>OWIV01001265.1_pt1 | contig 12035 bp, 10 predicted proteins | sample 1732831 | NCBI WGS metagenome assembly OWIV01 (sample SAMN05065757, study PRJEB22554) | human gut metagenome | biome: ENVO:2100002; feature: ENVO:00000062; material: ENVO:00002003 | host: Homo sapiens | place: USA
ATTCTTCGCGCTGGTTATCCGATGAATAGCGGGCATAGATCACGGCGGTCATGGCGGATACCTCCCATTTATACATCATTGAACGGTAGAGCGTTCTTTCAAAGCGATGTTTCGTATAATGGATATACCACATTTTACAGATGATTGCAAGCTTTTTATACGCTTTTCACGAGATTCCGCACAAAAAATGAACTCCCCTGAAGGCAAAATATTCACATCCCATGGTTCTTTGAAGGTGAACGGAGCAATTGTGTCATTTTGACACAATTCCTTGTGGGGCTTTGCGCCCCAGCTGTTGTCGCCGCCCACGCCGCGCTGGAAGGCAGCACAGCGGACGATGGTCTTGTTGTCATCGCGGGGCAGCTCGTAGAGGTGGCGGGCGTTTTCCAGCTCATGGGGCGTATAGGGCAGCGCCGAGAAGGTCATGCTGTCCCCTGCGAAGCCGATGCCCGGGATGCTGTCGGTAAGCGTTGCATGCCGTTATAGCGGATGGACACAAGTCCCTTGCCGCGACCGAAAATACCTCCTCAAATTTTCAAATGAGCTCTATGCAAAAAACGGCTGCCCAAAGCGAAGGAATGGCAGCCGTTTTTTGCAGAATGGAGATATGCTGTTTTATGATGAAGAAGCAGAAAATGTCTCAATCGTTCTCCCGCTTGGCCTGGATCTGTTCTTCCAGATGCAGGCTTTTTTCAATGGGGGCATACACTGCCAGCATCGCCAGCAGGTTGGGCACCCACAGCCCGGTGAGCAGGAAAATAAAGGCGCAGCGCGGGATGACAGCTGCCATCAGCAGCCAGTAACCAAGTTGGAACACCGCCGAAAGGGCGGTGCGGGGCAAAAAGCCAAGAAACATCCGGACGCAGTTGGAAAGCTTTTTGCTGACCGGGGCATCGAACAGGGCGTTCTGCATCCAGTAGTAGCTGCCCAGTGTCAGCAGCAGCACCATATCCAGCACCAGCACCAGTGCAAAGCCCGCCGAGACCGTTGTCATCTGGGGCAGCACAAAGGCGGCGTAGGCCACCAGCGCCCACAGCAGGGTGAACACTGCGCCGGGCACAAGGCTGCTTTTGAAGCTTTGTTTCCACACCCGCTTGTAGGTGTGCCACCAGAAGCCCGGTTCATCCCGCAAGGCACGCAGGATGGTATCGTACAGGCAGGTCAACGCCGGACCCACCAGCCATCCGGCGGCAGCTGCCGCCAGCAGGCACAGGGGCAGGCTGCCCAGCCAGAGGGCAACACCTGCCAGAATTGCTGCCGGGGCACAGGCCAACATTGCCAGTACCCCGGACAGGAAAATGCCGTCCAAGTCCCGGCTCAGGATCTCCCAAAGCCGTGCCGCACCCTTTTTGCGGGGCGCATCCGGGTCAACACCCGCACCTTCCGGCATATATTCCCGACCAAACAGCATTTTCGTTCACCTCTCTATGGCTCTATTGTAGCATAAAAAGCCCAAAAGCGGTTGCAGAAAAGCGACCGCTTTCCTGAAGAAATCCGGCATTTACACCAGACTCTTGTAGGCTTCCAGATACCGCAGGCCCAGTGTCCGCAGGCTTTCAGTCGTGAAATGCAGCCCGTCCGGGCGGGCAGTAAGGTCAGCGGCGGAAACGACAGCACAGTTTGGCAGCTGCGCGGCCAGCTCCGGCAGACGATGGTTGAACGCCTTCAATAGTTCTGCAGGAGTTCCGTGGAAACCATGTTCCGGGTAGCCCAGCTCCCCCACCACAATGGGCAAATCGCCCAGTTCCTCCCGGAAGGCTTGCATGGTGCGCAGGAACTGCTCCGGGTAGGCTTCCAGCTGCTCCGGGGCAAGGCAGTCGCTCTCGCCCTGATGCCAGAGGATAGCGGTCAGCGCGGAGGTGCGCATAGCCAGCTTTGCCTGAAAAACAGCGTGGTCAAACAGCACCTCGCCCGGCTGCCACTGGCTGATGCGGGTGCCGCCGTCTGCGCAGGGGATCAAGCCGATTTTAGCCCCGGTCTCCTTTTGCAGCTGCGCGGCAAAGCTTGCGGCAAGGTTTGCGCCGCTGCGAGGAACTGCACCCTCTGCCACCGCGCGGTCTACGTTGATGGGCTCACTCATGGGCTGCCAGCGCCCCATGCGCAGCATAAAGCAGTCCGGGGCAGTGATGGCGTTCTCCAGGGTCAGATCGCCCCGCCCTGCCATGTTAGACTGTCCCACCAGTAAAAACGAGCGGATGCCCTGCGCTGCCTCATGCAGACCATCGTTGATCCATAGTGCCATAACAAAACGCCTCCTGCGTGTTTTTTACCCCAGTATAGCACAAAAGCAGCCGACATTCACGAACGGCTGCTTCTATGCTGTGAAAATGATGAAGAAGGAGAACACCAAGCAAAAAACTTGGGGCAGTTGCCCGCACATCCCGGGGAGAGGACGCTGCACGCTGCGGGCTTGCTGTGGCTATAGAATACCACATTTTTGCCCGCTGTGCCTGTACAAATCCGGCATTCTTTTTGAAGAAGAACGACATTTTTCGCACAGGTATCGCAAATTTCGGGGCAGGGCTTGCAAATTATAAGGAAGTATATTATTGTTATAGAGTAAACGAAGAAGGAGAGATCGTTTTGCATACGCTGTTGATCGTGGACGATGAGGAGATCGAGCGCGAGGGTATGGCACAGTTCATCCCGTGGGATACCTATAAAATGAAGGTGGTGGGCACAGCGCGCAACGGTGCCGAGGGTCTGGAAAAGATTGCAAAATACAAGCCGGATCTTGCCATTGTGGACATTAAGATGCCGGTGATGAACGGCATTGAGATGATCCGCAAAGCAAAGGAGCAGTACCCGGACATGACCTTTGTGGTGCTGTCCGGCTACGGCGACTACGAGTTTACCAGTCAGGCCATGGAGCTGGGCGTGCGGCACTATATCCTGAAGCCCTGCGATGAGGGCAAGATGATCCCGGTGCTGAACAAAGCCATTGCTGAACTGGACGAGGCACGGGCGCAGAACGCCCACTCTGCCAAGCTGGAAAATGAGGCGCGGCTGCTGAAGCCCTACGCCCGGGAGCAGCTGTTCCGTGACCTGTTGCAGGGGCGTGCGCTGCCGCAGGGCAGCGGCACCCGGCAGCTGCTGGACGAGCTGGGCGGCGAGGCGCGCAGCGTTTTGCTGCTGGACTTCCGGCTCAAGTGCGGGTTCGACTCGCTGGAGCGGTATGTGGTGGGCAATATGCTGGGAGACCTTTTGCCGGACGGCACCCTGCTGATGACCACCGGCATCGACCGGGATGTGCTGGTGCTGGCTGATGCCGCCGCAGAGTCCAGCCTGGAAAGCGCGGTACAGGTGCTGAAAAAGGAGTTCAAGCGGTTCGAGACCGTGAATATGCTCTCGGCTGCCAGCCGCACCGGTACGCTGGAAGAGCTTTCCACCCTGTTCCAGCAGGTGCAGGAGCTTTTGCAGCTGAACCCGGACGAGAACGAGACCGCCCTGCTGCGCCCCAGCCAGAACGCCGCTTTGCCGGAAACGGTAAACGAAATTTTTGATATCCGCGCCCTGCGGCAGGCGGGCAGCTACGAGGAGCTGCTGCGGGAATTGGCCCTTGGCTTCGCCCGGATGGAAGCAAAAAACTATCGTCCCCGGCAGCGGACGCAGCTGTGTGAGCTGGCGTGGAAGCTGCTGTTTGAGGGCAAGACCCCGCCGGAGGAATCGCTGGCGGCTTGGGCGGATGCCCTGACCGCTGCGTGGAGCCTGCCGCAGCCGGATGCCCGCAGCCGCGAGATCTTTCTGGCCATTTACGAAAACCTCTCCGACCCGGATTTCAGCTTACAGACCATTGCGCAGCAGCGGCTGTTCATGAGCGAGGACCACTTGCGGCGCATCTTCTCGCAGATGACCGGCGAGCGGTTTTCGGCTTATCTGGAACGCGCCCGCATCACGCAGGCGCAGCGGCTTTTGGAATTCCAGCCGGATATGAAGATCAGCCGTCTGGCAGAGCTGGTGGGCTATCCGCTGGATGGACAGTATTTTTCCAAGGTATTCCGCAAACTTTGCGGCGTAACACCCACGGAATATAGAAACAAGTGTTAAGAACAAACCCTCTCCGTCAGTGCTGACGCACTGCCACCTCTCCCGAAGGGCGAGGTTTTGTGCTGTACTTTCCCATCAGCACCAAAGCTCCCCCTTTCGGGGGAGCTGGCGAGCGCAGCGAGACTGAGAGGGTTTTCAAATGTCGGTTTTTTCCAAGAGAAAGACCGGCATTTTCCATTTTGTTTTTGAAAAAAAGCGATACAATAAAGTCAGAAAAAGGGTGTGCACAGACCGGGAGCGACGGCTCCATATCACAAAAACACGAAGGAAAAATGGAGGAACAAATTATGAAGATCTCTCGCAGAAATTTCCTGAAGGTTGCAGGTGCTGCCGGCATGGCCGGTGCTCTTGCTGCCTGCGGCGGCGCATCCAGCTCCACCGCTGCTTCTTCCGCTGCTGCATCCGGCAGCACCTCTGCCGCTAACGGCGATGTGACCATCCGCATGACCTGGTGGGGCGGCCAGACCCGTCACGACCTGACCCAGAAGGTTCTGGACAAGTACACCGAGCTGAACCCCCACGTCCACTTCGAGACCACCCCCTCCGGCTGGGACGGCTACTTTGAGAAGCTGGCTACCGACACCGCTACCGGCGGCATGGCAGATATCGTCCAGATGGACTATATGTACATTTCCACCTACGCAAAGAACGGCTCTCTGGCAGACCTGTCCTCCTTTGCCTCTGACGGCACGCTGGACATCTCCAACGTGGACGATGCTCTGGCAGATGCCGGTACCATCGAAGGCAAGATGGTGGGTATCCCCTTGTCCACCTCTCTGGTGTCCTTCATCTACAACCCCGCCGTGCTGGAAGAGGCCGGTGTGGAAGCTCCCAAGAACGGCTGGACCTGGGACGACTTCGTTTCCATCTGCAAGACCGTGAAGGAAAAGACCGGCAAGTACGGCTTCGGCGGCTCTGCTTTCATTGATACGAACCTGCTGAACTACTGGGTGCGTGAGTACGGCGTTTCCCTGTTCGCAGAGGACAACAAGAGCCTTGGCTTTGACGATGTGCAGATCCTGACTGATTACTTCCAGCTGTGGAAGGACCTCATCGACGCAGGTGCAGCTCCCAACCCCGATGAGTACGAGCAGATCGCTACTCTGGGCAACGATGCAAACCCCGTCATCACCGGTGACGCTGCTTTCCACCAGTCCTGGAACAACTTCGGCACCATCGGCGCAAACGCCGGTAACGATACGCTGGAGCTGCTGGTTCCCCCGGTGAAGAAGGCCGGTGAGAAGGCTCTGTGGTACAAGCCCGGTATGTTCTTCTCCGTTTCTGCCACCTCCAAGGTGCAGGCAGAAGCTGCCGCCTTCATCAGCTGGTTCCTGAACAATGACGAGGCCAACGACATCATGCTGGGCGAGCGCGGAACTCCTTCTGCAAGCAACGCCCGTGACCACCTGACCAGCGCCGGTGCCCTGACCGACAAGCAGGTCGAGATGTTCGACTTTGTTTCCGATGCAGCCGATTACTGCGGCAGCACCCCCGCTCCGGACCCCTCCGGCATCTCCGAGGTCAACACCCAGTTCAAGGACATCGCTTACAGCGTGTTCTACGGTCAGGCCACTCCCGCTGAGGCTGCTCAGACCTTCTTTGACACCGCCAACAGCATTCTGGCTTCCAACAACTAATTGATCTGTGCGGGAGGGGTCATCCCAGACCCCTCCCCTTTTTATCGGGAAAGTAACCCTCTCCGTCAGTGCTGACGCACTGCCACCTCTTCCAGAAGGGCGAGGTTTAAGAGGAAATTGGATCTATAAAAAGGAGGTCTCGCTGTGTCCAACGCAAAAGCTGTTCCGCTGAAAAAGCATAATTTCGGCGACGATACCAAAGTCGGCTACCTGCTGCTGGCTCCGTGGCTGTTCGGTTTCATCTTTATGTATGTCATCCCGGCTGCCATGTCTATCTACTATTCCTTCACGGATTACAACCTGCTGTCCACCCCCAACTGGGTGGGCCTGAAGAACTACATCACCATCTTTACCGCAGATGCGATGTTCCGCAAGGCTCTGGCCGTTACCTTCCTCTACGTTTTTATCATGGTGCCGCTGCGCCTCGCCTTTGCCCTGTTCGTAGCCACCCTGCTGAACAAAAAGCACATGGGCATGGCCTTCTACCGCGTGCTGTACTACATTCCCTCCATCGTGGGCGGCTCCATTGCCGTCTCTGTGGTGTGGAAGCAGGTGTTCGGCAACAAGGGCGTGTTCATGAGCCTGCTGTCCGCTCTGGGCATTGAGCAGAAGTACTCCCTGCTGGGCAACCCCAAGACCGCCCTGCTGGTCATCGTGCTGATGGGCATGTGGCAGTTCGGCTCCTGCATGCTGGTGTTTCTCTCCGGTCTGAAGCAGATCCCCGTCTCCCTGTACGAGTCCGCTTCGCTGGACGGTGCAACCAAATTCCAGCAGTTCTGGAAGATCACCATGCCCATGCTGACCCCCACCATCTTCTTTAACCTCATTCAGCAGATCATTACCGGCTTCCGCGTGTTTACCGAAAGCTACGTTATCACCAACGGCGGCCCCATGAACAGTACCCTGACTTATGTGCTGTACCTGTACCGCTCGGCATTTGCAAACTTCCACATGGGCTACTCCTGCGCACTGGCATGGATCCTGGTCGCCCTCATCGGCATCATGACCGCCATCCTGTTCAAGAGCCAGAAGGCTTGGGTCCACTACGAAGGTTAAGGAGGGTCAAAAATGGTTGGTCAGAAAAGTTCCAAAGTACAGTCGGTGTTCTTCCATATTTTCTCCTGCCTGCTGGGCTTCATCATGGTGTATCCGCTGCTGTGGCTGCTGATGAGCTCCTTCAAGTCCAACGACACCATGTTCCACAACGCATGGTCCCTCATCCCGGAAAAGTGGGACACCCTCAAGAACTACTCCTCCGGCTGGGAAGGCATTGCAGGCATCCCGTTCTGGCGCTTTACCCTGAACAGCGTCATCGTCACGGTGGTCTCGGTGGTGGGCACCATCTTCTGCTCCCTGCTGGCAGCCTACGCCGTTTCCCGCCTGAAATTCCGGGGTGCAAACTTCTGGTTCGGCTGCATCGTCATGACCATGATGATCCCTTCGCAGGTCATGGTGGTGCCCCAGTACATCATCCTGAAAAAGCTGGGTCTTTCCGATACGCTGCTGTCCATGACCCTGCCGTGGGTGTTCGGCTACGGCTTCTTCATCTTCCTGATTGCCCAGTATATGCGCGGCATCCCGCGTGATCTGGACGAAGCCGCCATGCTGGACGGCTGCTCCAAGCCCGGCATCCTGTTCAAGATCATGATTCCCATCGTGAAGCCTGCCATCGTCACGGCAGCCATCTTCGCCTTCTACTGGATCTGGCAGGACTTCTTCCAGCCGCTGATCTTCGTGTCCAGCCCCAAGAACTACACCATCCCGCTGGCACTGAAGCTCTACACCGACCCCAACAGCTACAACAACTACGGCGGTCTGTTCGCTATGTCGGTGCTGTCGCTGCTGCCGGTCATCATCGTGTTCATCGCGTTCCAGAAGTATATCGTTGAGGGCATCGCCACCGACGGTATCAAGGGTTAAATCAAACTTTATCAAGGCACTGTGCGGCGCGTACAGTGCCTTTTTTCAAAAGAGAGGTACTCTTATGATTCTCAACCGCAACAGCCAGATCATTTCCTGTGAGGAAACAAAACCTGTTCAATATGCCGTCTCTGCTCTGTACCGGGATATGAAAGCAGTGTTCATCGAAACGGACGCTCCCGGCGATGCCATCCGCCTTGCCAAAGACAGCGACCTTGCACCGGAGTGCTTCTGCCTGCAGGTGCACGACAATGCACTTTTGCTCACCGCCGCCGACACGCTGGGCTTTGTGTTCGGTCTGTTCGAGGTCAGCAGGCGCTTTCTGGGCGTGCAGCCCTTCTGGTTCTGGAACGACCAGAAGTTTATCAAAACGGACAGCGTGACCGTGCCGCAGAACTTTACCTACGAGAGCAAGCCCGCCCGGGTGCGGTATCGCGGCTGGTTCGTCAATGACGAAACGCTCATCTCCCACTGGAAGGTGGAGCGCCGCAGCGACCTTGCCTTTTCCATGGTGTTTGAAACGCTGCTGCGCTTGGGCGGCAATCTGGTCATTCCCGGCACGGGCGAAAACGGCCACCGCTACCACGACCTTGCTGCCGATATGGGGCTTATCATCACCCACCACCACGCCGAGCCGCTGGGTGCCAAAATGTTCGTGCAGGCGTACCCAGAGCTGGAACCCAAGTTCAGCCTGTACCCGGAAAAGTTCCGCGCCCTGTGGCAGGATGCCATCGACAGGCAGAAAACCACCCCCACGGTATGGAACATCGGCTTCCGCGGGCAGGGCGACAAGCCCTTCTGGGAAGATGACCCGCAGTATGATACCCCCGAAAAGCGCGGTGCGCTCATCTCCCGCCTCATCCGGGAGCAGTATGCACTGGTCAAACAGAACGACCCCCACGCCATCTGCTGCACGAACCTCTACGGCGAGACCATGGAGCTGTACCAGCAGGGCTGCCTGGACCTGCCGGAGGACGTAATAAAGATCTGGGCAGACAACGGTTTTGGCAAGATGGTCAGCCGCCGTCAGGGCAATGCGAACCCCCGCGTGACCGCCCTGCCGCCGCTGGGCGACACCGGCGCGCACGGCTTGTACTACCACGCATCCTTCTACGACCTGCAGGCTGCCAGCCACATCACCATGCTGCCCAACAGCGCCGAGTTCGTCTGCGAGGAGCTGACGAATGCCCTTGCGCGCGGGGTGGATGATTACTGGCTTATCAACTGCTCCAACGTCAAGCCCCATGCCTACCTGCTGGACTATATCGCCCAGCTGTGGCAGACCGGCAGCTGTGACCCCGAAGGGCACCGCCTTGCCTATGCGCAAGACTACTACGGTAAGCCCAATGGCCTTGCGGTGGCAAAGTGTCTGGCGGGCTACGCCGACCACGCCGTGCTCTACGGCGAACACCCGGACGACCACGCCGGTGACCAGTTCTATAACCATGTGCCCCGGATGCTGATGACCCAGTTCATCCGCGACCGCGCCCTGCCCTGCGAGGACCTGCAATGGCTGTGCGACCGCCCTGCCCTGAGCGGGCAGGCCGCCTGGTGCGCTGAAAAGTTCCGGGAGGCAGAAAAGAGCTACGGGCAGTATCTGCGCCAGTGCGAAGCTACCGCTGCCGCCATGACCGGTGCGGCGCGGGTACTGTTTCAGGATACCCTGCTGCTGCAGGCGCAGCTGTATGCCCTTTGGGCGCAGGGCGGTGCGGCAGTATGCGCCGCGTTGGAAGCCGGATTTGTGGGCGACTGGCAGCACTGCTTCTATCAGGCAGGGCGGGCAAAAAATGCCTACACTGCCGCAAATGCCGCAATGCGCAGCCGCGAACACGGAAAATGGATTGACTTTTACGCCAACGAGTGTCAAACTGATATCAAGCAGTCCGCACAGGTGTGCGGCTACCTGATGAGCTTTGCCCGCACCTTGGGCGAAGGCCCGCACTACTACGAGTGGATGCGGGAGTTCGGCGACTGTGAGGCAGACCGCCGCATCATGCTGATCTTGAACACGGACAACCACCCGGATGACGACACGCTCTGGCGGCTGATGGAGCAGCGCTGGGGCGAGTAAGGAGAGCCTATGTTCCGCCGCATCAAAAGACAGTTTCTGGACTTACCGCTGGCACAGAAGTTTGTGGGCATTTTTGTGGTGCTCACCCTGCTCAGCGGCGCACTGATGATCGGTGCGCTGCATCTGGGTCTTTCGGTGTTTGAGGAAAAGTTCTACGAGAAGTCCTTGCAGGAGCTGGACTTTTTTGTGCAGCGGGTGGACGACGACATTCAGGATATCGACACCCTGACCCGCAGCATCGCGGTGGACTCCAATATTCAGGAGCAGCTGAACGCCTTGGCGCAGGCAGACCCCCAGACCGCAAACTACTACTATCTGCTCACCGGTGTGCGTCCGCTGCTGCTGGAAAAGATCTATCAGGACCGGCAGATCAACAGCCTGCAATACACCGACCTGAACGGCCACACCCTGACCATCGGGCAGGATATGCCCGACCCCGGTGCCGGGCGGCAGACCGCGCTGGAAATGGCGCTGAACGCCACCCCCGGCGGCTTTGTGATACAGACCTCTGACAGCGCGGATTTCCCCTACATCCTGTGCGGGCGGCGCATTTTGCGCAGTCAGGACATGAGCTTGAAAAAGCTAGGCACCATCGTGGTGGCACTGGATGTGGGCAAGCTGCTGGATAACGAGATCCACAGCCTTTCCAGCCAGCCCTCGGAGCTGTATCTCTATAACGGTACGCAGCTCATCTACCACAGCGGCGAAGAGGCGGCGGCAGCTCTGCCGCCGGAGGAGAGCACCCACGGCTACCAGATCAGCACCATCGGGGGCAAAAAATACTACATCTGCTGGCTGACAAGTTCCGTGACCGGGCTGCGGTTGTGCAGCGTATTCGACTACCACGAAATCTATGGCCAGATCAACACCGCCCGCAACGCCCTGATTTTTGGCGAGTGTGCCATCCTGTTATTGTTTGCGTGGGTACTGTTACACATGGCACGTCTGGTCACAAAGCCTATCCATACCCTGAGCGAAGCCATGCAGACCGTGGATCAGCAGGAGGGCAATTTTGCCGCCGCCCGCGCCCTGCTGCCCGCCGACCCGGCAGCGGATGAGATCGGCACTCTGACGCGGGAATTTGACTCCATGCTGGGCAAGATCGACACCCTCATCCACGAAAACTACGAAAAGCAGCTGCTTTTGCAGGAGACCCGGTACAAGATGCTGCAGGCACAGATCAACCCGCATTTCCTCTACAACACGTTGGGAACGCTGAACTGGCTGGTAAAGGCGGGCAACCGGGAAGATGCCTGCAGGATGATCGTCAGTCTGGGCGACATCCTGCGCGCCGCGCTGAGCCCGCGTCAGAACTCCACCGCTGCCGCCGATGTGCATCTGGCGGAAAGCTATATCGCCATCCAGCAGCTGCGCTACCGCAGCCGGGCAGAGTTCAGCCTGACTTCCTCCGGGGAGCTGGAGCAATGGTACCTGCCCCACTTCACCTTGCAGCCGCTGGTGGAAAACGCCATCCACTACGGCGTAGAGGACAGCGATGAAGTGTGCCGCATCACCGTATCGGCGCAGGCAGAGGGCGACACCCTGACCTTGCGGGTACACAACACCGGCGCACCCGTTGCACCGGAACGGCTGGCCGAGATCCGCACCTTTACGGCAAAGCCGCAGGGGCACGGCATCGGGCTGAAGAATATCTACGAGCGGCTCTCCATGCTGTATCAGGATTTTGTCTTTGATTTTGACAGCGATGCAACCGGCACCACCGTGCGCATCGTGCTGCAGCAGAGCGATTTGAAAGCGCAAAATTTACCTTCAGACGCATAAAACATCTGTATTTTTCAAAAAAGAGAGCGGAAACTTCCGTTCTCTTTTTTGCATTATGTGGTATCCTATACACAGAAAAAATGAACGGAGGATACTGCTATGACGAATCAGATCACATTGGACGTTGCCAAAATTGCCCTGTGCGCAGTGGAGACCGTGCTGCGGAAAACTTCGCCCTGTGATGCCGACTACCCGCAACTGGTCGAACAATACATGGATGCCGTCAGTGCTTATCGGCAGACTGTTGCAGGTACAGAAAACACCATGAAACCGCATACCGGTACAGCCGCATAAAACAGAACCTTCTTCCATACAAAAGCCGCGCAGTCTTCCATTCAGACAAAACAGTAAGACTTCTGACACTTTACCGCAATAAAATTCACAAAACCATTTTGACGCACCATGTGAAATATGATATTCTCTGTCACAAATCCCACTGATTTTGTGGATTGGTCTGAAACCATCTACAAGATGTGGTTGTGTTCATTTTGAACACTGCCTCACCGTGGATTATCCCTGAAAGATTTACCGCCCCGCAACACACCCGATTCATTTTGCCGCCGATTCACCCGACAAAA
>OWIV01001277.1_pt1 | contig 11965 bp, 13 predicted proteins | sample 1732831 | NCBI WGS metagenome assembly OWIV01 (sample SAMN05065757, study PRJEB22554) | human gut metagenome | biome: ENVO:2100002; feature: ENVO:00000062; material: ENVO:00002003 | host: Homo sapiens | place: USA
AGGCGGTATCCCGCCAGATTTCAGATGCTCTGGTAACTTGTTGCCGAGTAGTTCAGTTCGCCCGGCGCGAACGTTATTCTTAAAGGTGAAAGTCCTAAGCGTACCCGTTAGCGGGAAGCGCATAGTCAATATGGCAAGGGTGTCCACTGTAAAGTGGAATCTGAAGGAAGCCTGAGGCAAACCATTGGTCCGACGAACAGAAATCATGTATAAGGCTTACAGTCTGGATAAGACCGCTGAACAGGTTGAAGTCCGATAGCTAACAAAAGACTGGTAGTAGACATGGCGGATAGATGATGGGAAAGATGACGTTTTTAACCGTGGGAGATCCTATGGGTGGTATCATTAGCCATAGTAACAACGAACCATAGGAAGTCAGCAGACGTCATAGTAGTGAAGAAGTCTCTGTAATGGGGATGGAGCGAAGGACGGAACAGTTAATCAGTTGGAGTAAGTCCCAATTGAGAGTTTTTGACAATACACATGCCGAGAGGGGTACCACAAGTACTATGTGGTTGAAGCTCACGAAAGGGAAAGGAAACAACGCATGGAGAAACAAAGAATATTTATAGATGACATTCTGTCAAATGAAAATATGAACCGTGCTTATAAACAAGTAATAAAGAATAAGGGTGCGGCAGGGATAGACGGAATGGAATGTAATGACCTGTTTTCTCATTTGAAAGTAAATGGTCATCAACTCAGAGAGAGTATAAGAAATCAGTCATATAAACCAATGCCAGTAAAAAGGGTGGAGATTCCTAAAGATAATGGAAGTAAGCGAAAACTTGGAATACCTACAGTTACAGACCGCATGATTCAACAGGCGGCTGCACAGGTATTAACACCTATATATGAACGGAAATTTCATACAAACAGTTATGGATTCAGACCTGGAAAGAGTGCACAACAGGCAGTGTTAAAAGCGGCTGAATACATGAATGAGGGATATAACTGGGTCGTTGATATTGATCTGGAAAAGTTCTTTGATACAGTAGAACATGATAAGATGATATCTATTCTGAACAAAGAAATCAAGGATGGGAAAACACTTTCACTAATCCGAAAATTTCTGGCAAGTGGAGTCATGGTCGGAGAACAAATGGAAGAAACAGAGGTTGGAACCCCACAAGGAGGAAATATCTCGCCGCTTCTTGCAAATATACTGTTAAATGAACTGGATTGGGAACTTGAAAGTCGGGGACTTAGATTTGTACGATATGCAGATGACTGTATTATTCTTGTCAGAAGTGAAAAAGCTGCGACACGAGTAATGAAATCAGTCACGAAATATATTGAGAATGTCCTGCGGTTAAAAGTGAACAAGGACAAGAGTAGAATAGGCAGACCTACCGAAATACAATATCTGGGATTTGCTTTTTATTATCAATTTCAGGAAAAGAAACATAGGATGAAAGTTCCGAAAAAGTCATTGGATAAAGTAATGAAGAAAGTCAGGAAACTTACGAGCCGTAAGTGGAGCGTGAGTAATTCATACAAAGCGAAAAAGATAGCAGAGGTAGTAAGAGGATGGATTAATTACTTTAAAATTGGCTCAATTCTTACAGTAACCCGAAAACTTGATACAGTAATCAGGTATAGATTCAGGATGTGCATATGGAAACATTGGAAAAATCCAAAAACCAGATATAAAAATTTGGTAAAACTGGGTATTAGTAAAAAGAATGCAAGGTGTGCGGCGGGATTTCATGGATATGCCCGAGTGTGCCGTACAAAAACTGTTTGTTATGCGATGTCAAATGCACGTTTGAAGAAATTTGGTTTACTCTCAGCAGAGGAATATCTTTGTAAAGCGAGATGTCAAGTTAACTGAACCGCCGGATGCGGAACCGCATGTCCGGTGGTGTGAGAGGTCGGCGGCAAAAGCCGTCTCCTACTCGATCGAAATACCAACCATTGATTACGATGTCATCATCTACGATATAGGTCCACACGGTTGACGAAACATAGGTGATATTCGGCACAAGCTCAATGTTCGCCACATTGGTGGTATCAATGCGATACACCTGATAGGCCCAACCGAACCACGAGGTCCCATAGGCCCAGGACATCCGGTATCGCCTTTCATGCCACGAGGTCTGGCAGGTCCCTGTTCTCCTCTTGAACCCTGCTCTCCACGAGGTCCTTCTGGTCCCATAGGTCCGGGAGGACCCTGGATCGTTACGTAAGTGCCACAGGATCCGCTGCAGTTATTACAACAATTTCTGGATTTATTATTTGGACAGTTCATAACAAAATTCCCTGCATAAAATTTGTAGTTGCTTATATATTATGCAGAAGTGCCGCATATGAGAAAAATACAGCGAAATAAATGAAACAGTCTGAGAAGACCAGTAAAATCACAGTTTGGAGACAAATGGAATATGGATATAGAGAGAAGCTTTTGCCATAAGGAGACGCGGCTATGGAAATCAAAAGCATTGATGTATCAAGTTATCAGGGGAAGCCCGACTGGGCGAAAGTAAAGAAGGCGGGCATAAATTTTGCAATTCTTCGAATCCATCAGAAAAACGGACCAGATACAAGTTTTGAACATAATTATAAGGGATGCAGGGCGAATAAGATTGCTGTGGGTGGATACAAATACAGTTATGCTCTGACAGAAGCGCAGGCATTAAAAGAAGCAGAAGAAACACTCGCAGTCCTTGACGGGCGCGAACTGGATCTTCCGGTATTCTATGATCTGGAATGGGAGAAACAGAGAAAACTTGGAAAAGAGGCAGTCGAGAAGATTGCGGTGGTTTTTCTGGATCATATCAAAAAAGCAGGATACAGGGTCGGAATTTATTGTAATGTAGACTGGTATCAGAATGTTCTGAGTACAAAATTGAAATCCTATGACTTGTGGCTTGCCAGATACCCGGCAAATGATGATGGAACTGTGCAGACACGCCTTAAGCCGGAGCAGGGAATCGGCTGGCAGTATTCCAGCAAGGGAAAAGTTGCCGGGATCAGCGGAAACGTGGATATGGATCTGTTTTACAAAGATTATAAAGAAAAAGCAGAAGAGAAGAAAAAAACTACAGGAAATAAGTTGGAGAAACACATAAAACTTGGAAATTATTATGCCAACTATGGCGGTAAGAAACCGTATCTGGAAAAAAAGAGCAATGCATATCTGGATGATTTTACCAGAAATGCCGGTAGCAAAAACTATACGAAATTTGCCCGTGATGTCAATAACTGGGGACAGCCTGGATGCCAGGGGCAGCCGTGGTGTGCAGTTTATCAGTTCTGGAAACTGGTCAAAATATTTGGCCTGGCGAGGGCACTGCAGATCATGGGCGGTGGTTTTTATAACTGTCGGAGTGTGACGCAGCATGCGAAACAAAAAGGAACCTGGCATAGTACGCCGAAGAAGGGTGCGCTGGTCGTGTTCCGAAATGGGGCACATATTGGATCCATTACGAAATATGATGACATTTATATTTATACAAACGAGGGAAATACATCCAGTACACCAGGTGTTGTAGCCAATGGCGGGTCATGCCGCAATAAAAAATACAAACGTACAGATCCGGCGATTGACGGGTATGTATGGATTGATTATGGCACTGCCTCCGACCAGAGATCCACAGAAACAGCAATCCATCTTGACAAGACTCCAAAGTGGGTGGGAATGGTGAATACAGCAGAACTCAATGTGCGCTCCTGGGCAGGTACAGAGTATCCAAGGATCAAGAAGTATCCGCTTCTTGTACAGCACAATCTTGTTGACGTGTGCAATACGATCAAAGCCGACGATGGCACAGCCTGGTATTATGTTCGGATCGTGAACAAATATTATGGTTTCGTGGCGGCCCGTTACATTACAAAAGTGTAAAAAATGAAAGCCCTGAGATAATACTGATAGTAGGCAGAGCAGCTTTTTTCCTGTACAATGGGAAATAACACAGGAAGAAAAAGGGCGATAAGGATTATGAATATGTGGCTTATTTTGATGATCGTCCTGGCAGTTTTGTCTTTTGCAGGGATTTTGTATCTTGCGAACAGGATTGGGAAATTTGCATTTATCAGAAAAATAACAAAAGGCAAAAAAGGATTCAGCACATTGACAGGACTTCTGATTGCTGTAGTTTATACCGCAGTTATCTGGATGGCATGGGGTTCTATGAATGCTATTGTGTGTATTCTGCATCTGATCGTATTCTGGATGGTCAGCGAAGCGATTTTTGCCCTGATCACAAAGATACGCAAAAAGACATTTGCAAAATATTATGCCGGGATCGTGGCGATCGTTTTTACTGTATGTTATCTTGCAGCAGGCTGGTATCAGGCACATCATGTGTGGGAGAAGAAGTATGAGATACAGACAGATAAAGAAGTCAGGAATCTTAAGGTGGCAGTTTTTTCCGATTCACATACAGGAACGACATTTCATGGAGAAGGTTTTGCGGAACATATGAAGACCATTGAAGCACAGAATCCGGATGTTGTACTGATCGTTGGCGATTTTGTGGATGATGATACGACGAAGGAAGACAGGACAAGTCTGAGGATTATGCAGGAGGCCGTGAGACGATGGAAGAACTGACAGCTGATCTGGATCCGGACAAGTTTTCTATCGTTCTGGATCATCAGCCACAGGATTATGAGGCACAGGCAAAGGCGGGCGTTGATCTGGTGCTTTCCGGGCATACCCACGGCGGACAGCTTTTTCCGCTTATGACGATCGAGAACCACACAGATCTGGCCCCGGATGACCGGGTTTACGGATACGAAAAAAGAGGCAGTACAAACTTTATCGTAACGTCAGGAATCTCAGACTGGGCGATCCTGGGATTTCGATGCGTAGATGAACTCATAAAGAAAGACAGGGAATACAAAGAAAAACTTGATCAGGCGTACAGACTGGTGAGGAAGCAGCTGGATATTATTACTTCTGCGATTCCGGGCGGCATAAAGATCAGCAATGATGATGAGAGTTATTCTTTCAAGTATGTTTCGGAGCAGTATGCAGCGATGCTTGGCTATACTGTGGAGGAATTTATGGAGGCATCGAATGGCTCTGTTGTCGGGATCGCACATCCGGATGATCTGGAAAGCGGCATTGCCGAGGCTCTGGAACAGTACAAAAAAGCAGATCATTATGAGATCACGTATCGAATGAGATGTAAGGATGGTTCCTGGAAATATATTGAAGATCATGACCACAAAGTTTTCGCGCCGGATGGTAAGATCGAGCACCGTAACCTGATTCTTGACAAGAATGAACTGGTGCAGAAGACGATCGAGCTGGAAAGTGAGAAGAAGGCAAATGCGGCCAAAACAGCCTTTCTTTCGAGAATGTCCCATGACATCCGCACACCACTGAATGGGATCATCGGGCTTCTTGAGATCGACCGCAGACAAAATAACTTCGACAGAACATGAACAGAAACGTCCTGAAAAGCAGGTGAACCTTGCAGGGGTCAAGGTGCTTCTGGCAGAGGATAACGAGCTGAACAGAGAAATCGCGAAAGTTCTTCTGGAGGATGAAAAGATGATCGTGACGGAAGTATGCAATGACTGCCAATGCTTTCACCGAGGACCGTCAGCAGACCAGGGAAGCAGGAATGAATGAACATATCGCCAAGCCCCTCGATGCAAAGCTGCTGATGAGGAAGATCATGGAGTATTGTAAGCGCAGGGATGCATAAAGTAGATAGAAGAGATATAACAGGAAAGGAAACGATACTGTGAAAATTGCAGTTATACATGGTCAGAACCATAAGGGGAATACATATATGATTGCGCATGAACTTGCGGAAAAGATCGGCGGGGAGGTGACGGAATTTTTCCTGCCGCGTGATTTTGATGAACCATGTCTCGGATGCTGGACGTGTTTTAACAAGAACCTGACACATTGCCCGCATTATAAGAAGCTCAAGCCTCTTATGGATGCGATGGATGAGGCAGATGTGGTAATTCTGGCAAGCCCGGTATATGTGTATCATGCGACCGGGCAGATGATGGCCTTTCTGGATCATTTTGGTACGAGATGGATGGTGCACCGGCCGGATACACGTGCCTTCCAGAAGCAGGGCGTGGCGATCGCGACAGCTGCCGGCGGTGGCATGGCGAGCACGACGAAGGATCTTTACCACAGTATGTTTTTCTGGGGCTATCCGCGGATCTACCGCATGGGATTTGCTGTCAGGGCAGCGAAGCCATCCGAGATCCCGGAAGATATCCAGAAGAAGATCCACCAGGAGACCGACCGGATGGCAGCAAAGATCCGAAAAAATCATGCCCCATTCAAACCAACACTCAAGACCCGCATGTGGTTTTCGATGATACGCTGGATGCACAAAGCATTCTGGAAGTTCGAGCCGGATTATGGCTACTGGGAAGAACATGGATGGCACGGTAAGAACAGGCCGTGGAAGGTGAAACGGAAGAAAAGAGGATAAAGAAATTATGGAACATACAATAGACCCTGTATACGACGAATACTCACGGATATTGATACTTGGGAGTTTTCCGTCAGTGAAGTCCAGGGAGCAGAAGTTTTTTTACGGACATAAGCAGAACCGGTTCTGGAAAGTGCTTGCAGGGATTCTGGGATGTGAGGTGCCGCAGACGATAGAAGAAAAGAAAGCAATGCTCCTTGAGCATCATATTGCCGTGTGGGATGTGATCCAGAGCTGTGAGATCGAGGGCTCTTCCGATGCGAGCATCCGCGATGTGGTCCCAAATGATCTGTCCGAAATACTGGACACTGCTGACATCCAGGCAATCTATACGAATGGTGGCAAGGCGTACGAGCTGTACTGTAAATATATTTACCCGGTAAATGGCATCGAGGCACATAAGCTTCCGTCAACCAGCCCTGCCAATGCAGGCTATTCCCTGGACCGGCTCAAAGAAGCCTGGTCACAGATTAGTGAGTTTAAATAAAAAAGCAAACAAAATCCCCATCCAATGTCAGCCTGATACTGACCGGATGGGGATTTCTGACTTAATTTTCTTTTTTGGTTCGTATATGTTTTTCCAATACAGGAATCAGGACATTCATATCAACAGGTTTGGCGACATGGTCGTTCATTCCGACAAAGAGCGCTTTCTGACGGTCTTCGGCAAAAGCATTGGCAGTCATGGCGATGATCGGAATGCTGGAACGGAATGGATCCTCTAACTGTCGGATCTTGCGGGTGGCGTCATATCCGTTCATGACGGGCATTTGAATATCCATGAGGATCAGATCATAAAAATCAGGTGCTGCTTTCTCAAGTTTTTCCACACAGGCAACGCCGTTGCTGACACGGTCGACAAGCAGACCTTCTTCACTGAGAAGTTCGATGGCGATCTCAGCATTCAGATCATTATCCTCAGCAAGAAGGATCCTTTTTCCTGCAAGAGTTTTCTGTGGGCGGTCGGATGAGGATTTCCTTGGCTCAGCCTCTTCTTTGCGTGCAGTGCGGCATGGAATACAGATCGTAAAAGTGGAGCCTTTTCCCGGACTGCTCTGGATCTCGATCATTCCATGCATCAGGTCTACCAGATTTTTTACGATACCCATGCCAAGACCGGTGCCTTCGATACCGCTTATGGTAGAAGAATGTTCACGTGAAAAGGATTCAAAAATATGTGCCTGGAATTCCTCGGACATACCGATACCATTGTCAGCAATAGAGATTTCCATGTAACACCAGTCGGCATCTTCATGCGGCTTCTGAGTAAGACAGCAGTCGATTTTTCCATTCTGCCCGGTGTATTTGATGGCATTGCTGATAACATTGAGTACAATCTCGGACAGATGGGAACTGTCAATATAGACATAAGGATTTGCAACCTGCTTATGTACGGTAATAGTCTGGTGCTTTTCCTGAACTGCCGTATTGAACATGACGATGCAGGAGTCAAAACTTTCTTCAATGTTGCAGATGCTTTCTTCGAGAACGATCTGGTTGTTTTCAATCCGGGCAATCTCCAGGATGTTGTCAATGATGGAGAGCATTTTTTGTCCGCAGGTGCGGATGTCGGAAAGATACTCGCTTAATTTGTCTGGTTCATGCAGATGATTCCGGGAAAGCTCTGCGTAGCCGATGATCGCATTCATAGGAGTCCGGATGTCGTGTGACATATTAAAGAGGAATGCGGACTTTGCCTTGTTTGCAGCTTCGGCGGCAGCGGCAGATTTCCTGAGGAGCATCTGCTGTTCCCTGTCCTTCGCCCTCTGGTTCTGCAGAATGTGATAAACACAGACAAGCAGAAGCAGTGCAACGATGGCTGCGGCGATTGCGATCTGGAGAGAATTCCGGCTGCTTTTGCTCAGAAAAGTATAGGCAGATTCCATGTCCATTTCGATGCAGAGTGCGCCGATGATCTCGTTGGAGCCATCGGTTGCCTTGACGGGATAGCATGCTGTGAAGATATGTCCCCATGTGGTGTCAATGATCTCCTGCGAATAAATGGTTTTGCCTGACAGTGCAGAATTAATGTAGGGAATCATTTCATCCTCTATGTAGGTTCCCGGATAAGCAAAATCAGAGGTATCAAGATCGGGGCCATCGACCAGATAGATCAGTTTTCCCTCAGAGTTGCGTTTGGCAGTGTAGAGATATCGGGTGGAATTCAGGCTTCGGATCTGGTTCAAAGTAGTTTGAAGTGTCTGATACCGCTCAGAGGACATATTATCAACCGTGTTGATGTCCGTAAAGTCGTCCCTGGTAAAAGTGTTGGAAACAAGTTTGTGGATGGCATCGGAACAAGTGATATTTTGGTCAACGTTTGCCTCCAGAGTGCTGGTACTGTAGCTTTTTTGCAGTAGAAAAGTATAAACTGCGATAAGAAATACAGCCAGCAGAAATAAAAAGATATAATTGGACAGATGATGGATCTGCTTTGGACCAGAAGATGTGGGAGCAGAATCCTTGTCTGCATGTCTGGGCTTGCTCATGAAAATACCTCATTTTAGTTTTACAAAAGGGGAAGATGATACGAAATTCCACAGATGTTTTATTTCTATTATAACAGGACAGAAACAATCCTGTAAACAGGAAAACACAAAATTGACTTCAACATAGTAAAGTAGTATATTAATAGAAATTAAAATGTGTAGCAGGAGGAATTTTTATTATGGAACATATTGCAAGAGAAGACGCACTGGCATTACTTAAGAAATACAACAAGGATCCATTTCACATTCAGCATGCCTATACTGTGGAAGCAGTCATGAAATGGTATGCAAAAGAACTCGGCTATGGTGAGGATGCAGAATACTGGGGAATCGTGGGACTTCTCCATGATATTGATTTTGAACAGTATCCGGAAGAACATTGCTTAAGAGCACCGGAACTTCCGAAGCTTCTGACCATGACTCTTGAGGCGATGGCGACCTGCGAAGATGAGATCCAGGCAGAGATGCGAAGCGAAGAGTAAAACTGACGAAAAACAGACAGAAATATTTTCAAAAATAATCAAAAAAACGGGTTTACGAATACCAAAAAGCAGTATATAATATGCATTCGATTAAAGAAAAAATAAGGAGTGTAGAGATGAAATCAGCACAGAATGATATGACTGTCGGAAATCCGATGAAGATTATTTTTGGCTTTACCCTGCCGATTTTTATCGGTAATGTATTTCAGCAGTTTTACAATATGGCAGATGCTGTGATCGTTGGTAAGTTTGTCGGAAACAAGGCTCTGGCGGCGGTCGGCAGCACGGGAACGATCATGTTTCTGATCTATGGTTTTGTCGTGGGAATGACGGCTGGTTTTACTGTCCTCACGGCGCAGAAATTCGGAGCCGGTGATATGAAGGGCATGCGAAAGACAGTAGCGGGAGCAGGGATTCTTTCTTTTGTAGTCGGAGCACTTCTGACGATACTGTTTATGGTATTTATGAAACCGCTTCTGATCCTTATGAATACGCCATCGGATATTTTTGCGGACGCATATTCGTACATAATGATCGTCAGCGGCGGAATCCTGGCACAGATGCTTTATAATCTTCTGTCCAGTATCCTCAGGGCGCTTGGAAACAGTAAGCTTCCGCTTGTATTTCTTATTATAAGCGCACTTTTGAACATTGTCCTGGATCTTGTGTTTATCGTAGGATTCGGGATGGGCGCGAAGGGAGCCGCAGTTGCGACGGTTATTGCACAGGGCGTTTCCGGAATCCTCTGCCTGTTTTATATCATTGCGAAGATTCCGATTCTTCATTTGAAGCGTGAAGATCTGGATGTTGGAAGTACGATCTACAAAAACCAGCTTCGGATCGGAGTTCCGATGGCACTGCAGTATTCGATCACAGCGATCGGTACCATGATGGTGCAGTCTTCCTTAAATATCCTCGGATCAACACTGGTTGCAGCGTACACGGCAGCAGGCAAGATCGAGCAGGTGGTAACACAGGCATATGTGGCAATGGGAACGACGATGGCAACTTATGCAGCCCAGAATATGGGCGCCGGTTCTGTGAAGCGTATCCGTGAAGGATTCAAGGCATGTACGGTTATTGGTGTTGTATATTCCTTCGTGGCAGCAGGATTTATCATGACTGTCGGCAAATATATGACCTATCTTTTTGTATCAGAAGATGTTGATATTATTATGAATTCCGTAGATATTTATCTGAAATGTATCGGGATTTTCTTTATTCCGCTGGCAGTGGTAAATATTTACCGAAATGGTATTCAGGGACTTGGCTATGGACTCCTTCCGATGATGGCGGGTGTCGCAGAGCTGATCGGACGAGGCGTTGTAGCAGTGATCGCCGGGGCAAAGAGAAGCTATCCGGGTGTCTGTCTGGCAGGTCCGGCAGCCTGGGTGCTTGCGGGCGGCCTTCTGATCGTGATGTATTATTTTATCATGAATGTAAATATGAGAAAGATCTTTGGCACAAATGGCAAAGACCACAAATAAAAAAATCAGGACAGTTTTCAGTCGGAACTGTCCTGATTTTTTTTGTTCTTTTTGGGGATGCGGTGCAGATAAAACTGAGAATTGTTGATTCTCTGAAGGCGGTAGTGGTCTTTCATGGAGCGGTTCATTTCTTTTTCGAGGAGAGCAAGATCTTTGGCAGAGCATTCGTCTATGTGATAAAGAAATTTTTCTCCGTAGTCGGCTTCCTCAGAGGACAGAAACTGCACTTTGGAGCGAAGCCCCTGAGAGAGAAGTCTGGTGTAGGCTTTGCCGGTATTCTGGTTTGATAAAGCCCTCTGATGGTCAGTGGAATCCTGGCCGTCGCTGTCAGAGCTTTTTTGCCGCTGCAAAAAAATGGCATGTCCGGAGAGAAGGACTGCCGGGAGCAAAAATACCGGAAGAACCTCAGAAGGAAGGATCTTTGCTGCCCCGGAAAACAGAAGCAGGAAAAACAGGATCAGATACAAAGCTCCGGAAAGCAGGTTCAGTGACAAAAAACGCCATCCGAAGATACCCAAAAGGGAGGCAGTGACCGCCAGAAAAACATCCAGATAGTTCAGAAGAGACGGTTTTGGATACTGAAAAATCTGCATGGAAGCACCCGCAGCAATTCCTGCCAGAAGAAAAAGAAACAGAAAAGCATGGATCAGTTTGCGGAATTTTCCTGTTTCTCTGCCAGGTGAACAATGCTCCCATAATTCTACTTCCAGTTTATCGGCGAGTTCTCTTGCAGCTTTTGTGAAGGTATGGTTTGTCATGACCACAGCACGGTCACAGTCATAGAAGCGAGCCCCGCTGTATGCTTCCTGTACCGCCTTGTTTCCGACTGGAGCAGAATAATATTTACACTGTATGCCGTATTTCACCCCTGATTTGTATGCGATCACATCAATCCCCTGGTCGCCGCTTGGTGGTGTAACGCTTACTTTGCGATAGCCCTTAGTTTTGAGAAATGCCGCGCAGCGGTGTTCAAATTCAAATCCATCCTGATAGTTCATAAAAAACTTCCTCTTTGTCAGTCTGTATAGTATGAAGCTATTTTAACCTATTGTGCTACTTCAAATAAATTATATAAAAACCTGTAAATGCGCAAA
>OWIV01001285.1_pt1 | contig 11885 bp, 10 predicted proteins | sample 1732831 | NCBI WGS metagenome assembly OWIV01 (sample SAMN05065757, study PRJEB22554) | human gut metagenome | biome: ENVO:2100002; feature: ENVO:00000062; material: ENVO:00002003 | host: Homo sapiens | place: USA
TGATTGATTATGCCATGCGTTCGGGTGCTCCTCTTGAAGTTATTGAGAATCTCCAAGAGATGGAAGATGAGGGCGAAATCTATGAAAGTATCGAAGATATTTGGCCGGATTATCCTAGTAAGGAGGATTTTTTCTTCAACGAGGAGGAGTATTGACGCTTTTCGAATAGATTAAACAATTAAATATTAGCGCGATAAACAATGAGAATTTGTTTGTCGCGCTGGTGTTTTATGGCGTTATATGGTGCGGTTTGTTTGTTTAAATTGCGGTTTTTCTTCTCAAAAACAGGGTTTGTTTGTCTAAAATACATTACCTTTGTTTCTCCTCAGGAATATTGAATTGGGAGGAAAAGCATATGGGAAGACCGAAAAGACTATATCCATTGGGCAAATTCCGCCTTCGTACACCGAAAGTGGTTGACAAGGAAAAAGCCTATCCTGTCGAGTTGGAATACACTTGGAACAGGCAGATAATTCGCAAGACTACGAATGTCTTCGTCAAAGTTGCGGACTGGAACCAGAACGGCAATCAGGGACGAGGTGAAATTCGTGCAAGTCATGGCGGTGAAGCCAAACGACTTAACCAGTTATTGCTAGCTCGTGTTGAACGTATAGATTCGCAACTTGCCGAATATAACGAAAAACATCCTAATCAGATAACCGCTGATGTCGTATCCGGCTTTCTTGCTGACAAACCTCTTGCGCGCCGTGACCAAGGAAAGGACTTCGTGGAGTTTACATTGGAACGTCTTTCTTCTGACTATGCAAGAAACAGAATCGGAAGGAGCCGGTATGAAAACGGAAAGAGCTGCATGAATATATTCCAGACATTCCTGAGGGCTACCCGACAGGGAACCTATCGTTCTGACAGCATTTATGTAGGCGATATGACTCCGGAGTTGTTAGACAGTTATATATCGTGGCGCAGGGAAATCAAGCAGAACAGTGATGCCACTATCAACCACTCTTTGACTCCGATATTAAAAGCATGTGCATACGCCTGTGAAATGGGCATGATGGAACCTGCCGTCAATGCAAGGATTCAAGATATGCGCATTGTAACTAAGGTATCGCTTTCTGAAGAAGAGGCAGAGTTTGACGGCAAAAGTCTAAGTAAGGAACAGATGGCGGCATTGCTTGAATATTACAAGACTTGTACTGAACCGCGCAGAAAAGAATTTCTAGAAATGTTCTTCTTTGCGTTCCTCGCCTGCGGTCTCCGTGTAGTGGATGTGATGACCCTGCAATGGAAACATATCGACTTCGCAAGGAAAGAGTTGCGGAAGATTATGATAAAGACAAACAAACGTCACGTCATACCTCTTACTGAACCTGCATTACATATATTACAGCAATGGCGGGAAAAACGTGAGGGATGCCGATATGTGTTCAACCTTGTAAAAGAGACTTTGGATCTGGATGATGCGGAGGCACTGTACAAAGCCCGCAACAATGCCACGAAATGCATCAATCAGTCGCTGGCCGTTGTCGGTGAACAAATCGGCCTTCCGTTCAGTCTCTCGATGCACGCAGCCAGGCACTCATTTGCGGTTTTTGCGCTTAACAAGGGACTATCCATGTCGGTAGTCAGCCGTCTGCTCGGACATAGCAGCACGGATATTACAGAGAAGGTTTATGCCCGTTTCCTGCCGGAAACGCTATCGGCAGAGGTGGCAAAACTAAGCGGAGAATTAATCAACTTGACTATATAATCACTGCGAAAAGATAAAGAATTATGATGTCATTGCCATTTCGAGTTGCATGTATCCTGATAGCAGGATTCCTTATTGTACTGGTTGTAACCTATATATACAAGTTAAACAGCCGTAAGGTATTCTGGGGAGTAGGACTCACTACCATTATTGGTATCCTCATCCTTCTTGGCTTAGGGGTGCTTCGTCCATCTTGGGGAACAGAAACCGGCACGGCTGTCATTGTGGGAATCAGTACCGCTATCGGATGTGCAATAACGCTGATATATGCAGCAGAGGACTTGCATCAAAAGAAGCGAATAAAGGGAAAGAAAATCGTAGAAACTGAATCTATGCAAGAAGATAGGGGTCCAGACCACCATAAAGTGACTTTACCGTCTCGGCTTGATACTGAATTGGCAAGAAAGATCTTTGCCAAAGCCATTGAAGAAGGATATATCATTATCGACGATGACCATTATGAGTGGACTTTGAACAAAGTTCTTCTTGCATATATGTGCGGACGTATCTATTGCGAAGATTATCCTGAGAAAACAATATATGATGAGAAGACATATTGGATGCCTGGCAGGGTGGAATTATTTCCGGGTACTGAATTAGATAAGTTATTTAACATGAAAGATCTGACTCAATCAAGGCATACTCGTAAAAACAAAGCTGCGCCCACAGGATCCGAAAAAATTGACAAGTTATTTGAGTAGCCAATGTGCTACTCTTTTTTTGTTTGACAAGCAGCAGGTTATAAATTCATCACTTCCGTGTTATATACAACTCTAACACGATCTCTAACATAGTATCTAATTCATTCTAACACCCAAATTCCTAAGGAGTTTGAACCTTTGCGCCGTGCTTTTGGTACGATGTGCACAGTTGTATCATAGCACGTAAACCCGGCTTACAGTCCGAGTGTGCATAAGGAAGGTTAAGCCATAATACGACGATATACTATGGCTCAAAAATTAAATGGAGAAAAGAAACTATGCGACAGGGAACTGCTTGAAAAGATCCTCAGTATAGTAGAGAGACAGGAGAAACTGCCGCCTCCGGCTCACCAAGGCGAACACCGTCTATATGACAACAAGTCTTTGATGGAGAAGTTGAACATCAAAGATAAATATCTTAAAAAGTTGCGAGACAACGGTTATCTCGGCTACTCGCGTGAAGGTGATAAATACTGGTATACGCAGGAAGACGTGGACCGCTTTCTGCGCCGTTTCCATTATGAAGCTTTCGCTATTGGTGATGAGCTTCCACAACAGGAAGGAGGTGGCTATGTTTGACACCATTCATTTGACCAACATGCTACGTTCGGAAGTAGAAGGCATTCCGGAAACGGGTCTTCCGTTGGATGCCTTCCCGAACAGGATACAGGAGATTATCCTCAATCTTGCCAGATACGAAAATTTCAATGTGGAATATACTGCGTCTATTATTCTTTCCGCTGTTGCTACTGCAATAGGCAACTCTTGTCATATCCGTATAAAGGGCGAGTGGAAAACTTGCCCATCCCTTTATATGATGCTGGTCGGACGTCCCGGGCTTGGGAAGACTCCTCCTCTCGGTTTTATATATAAGCCGATTAATGAGTATGATGACCGGCTGCATGAGAAATATAACGAGGAATATGACGAGTATGAAAGAGCCATGTCAGCAGGCAAGCACGGAAGTGACGGGGAAGAACAGCTACTTAGGAAACCGAATTTTGTAACGACTGTAATTTATGATTCTACTCCTGAGGCGATGATGAATATTCATCAGCATAATCAGCGCGGAATAACATTGGTAGTTGATGAAATTCTGGCTTTGTTCAATTCCGTCAGAAGGTACAACGGCAAGAACAACCTCATTGAAGATTTACTGACAGCCTATAGCGGACAGCCGTTAAAGATTATCCGCAAGTCAGAATCACGTCCTGTTCTAATCAAGAATCCATGTATAAATGTCATCGGTTCAGTACAGACGAATATGTTGCAGGAAGTCTTCCGTGCAGAGTTTCTTGCCAACGGATTGCTTGACCGTTTTCTGTTTGTCTACCCCAAAAACAGGAAGATATCCGGATGGAGACGGGAAGAACGGAATACAGCCCGTCCTGATATCATGAATCAATGGAGGACAATAATCAACAGAATCCTAAGCATCCCCTGTATCCTTGATGACAAGGGTACAACGGTCAATCCCCGTATCCTTACAATGTCTGACGATGCGGAAGAATATTTTTATGAATGGTACAATGGAATTATAGATGCTGTAAATGCCATTGAGGATGATGCGGATGTTGAAAGCCGCAAGATGAAACTCAACGGCCATGTAGCACGTCTTGCCCTGTTGTTTCAGGTAATGAAATGGGCTACTGATAGTGGAGATATGCAATATATTGAGCGGGACTCCGTAGAATCGGCAATCCGTATGATTGATTATTATGAGGAAACATACAGGAGGATTCAGGAAACCATTGTCATAAACAGTATCGGCGAAACGAAGGAAGCATGGCTTTCTCTGTTGGAAGATCGGTTCACTTCCGGGGATGCTGTCATTGCCGGTAGAAAAGTTGATATGTCCCGACGCACCGTCTATTATGCGCTTGACCAATTATGCCGGCTTAAGCACCCTCCTATAGAAAAGCTTCAGCATGGAGTCTATCGCAAACTTATGACAGAAAACACTGATGCACCTTGCACTATTGCACTTTCATCTTGTCAAGATACCGTGCAATCTTTTCAAAGTGCAAAAGTGCAAAGTGCAACCACACTAAAATCAGAAGATCATGAGTGAATACAGATTCCATTTACAGAAATACCGCCCTGGAAGCAAGACTACTTGTCCGAACTGTGGTAAAAGCCGGTGTTTTGTCAGGTATGTTGATGAACAAGGCAGTATTATCTTTCCCGGCAATGTCGGGAAGTGTGATCATGAAAACAGTTGTGGCTATCATTACACACCTAAGGAATACTTCAAGGATAATCCTGATGTGTTGGAAATGGATGAGGGAAGCAGCAAGTCACTTCTTTCTGCCCCTTATAAGACGGCAGATAAAACTCTGTCTTGTATTGTTCCTTCGTATATTCCTTCATCTTATGTGTTAAGGAGTCTGTCACATTATTCAATCAACCCTTTATATCAGTATTTCTGTCATGTATTTGGTGAAAATGAGACAAGCAGATTGTTTGAAATGTATCGCATAGGGACATCTTTAAAATGGGGAGGCGCAACGGTTTTCTGGCAGACAGATATAAATTGGCAGGTAAGAACCGGCAAGGTAATGTGTTATAATGCCGAGACCGGCCATCGGGTTAAAGAGCCTAAGGCTTTTGTCAGCTGGGCGCATTCCGAGTTGAAGTTGCAGGATTTCCATTTGAAGCAATGTCTGTTTGGAGAACATCTTCTGAAAAATTCATCGTCTCCGGTAATGCTGGTGGAAAGTGAAAAGACCGCTGTTGTAATGAGCCATTTTATCCCCGATTATATATGGCTGGCAACAGGAGGAAAGAACGGTTGTTTCAATAGTGAAGCCATGCAGGTTTTCAGAGGCAGGGAGGTTACTCTCATCCCTGATTTAGGAGCAACCGAACAATGGAAAGAAAAGTCTGCTTTGTTGTCTGGAATATGCAAACGGGTTGTTGTGTCCAATGTTTTGGAATGTACATCCGATGAAGAGCAACGCAGCCAAGGATTGGACATTGCAGACTTCTTTCTGTATTCGCCATCAAAGAGGCAGATACTCCATCAGATGATACAGCGTAATCCAGCATTGCAGTTGCTCATTGATGAACTGGATCTGGAACTTATTGAATAGTAAAGGAACTTGTTCCGAGGATTTATAGAAAGTCCTTAACACAATAAGGACTTTTTGCCTGACGGCAATAAAATCCGGTCATTGTCCCGCAGAGCGGACTGGCACAAGAGCAAGCTCAAATATTAATCATTTATCAAAAGAATACCATATATGAATACAGATATTAAACAGGCCATGCATGTTGAAGCCGGGAAGTCATTCGGCACAGCAGAGGCGAATGAAAACGAAAGGCATTGGAATGACGACAAGATTGACAGAAAGAATCAGGATCCGACCAATCACTATGACAAGACCCGAATGAAACTGAATTTCGAGATTGGGCCCGATGGGAAAGTTCATCCGTTGGGATATCAAGAGAAATCGCTTGAGGTCCGTTTGAAGGAACGGTTGACTGAGCTGGGCTGGAAACCTTTCAAGCCGGACAGTAAAATTCAACCAAACTGTTGTGCGAAATTTATCTTCGGAGGCAATCATGACCGTACACTTGAGATGGCATTTGGAACCCAAACCGTAAATCTGGACAAGGGTGCAGATAACAGCCATCTCCAGCGATGTCCGGAAATCGAACAGTGGGCAAAAGATGTCTATGACTGGTGCGCCAAACGGTACGGACAGAAAAATATCATCGGCTTCCAGGTTCATCTTGATGAGAGCAGCCCGCATATCCATGCCTTGATTGTTCCTGTCGGACAACGTTCCAAAAGTGGACGTGAATGTGTCATGTGGTCGGCTAAGTTCGGTAAGAGCCGTTATGAGTATGGCCATATTCTTCGGGAAATGCATACTTCACTTTATGAAGAGGTAGGTAGTAAGTACGGACTGGAACGTGGTGATAGTATTGAAGGCCGGAACGTTAGCCATCTTAGTAAACGCGATTATATCCGAAAACTGTCCAAAGATGCGAAACAAGCAGAGAAAGCAGTCAAGGGACTGCAGACAATGATACGAAAACTTGAACGGGAAATGCTTGCCGGAAGGAACCGGCTTAAAGAAATCGATGAAGCACTTGCGTCTGGCAAGATAACTCTTGACAAATATGAGGCGCAGAAAACGGATATACAGAAGCTCATTGCAGAGTATCAGTCTAAATTGGACGACAAAGCAGGTAAACTTCAAGTAAAGGAGCAGGAATTGGAGCAACTGACAAAGGATGCAGCAAAAGTCCGTTCTGTTGTCCAGCCGTTCCGTAACCACAAGGTCGATTTCACTCCACCGCAAATTACAGAGAAAGTGCCGCTGTTTGGTACAGACAAATGGATTGAACGACAGAATAGACTTATCGCCAAGCAGTTCACCGAGATTGTCCGCAAGGTAGAATCTCTATACAGAAATGATGCAGCCCGACAGGTCGAAGCCGCCCAACGCAATGTCCTGGCAGATTACGGAGAACTGTATCAGTTGAGACGGGAGAATAAAATTCTTTCAGACACAAACGAAAATATGGAGTCAGAGCTGAATACATTGCTCGGCCAGCTGGCTATACCTTCAGTTCGCAATATGATTTTTGCAGTAGCTGATGCGCTCATTAGTGGGCAACCGATACCAGTTTCTTCCGGAGGCGGTGGTGGTAATTCCGACTCAGACCTTCGTTGGGATGGACGCAGGCCGGATGAAGAGGAAGAGGCATATAAACGGAGGTGCCTGATGCACGCAGTGCAAGTTGCCCGTAATTCTCAAAGAAAAACTATACGCAGGTAACTCCAAAATAAATCATTAGGATAGCTGCAAATTCTTGTGGTTGTCCTAATGATTAAGTTAATACAAACCGATAAATCAGAATTTACCGATACTTGACCGTTCATCAAAAGCGGCAAGAGCTTGTCACGCTGCTTAGTCAGATTTAAGATTTCTTCATGCAACTTGATTATCTGATTGAAAATAGGTGATATTAATTCCTCGAATCTATCCGCAATATCTTTATTATCAGGTATAGCTATTGCGCTTTGTTGTAAATGGTCTTGCGTAATATGCCCCATCGTCGTTTTCCTTGCTTCTGCCATTTTCTTGAATACATCCACATAATCTAAAAGTTGAAAATAGAAGAATGACTTCGGGAAATCATTTGCCGATGTGACCTTAAAGATATGTTGATTAAGTCCTCCAAGTCCATAAGCCCAAAGCATAACTTCCAGTGATGCTGACCATGAAAATAGTACATCACCATTATACACCTTTACAGACTCTGGTATATTTGGCGTTACTTTTTCAGTGTCAGCAGAAATGCCATCGTGCATTTCTCGTATTTTGATAACAGGCAATGATGCTTCATCATCCTTTGGCCTGAATTTCTGACAAGCCAAACCATTTGTAAAAACAGCAATCTCAAAGAGGTTTCCGCAATGCCAGCCAAAAGGAATCTCTCTTTTCAACTTCTCATTCCAAACCATCTTTCCGCCACTAGACTTGTACGGCTTGCCTTCTTCATTCGGAAAATCAAACTGCACGAACCAATAATTATAAAGTTGCTTCGCCATCGCTTCTAAATTCTGATTTATCGCACGATTAAGTTCTATTTTACGGTCAAGGCTGCGGAGTAACTTGCCAATACGCTTCTGTTCCGCCAATTCAGGAATCCACACTGTGCAATCCTTAATTTTATCTGGTGAAGTATGGCGGATTTTTGTTTGTTGGGCAGCTGCACTTAGTTGTTGTTTGACCAAAGTAGAGGATATAAGATAAAATGCAAAATCTTTGTCTAACAAGTCCTCTTTGCAAATAATTTTTGCCACATCTTGGCTTTGGATATATTTACCACTTTCGGGAATAATAGCAGTTGAGCCAAGCAGACCTATAGCCTGTTCTGTCAAAGGAGTGATAATATCTCCTTTTCCCATTAAGAACTCAGACCGAAAGTCGCCTGTATAATAGAGATTATCTTTGGACTTATTCTCTTTGAAGCAATTATTTTGATAGTCAAAGTTACCACAAGTCAGACGGATGTATTCACCCTCGGTGGCATAAAATTCGCCACTGAGACTTGCCCCTCTTGTGACATCGAGGATTTCTCCAAGCTTATATTTTTTCAATTCCATTTACCGTGTTGCTTTTTTAACATAATCTTGAATTAAAGATAGATTTACCTCAATCTCCCTGCGCTTGGCCAATAACTGATCGAGATGCGCTTTCTGGTCTGCTTTTTCTTGTGCTGCTATGATATGGTCAATTCTTGCTCCTCCTACAAAATGGTATACTATATCAACCTCCATTTGAGCATCTTCAATCTCTTTATCCAATTCTACAAGTTGCTGTTGATATTTTCGTTGTGCTTCTACTATATCCAGATTATTAGCAGCTACGAATACATCAAGCAAGTGACGAATTGCAGCAATCTGCTTTTGTGCATCCTTCGATGAACTGCGAGCTACATGTAGTGCGACAATTATAGCAATCACACTAATTATTGGGCTTAATAAGGTAGCCCATTGAACCAGGTTGTCAATCATAATTCAGTTTGTTTTCCATCTAGATTTTCACCTAATCTTGCTTCAATCTCTTCGATAGTAGGCATAGTTCCCTCCACTTTTTCCGGATAAAGTTTTGATAGCTCATATTCAGATATTCCCAATGGGAGATTGCTACCTTCCAATGCGTATTGGGCAAGCATTGAATCCTTTTGGCGGCAAATAAGCAAACCGATTGTAGGATTGTCTCTTCCCTCTTTTCTAAGAATATGATTACAAGCGACCACATAGCCGCTTAACTGTCCGAGGTCTTGAAAATCAAATTCGCCGATTTTCACTTCAATCACTACATAGCATGATAGATTCAAGTTGTAGAAAAGCAGATCGATAAATTTCTCCTTTTGTCCGATCTGAAGTCTATACTCTTTGCCTATGTATGCGAATCCGGTACCGAGTTCCAGCAGGAATTGCGAGATATTGGCAAGCAGCGCATCTTTGAGAATATGCTCATTATAAGGTTGAGTTATTCCTGTAAAGGCAAAGTTATAAGGGTCTTTTGTCAGTTCTTGTGCAAGATCGCTTGTCGCTTCCGGCAATGTGCGGGTGAAATTTGTCAAAGCCTTTCCTTCCCGTTCATACAGGCCGCTATCCATAAAGTTGAGCAATGTGTCTCGACTCCAACCCTCTTCCATAGTCTTTCTCACATAGAAGAGAGCCTTTGCCGGTTCTTTACTGTACCTGTCCATCAAGTAACGGTGATGCCCCCAAGGTATGGAGAAAAGCATCTCTTCCAATTGTCCCACAGTTTGTGGGACAGGCTTCGAAGATTCTGCCACAGGTTGTGGTACTTTTCCATCTTGTAATTGTTCCACAGCTTGTGGGACAACTTTTAGATACTGAGAATAAAGCAGATAGAATTTCTTTGCGTAATATATATTGGTTCGAGAAAGGCCTGTGGCGTTGGGATTTCTGCGCTGTAAATCCACAGAAAGATTCTTGATGACTTTCTCACCCCACCGTTCTTCCACACGCATTTCTTCTATGTCACGACCAAGTTCCCAGTAATATTTAAGCAACTCACGGTTAACCCTGACCGCTGCTTTAATTTGACTTTGACGATAGCGTACACTAAGGTCTTCCACCCACCGGATGTAGTCTTTATCTATGATGGTCAATTCTTTACTCATTACTTCCAACATTTACATTAAAGTGCAAAGCGTCCAACTGCTTCATTATCTCCTGCTCCAGACGATGGCTCTCTGCAAATTGACGTGACAGTTCAGCCTTATAATTTGCCATGCGGTTATTGAACTCTTCTTCGGTAATGTCCACATAGTCAATCTTGATGTCGAAATACTGTCCGGCAGACAACGAATAACCTTTCTCCTTTATTTCATCATAGCTTACCGCAACCGAAAAATCCTCTATGGCTTCTTTATTTTTGAATGTATTGACAATTAAGTCAATGTCGTCCTTCAGCAATCTACGTTTTTTATTTTTCCCTTCCTTATATTCCTCTCCTAACTTGCTCGCATCAATCAATATGACTTTCTCAGCAGAAGCAGCTTTGTCAAAGAACAGAACGGAAACATTCGTACCTGTATTTGCGAACACATTGCTTGGCATAGAAATACAGCCATACACCCAGCGGTTATCTACAATTTTCGTCAGGACTTTTCTTTCAACACCACTTTTGGCTGTAATGAATCCCGTAGGAATGACAATAGCCCCCTTGCCATTTGTTTTCAGCGAATTGATGAGATGCTGGATAAAACACAAGTAGATAGACATTGAATCTTTCTTCTTTGCCGGCACAGATGGGACTCCCGCCCAAAAACGCACCGTATCAGAAGCCAATGTATCTCTAAAATCTGAGAAATCCAGATTGAATGGCGGATTGGACACAACGAAATCGAATTTTCGGAGAGATCCGTTTTCTTCCTTGTGGTATGGTTCCGTAAGAGTATTCCCTTGTACAACATTAGGAAGACTTCCTGACAGATTGTTCAGAATGAGATTCAGCCGGAGCATCTCACTGGATTTTTCCGATATGTCTTGACTGAAGATCGTACAACGGTCTTCACCTATCTGATGAGCCAAAGCCATAAGCAAAGTACCTGTTCCTGCCGATGGGTCATAACAGGTCACTCCACGTAGGTTTGCTTCATCTCCGACCAGCAGGCGGGCCATTACCTGTGCGATGGCTCTCGGGGTGTAATATTCCGCATATTTTCCGCCCCCAGCATTGTTGTAATCCTTTATAAGATATTCAAATATCCGTGAGAAGAAATCATATTTTTCCGCAAAAACACTTTCAAAATTGAATGATGCAACGGAACTCATCAATGAACGTGCAAAATCATCCCTTTTCTGCGGATCTGTTACAAACTGTGTGAGTGCACTGAATATATTGACTCTGCTTTTCCCTGAAGTTACAACAGAAAAAGTATCCGCATTCAGATTGGCAATGTCAATCAGTGTCGCATCCAGCCGTGTGGAAAAATCACCTGATCCGGAAGTATTATACAAATGTGCCAGTGTATGCTCAGGTTTAAGCAAAGGAACTGATGCGGGAAGATAGCTGAACAAGTCTTCGACTTCCTCTTCAGTGAATTTATCATATTCCGCATCCCACTTGTCTGCCTTGCTCAATCTTTCTCCGTATATCTTATCCCGCTTTGCTTCATATCCGAATTTATCATTGAAATACTTATACAGAAACATTTCCGTAATAATCTTGTACTCACCACCACTATTGGCAAGACCAAAATAGGAAGTGGTCGATTTCAATGAATCAATAAGGGCTATAGTAGCTTCTGATATATTCTGCGTATTTGCATCCATATTATCTCAAGTAAAGTTGATTGTATTGGTTTATATATTCATTTGCAATGAGGTTGTTAATGAATTTCCGGTCGGAGATACTTGTATTTCTGTCTCTTATACACATCTGACGCTGCCGACGATCGCATAAGTGTAG
>OWIV01001291.1_pt1 | contig 11839 bp, 11 predicted proteins | sample 1732831 | NCBI WGS metagenome assembly OWIV01 (sample SAMN05065757, study PRJEB22554) | human gut metagenome | biome: ENVO:2100002; feature: ENVO:00000062; material: ENVO:00002003 | host: Homo sapiens | place: USA
CGCGTAACTTTCCCCGGTCTCCCTGCTCTCATCCGTCGGAAATACATTTCCCGGCCGCTCTTCAATGACAAAATCCGGTTCCTGATTCAGCTTGTCCAGATAATCGCTCCAGTTTGCCGTCCCGGCAGGCACCACGGAAGTCAGCACCGTCTCCATCTGCCGCATCTTGTGATAATTATTGACGAGCACAACACCTCCTGCCAGGACCGCCACCGTGAGGACTCCGCACGCCGTCCCCAGGATCCCGGACATATGCCGCCCTGCGTCCGCCTGTTCTTTCCTGACCGTCATCCGCTGCCGGAAATCTTTGATGACCTTCTCATGCGAGCCGGATTCCACCCGGCGCACGTCTTTCCTGGTCACCATGTAATCCTGCATCATCTGATTTCTCTCGTAATAGATGCAATGTCCTTTCAGCCGGTAAAAGCCGTCCTCCGAAGTGATATAGACTGCTTCCTCACCTTCCAGACCATGATTTAAATACATCAGCTTGTTTTTCCCGTTAAAGTACTGGTTGTGCAGTTTCCAGTAATTCAGGGGACTCAGCTGGCTCGACGGAGTGCCGCAGATAAACCATCCCTGAACGGTCCGCTTCGGAAACGACTCCTCGATCCCACGATACGCCTTTTTCCAGGCATTTTCGGAAAATTCCACCTTCTCCCCGGATACTTCCACGTCCTCCATCTCGATGGCGCCATCGATAAAGATATACGGAGTCCCGTCATAGTTTTCCGTATTTCCCAGCAAAAGTCCCACACGCAGCGTCTGATTTCCTGCCGGATACAGGCGTTTCAAATATGTATTTACATAGTCCTCCACATACAGCCGGACCACCTGGTCCGTATCACCGATCTGGCGGATATTTTTCGGAAGTTTCGGAAACGGATTGTATAATTCTCCCATGCTGCCACCTCGTTCTATCTTCAGGCAGCCGGCATGTCCAGACAGCGGCCGGCCGCCTCTTTATTTACGCGAACCACGTAAACGCGCTTCGTCGAATTCTTTCCGAAGTATAGCATGGGAGATCTGCAAAACATGTCAAAACGGCACAGTCTGACCGGAAAAGTTTTCGACACGTCTCCCGATGATCCGCAATCCAAGGCAGATGCTGCGGCTGATGCAGTCCGCAAGCCGCATGACCTGGGACAGGCGTATGCTCTGTAAAAATAATGGGTCTCCGCTCTCCGCCCCGCCGACGATCCCGGTGATGGAAATGTCGCCAACGGCGGTAAGTTCCTTTCGCACGCCGAGTCCCGGACGCAGCGGCCCTTTTTCCAGCGTCACAAGCCCCACATGATCCCAACGGCCCACGGCGGCATCCACAGCTACAATGATCGCATCCGGGTAATGTTCTTCCATCTCCTCGATCGTCCGGTCAAGGTTCACCGCATGGACCGGATGTTCCAGTGTCCCGATCACCGTCACATCGCCGGTCACCTCCGCCGCCAGCTTTGAGCCGATGAGTGGTCCCAGACTGTCCCCCGTGGACCGGTCTGTCCCGATGCATAAAAAAACGATCCTGCGGCGCCCGGATGCCCGCATCTCATTCATCAGAAGAAGCAGAAGTCTCGCCGCAAATTTCTCCGCCTCAAATCCCGCTTCCGTATCATAATAAGTGATCTTCCGCCTCCCGAATCTCATCGTGAACACTCCGTTTCCTGGTTGGTTTCTATGAGACATTATAGGCGGGATTCAGGAAGATTATACATGTGCCATAACAGCGAATGTGCCTTGGTGCACAATACCTTTGGTTTTGTGTAGAAAATCCTGATGAAATTTTTATAAAATTGAAAGAGGACCGGGTATGATATATCCCCGATCCCCTATTTTTATCCTGTTTTTCTGTATTGCATCATTGATCTCTTAATACTCAAAATGCATCAGATCCGCTCTGCTGAATCCAACTCCCCATCTCCAGCCATGTTTTCCGAATGCCTTTACGACATCACTGTCACGACTGATAGAATACGGATTTACGCTTGGCTCCCATTTATTTCCAACAAGAACCGTTTTGCCATCTGTATCTATCTGTGGGTTTGCGTCCGGGTTAATATCAATGGCCAGACCCAGGCTGTGATTGCTTCCCACTCCGTTGCTTCTCCAGTTATATCCGCCAACACTTTCGATCGGGAACTGTTCCGGTCCATTATAGATTTCTGTAAAAATCTCTTTTACCTGATCTGCGACAGAACTTAAGACCTGTACATGAGCTGTTCCAGCAACTTTTTGACCGTTTTTCAATCTCCAGACAGGAATCTCTACGCTGACCACTTCCGCAGATGCCGTCGCATCATTCTGATTGGCTAAAATTCGGTCAACCTGTTCATTTACCTTTGCATCACGCTCTGCGCTGCGGCCATCCCAGCTATAATATTTTGCATAGTAATGATAGTATGCTATATCTAATTCACTTATTCCATCTACTTTGAAATACCAATCTGTATCATAAGAATAGCTGCTGTTGGAATTTGAACTGTTAGAGCTACTGTTGTTTCCGGATCCGCCGTTCTTTGTCTCGCCGCCGGCTTTCTGCTTTACCTCGCCTCCAACGACCCAGGCACCGATCCTGTTTACCTGGTAACCATCCGGTGTGGTGGTATTTCTAAGAACATATCCGTTGGAGTCAAAGTAAAAGCTCTCCGCCATTCCATCATTATCGGTATCGATCCATGCCCATCTTCCCTTGGGACATGTTCCATCGTCAAACTGATACCACATTCCGTTTGCATCCGATTTCCATGTCCCGGCAAACGATGCGAACGGCATCGCCATGCAAAATACAGCGGCAGCAAGCGCAAGTTTTATTCCATACTTTTTCATCTTTTGTCCCTTTTCCTGTAATTCTGTCCTTTTTGTAACTGCTCAGTATTTCCTGACCATATTTTATTGCGGCCAGTGCATCAGCTGTTATTTTGCCGTATCTCCCTGACTCTTATAGACCGAGATCGCATCACTGATATTGGATGCCGCACCGCTTCTCACGATATCCGCAAGCGCCGCGAGTTTCTCCGGCGTCATATATTCTTTTCCTATATAAACCTCGTAGTGATCCGTAATGAACAATGCTTTTTCCTTCGCAGCCGTCCGCGTACTACGAAGTTTTTCTGCCAGAGAAGAAAGCTCGTCCTCCATCCGGTTGATCTCCTCTTTGTTGTTTGCCGTGATCTCATCAGAGATGATCGTCCGTGTCACGGTATCGAAGGTCGTAAGTGCTTCCTTCTTTTTCCGGTTGATCTCCGCCGCATCCTGGTCGAGCTGGGCGATCTCATCGTCAAATTTCTGGAGATTGTAGACCGTCTCGTTCTTATCCCGTCGGATCGTCTTCGCGATGACCTTCATCTCTTTTTTATTCGCGCGGATCTTCGCCCGGATCCCAAGTCCTTCTTTCAGCACTTCCATATAGCGCACCTTGGTCATGTTTCCGATCGTTACATAGATCCCGCCAAAGATCAGGATCGCCGCCACATAGATTCCCACGAGATACATAGTCCGTCTCTCCGGGATCAGGAAATATGCTCCGCACGGGATCGCGAGGAAGCAGATCATGATCGTCATGAGAAGTGCCAGAAAATCCTTAAATGTTCTCGTAAAATAGAGCGCGTAATAGTAACTTCCACGGCAGAATCCCGGAACATGGTTTGCTTTAAACAAAGTTTTCATCTGGTCCGCAAGTTCTTTATTCTCCCGCACAAGCCCCCTGGTATCTTCCTCGATCCGCTCTTTGACACCCTGGTTTTTCGCTTTTTCACGCTTCGCTCTTACTTTTTTCAGGCGATCCTGCACCTTCCCGAGCTCCGCATCGTAGCTTTTTGTGATCTCCTCTTTCCGCTGCTTCACCGTCTGGCTGATGGTTTCTGTAACAGAACGCTGTTTTCCCTTGAGGGAACTCTCTAACTTCTTCTCATCCGCTTCGAGCTGCTCCACCTCTGTATTCAGAGCTTCCAGTTCCTCAACTGCCTGTCCTGCGCTGGCAAAAAAGGCAGCATGATCTGTAATTGGCTGTCCCATCTTTTGTCCTCCTGGCTTTGGTTCAAGTATGTCATCAAATGTCCATATAGGTATAGATTACTACAATTTTTCAGGCGATACAAGGCATTTTCAGTAAAATTCGCATGTCCGTCCCGTGTGATGCCAAAACGTGCTTTTGTAATTTCAAAAATGCGCTGCCGCTGTTCACGTGGCTTTACTTTCTTAAAAAAATCCGTTATACTGTTTTTCAAATCATGACCGTGAACGAAAAAGAATGGAGGACTGTTTTATGTTCCGAATCTGGGGAAAAATATGGAAAGATAATCATCTGATCAAAGATATGGTGTCCTGCAACAACGACTATTCCATGTCGAGAACCGCCATGGTATTTCAGGCTCTGGATGAGATCTGTCACGAATTCGACTTAAGCCAGCCGATCTGGCTCGATTCCAATATCCGCGATTTTCAGCTGCATGATAAGACGCGGTTTACGAAAGACAGTTTTATCGAATCCATCGACTTTGATTATCTGGAGTTTCAGGTGATCGAGGAGTGATCAAAAAACGACTGATCTGCCCGTTGTGTCATTTCTGCCCTGACACATGGAGATCAGCCGTTTTTATTTTATCGTTTCTCATCCTATCCGGCAACATTTTGCCGAATACGTCTAATATTATATTTCTTTATTATAATCTCTTGAGAAGCGCCTCTCTTGCCTCCTCATAACCCGGTTTTCCGAGCAGCGCGAACATGTTCTTCTTATAGCTCTCAACACCCGGCTGGTTGAACGGGTTGACTCCGAGAATGTAGCCGCTGACGCCGCATGCGAACTCGAAGAAGTAAAACAGCTGACCAAGGCTGTAAGCATCCTGCGCCGGGATCTTTACCATAAGGTTCGGCACACTGCCGTCTGTATGCGCAAGGATTGTTCCGTTCATGGCACTCTTATTTACAAAATCAACGGTCTTTCCTGCCAGATAGTTCATGCCGTCTGTATCGACGTCCTCTTTCTGGAGAACAATCTCCGCCGGGGATTCTTCCACGTTCAGAACTGTCTCAAACATGATGCGGGCACCATCCTGGATGAACTGCCCCATAGAGTGAAGGTCTGTTGTCAGATCTACGGCTGCCGGGAAGATACCTCTCTGGTCTTTTCCTTCGCTCTCGCCGAAGAGCTGTTTCCACCACTCAGATACATAATGAAGGCTCGGTTCGTAGTTTGCTACGATCTCCACCTGTTTTCCTTTTCTTAACAGGATATTGCGGACTGCGGCATATAAAAGAGCCGGGTTCTTCTCATACTCTGTCTCAAGAGCGACCTTTCTTGCGTCCGCTGCACCTGTCATCAGGGCGTCGATATCTGCTCCGCTGACTGCGATCGGTAAAAGACCTACGGCTGTAAGCACGGAAAAACGTCCTCCAACGTCATCCGGAACAACGAAGCTCTCGTATCCCTCTTCGTTTGCCAGATTCTTTAAAGCTCCCTTTGCCTTGTCTGTGGTCGCATAAATTCTCTTGTTGGCCTCTTCCTTGCCATACTTGCTGATCAGCATTTCCTTGAATACGCGGAAAGCGATCGCCGGCTCTGTGGTTGTGCCGGACTTAGATATAATATTAATGGAGAAATCTTTTCCTTCCAGTACATCCTGAAGATCATGAATGTATTTGCTGCTGATGCTGTTTCCTACAAAATAGATCTCCGGAGTTTTTCTCTTTCCCTTCGGCAGCACATTGTAGAAGCTGTGGGATAAGAATTCGATCGCAGCGCGGGCACCGAGATAAGATCCGCCGATACCGATCACAAGAAGTACATCTGAATCGTTCTGAATCTTCTCTGCCGCTTTCTTGATCCTTGCAAACTCCTCTTTATCATAATCAACCGGGAGGTCGATCCATCCAAGATAATCATTGCCTGCACCGGATTTTGCTGTCAGGACATCTTTTGCACCCATAACGATGCTCTTCATGTTTTTCATTTCCTCTTCACTGATAAATCCGGCTGTCTTGGAATAATCAAATACGATTTCTTTACCCATAACCCTGTCTCCTTTTCTTGTGTGAGATTCACAGTCTCTGTCCGTTATTATACCACTTCGTGAAACCCTTGACAATGCTTCGCATTCTAAATCAGTGTGTTAAATAATGTTTTCAGCAGCGCCATTTCTTCCGCCGGGATCGAGTTCCGTATCAGCTCAAGATCATCCGGCATTTTCTGACTTTCGCCCGGCTGTTCTCGGCTTGCGGCGATCTGCCTCAGGCTTTCGCTCAGGTGGTTGATGCTCTGGGCAAGTTCCGTCTCACTCGTCAATACCTTTCCACCCGTCCCCATGCTTTTTGAGCCGGCATCCCGGGCATTCTGGCCCGTGCTTCTATTATAGTCGGTTTTTCCTGTTGGCTTTTTTGATGAACTGCCGATACTATTTCCATTTACGGCCGGACCGGTTCCATTCCCTTCAGACACAGATGTTTTTCCGTCCAGCCGCGACAGCTTCACGGCATCCCCGGTTCTTGTAATGTTTTCATTTTCCAGATTCTCTGTTTCATCGCTTTCATCAGAAATCTGTGCGTCTTTTTTCCTTCTGAGAACAGAAAAACGTCCATTTCCTCTGCCATTTCTCACACTTTCCTGAGTTCTCCCATAGCCTGTACCACTGCCGGAAAAATCTCCAGCCGGAGAAGCTCCCACCGCCTTTTTCCGCTCCTGTCCGGCATAAACGATGTTATCCACACTTTTATAGAAATGCGGTGAGTTTTCCACATAATCCACCAAATGATCCGCAAGCTGTTTCCGTTTCATTCCCGTCCCGATCCAATTGTCCACAAATGCAAGAAACAATCCGCTAAAAACGCCTGCCGCACCATATAATACGATGTAGGAATTGTCACATCGATACCAGTATGCGCCAAATGCCGTTACTCCTCCGACCATAAAGCAGAGGATCATCGCCTGCACGGACAGTTTGTCCCAGCCATCGAGACTTACATGGAGGAATCGGAATCCGTAGAGCTGTTTTTCTATGTATGCGTTTACATTTCGGATCCCGTGGTTGATAAGGAACACATTTTCCATGCGCTGTTTCAGCGTCTTTAAGTTCTTATCTTTCGTCAGCGCCATATTTCCGGTTTCTTTGATCAATCTTTTGTAGAGGCTGCCTGTTACGAGTGTGCTGAGTGTCCCGAGCGCACAGATTGCCGCCAGAACATAGAGCATTCTCCCTGTCTGTAAAAATTCCAGCATAATCAGTTCCCCTTTCTCCGTCCGGATCATTCCAGATGATGCCACTAATTATAGCGGGCTAGAATGATTTTGAGAAGATTGAGAACGGAAGAATCGTTCGTCAAATGTGGACAGGAAACGAGTTCTTAAGGTAATGACAAGATCAAAGTCTTTTTACTAAATCAAGCATGAGATTTACAGAATGTTCAACCGCCTTTGCCTCGAACTCACCGTAATCCATATGGGCACTGTCATCTGCTTTATCAGAGATCGCGCGGACGATCAGGTACGGAATCTTATTTAAGTATGCCGCCTGTGCAACAGCTGCGCCTTCCATCTCTGTGCAGTACGCGTCAAATGTGTCACAGATCCATTTTTTCTTTTCCTTACTGTCAATAAACTGGTCACCGCTGGCAACGCGTCCTTTGAAGGTGCTGATGTCCGGGTTTGCCTCTCTGCACGCCTCTTCCGCAAGAGTTAACAATCTCTCATCCGCCGGAAATTCCTTTACACCGAGCTGTGGGATCTCTCCGACCGGATATCCGAATCCGCCTGCGTCCACATCATGCTGTACTGCCACTGTGGAGAGAACGAGATCCCCGATGTTGATCTCATTTCTCAGGGATCCCGCGATTCCTGTATTCACGATCCCATCAACCTGATAGAGATCCACAAGGATCTGACTGCAGATACCAGCGTTTACCTTACCGATACCGGAACGAACAATGACAACGTCTTTTCCTTCCAGTTTTCCCTTGCAAAAGTTCATTCCGGCCACTGTCTTCATTTCTGTCTCTGTCATTTTTGCGCGAAGTTTCTCAACTTCTACTTCCATTGCTCCGATAATACCAAGCATTTGAATTCCTCCGTGTTATAACATTATTTTACCAAAATATCGATCCTGTTTGAGTTTCAGACAGATTCTCACCATCTTTATCGTTTTCATTATACGGGATAATGGGGCGCAGGTCAAATAAAGTTCCTTTTCATCGTTATCTTTGGCGAACTAATATAAGTCGCTGATACACCCTGCCTTCACACTGTAACGGGAATTTTCCGATACACCGAATCAGGGATCGGCAAAATCCGCATCCGCAGCTGTATGATGCGGATTGTTCATTTAACGAATTTCCGTCCCGCGAATAGTACGGGCAGAGTCTCCAACAAAATGGACTTCAGTGCTTCTCTTGACAATGATTCTCTGCTGTGAGTATAATAAGGATACTTTCAATTCGGCCATACGGCCAGACTTTTACAAACGGAGGTTTTTATATGGTATACAAGACACAGGGCACCTGCTCCAGAGAAATCCATTTTGACGTAGAGAACAACAAACTCAAAAACGTAAGCTTCGTTGGCGGATGCAACGGCAACTTAAAGGGTATCGGCCTTCTTGTTGAGGGCATGGATATCGACGAAGTGATCAAAAGAGTCGAAGGCGTAAGCTGCAACGGCCGCCCAACTTCATGTCCAGACCAGCTTGCGAGAGCTTTAAAGCAGTATAAAGAGCAGCAGGCGTAATCCATCTTCGAACCCATTGATCAGACCGTATACTATTTATCTGATCGCTTTTATACACAGAAATATCAAAAGGCTCTATGTCAACAACGAAACAGGATTCTAAGCAATTCCCCCATCGGTTGATATAGAGCCCAAAATAGCCCCGCAAGAGGTTGTATTGAGCGGGGCTACTTCTTTTCATTCAGTTTATAAATTTTGAATCGTTGTTCTTACTGACCTCGGTCGGCCTTATCCTCAGTCTCCTCCATCAACCATCTCCCTTTATCAAACATGTATTTATATTATTCGGCCGAAATAATATACGAAGTTTACGAGTTACACCTCGTGGTCGGTGAGAAGAACGCCATCAGTCTGAGTGGCTTTTCCTTCCATATTATCGCCAATTTCTACAAGATGCATTGCTCGTGCGCGATAGTACTTATTAAGTTCACAATTTTGAACAGTCAGTTCAAGCGGATATGATGATAATTGACCATCACTTTCCTCTTCTTTGCTCCGAACGAATTCCCAATATCCAATTTGTACCCAGTCTTCTTTCTCTTCATTCCACTGATCCAAAAAAACAGTTTGATATATTTTATCAACATTTTTATGTGCTAATGTGTTAACTGTAATATAAAGTGTTCCATCTTGTTCATTGGTAATTGTTAGCATTGCAGTAGATAATATACGCCCTCGTCTCTGCACATTATTAATATCTTGAGATTTTAAAATTTTCTCAGACAAACGTGTACTTATTTTGCTTGGTGTCTCAATTTCTCCCCAATTCACCTCTCTCGCATATGCTATATTAGGCACCATTACTACTAACATCACCAAAATACTAAATAATCTCTTAAGTCTTCTCATTTACGCATCTCTCCTTTTCTTTATTTACCAATATAAACGTTAATATTAAAGAAATGTGACCACATTTTTAGAAAAAAGAGAGATTTTCTAATATTTTTTTTAAATCCGATTCATCAATAAACCCAGAAAAATGGTAAATCATATTTCCAGATAGAATATTGGCTTCACATTCCATTTCGCCTGAGTCATATTGCTTTACATAATATTCCAATTGCTGATTTAACCATTTATTATATACAGTGTACTTTTTATTACAGTCCGATTCATAGTTCAACGAACTGCTCTTTTCATTTTTAAACAGATAGTATATCACTATGTGTTGTTTATATAAAAATTTGATTTCTGCTCCTGTTTCAAATACACTATATGTACTTAATTCCATTTCTTCTGGACAATAGCCCATTCTTAATACTGGAGCATCCAGTTTTTTTGCAATCGTCTCGTATACCACTTCCATTTTAGACTCTGAACGCTTGTTTTTATCATTATTAACAAGCACCGTAGGAAAATCTTTTTCAACTTTCCTAAAGAAATAATTCTTCTTCCCAATCGCCGTCCCCCCAAGCATCCCCGCGATCACTGCAACCAGCGCCGCCGTAGCCAGGACCCTCTTTTTCCCAAACCGGACAATCTTCTTTTTATTCTGCGTTTCCCCCTGCTTTTTCTCAAGTTCCAGCGGTTCCGGTCTATTTTCTTCTACCAATGTACATTCTTCAGCCCCTGCCGTTATTTCCGGGATTGCTCCAGTCCGTGCATCTGACTTCGTCGTTTCCGGTGCTGCTTCAGCGGCTTTCCGCTCCATTTCAGCTTTCCGCTCCATGAACCGCTTCATAAGGCGCTCCTCGGCTCCGGCAAAAGAAACATCCTTAAAATTTTCATTCACATGATCCAGCTGTTTTAACAGCTGCTCATCGGAGTATCCAAATGCTTCCTGAAGGCATTCACTTATTTTCTGATCTTCCTGATTTTCCATGTCTGCCATGATTCAGCACCTCACTTCTTTTCTTCCTTCGTTTCTTTTAGGGGTTGACATTTCTTTTTCAGCCGTTACTATTAAAATATCGGTAATCTCGTGTATCTTGATCACCGCACATGGGTTCCCGCATAACCTGCCGGAGCCGAAACTCCGGACAATTGTCCGGAAATTCCATGGAGGCATTTATGAAAACAATTATTCTCACCGGCGGCGGCACAGCCGGCCACGTTACACCGAACCTCGCCCTGATCCCGTCCCTCAAGGCAGCCGGTTACGATATTCGATACATTGGTTCCTACAATGGTATGGAACGCAAACTGATTGAAAACGCAGGGATTCCTTATGACGGAATTTCTTCTGGAAAACTGCGCAGATATTTCGATCTTAAAAATTTTTCCGACCCATTCCGCGTCTTAAAAGGTTACGCGGAGGCGTTAAAACTCTTAAGAAAATACAAACCAGATGTTCTCTTTTCAAAAGGCGGCTTTGTAGCGGTTCCGGTTGTTCTCGCCGCTAAACACTACCATATCCCGACGATCATTCATGAATCAGATATGACCCCGGGTCTGGCAAACAAACTCTGTATCCCATCCGCCAAATGGGTATGCTGCAACTTCCCGGAAACTCTAAAATATCTTCCGGCGGGAAAGGCAGTTCTCACAGGATCCCCGATCCGTGCGGAGCTTCTTCAGGGAGACAGACTTGCCGGTCTCCAATACACCAACCTCTCCGCTGCAAAACCGATCATCCTGGTTATCGGTGGAAGTCTCGGCTCCGTCAAGGTAAATGGCGCAGTCCGCAGCATTCTTCCAAAACTCTTAGAGCAGTTCCAGGTTATCCACATCTGCGGAAAGGGAAACCTGGATGAATCCCTGATTGGGACTTCCGGTTATGTTCAGTATGAATATGTTGACAATCCGCTGAAGCACTTATTCGCAGCAGCTGATCTGATCGTCTCCAGGGCGGGCGCAAATTCCATCTGTGAAATTCTTGCGCTCAGAAAGCCAAACGTCCTGATCCCGCTCTCCGCCGCTGCCAGCCGTGGAGATCAGATCCTGAATGCAAATTCTTTTGCAAAACAGGGGTATTCCACGGTTCTGGAAGAGGAGAAAGTGACTGACGCCACTCTTTTTGACGCGATTCACGATACCTACGAGAACCGCCGGACATTCATTGATAGTATGGAAAAGAGCCATTTAAATAATGCAATTGATACGATCATGAAATTGATCAACGATTGTGCTGATCACAAATGACCGCGGTCCATACGACTTTTCAGGTTTTCTCTTAAGTATTTTCTTGCTCTT
>OWIV01001312.1_pt1 | contig 11693 bp, 10 predicted proteins | sample 1732831 | NCBI WGS metagenome assembly OWIV01 (sample SAMN05065757, study PRJEB22554) | human gut metagenome | biome: ENVO:2100002; feature: ENVO:00000062; material: ENVO:00002003 | host: Homo sapiens | place: USA
GATCTACACTTATGCGATCGTCGGCAGCGTCAGATGTGTATAAGAGACAGTCACCCATCGGTGCCGGCGCTTTTTCTATTCTACACTCTTTAAAGCTTCCACCGGATCAATTTCATCCAGGGAGCGGTTCGTCAGCAGATCCACCAGGATCGCAAACAAAAATGAGAGGCCAGCCGCCATGGCATAGCTTTTCCCGTGAAGGGACACCGCCAGATAAATCGACGGCATGTTCAAAACATACGTTAAGGTCTGCGCAAACGCATATCCCAGCGGGGTTCCGCAGACAATGCCGATCGCCGTGAGTATCATGGTTTCTTTGTTGACATACAGATGCACCTCACGGTCAAAAAAACCCAGCACCTTAATCGTCGCCAGTTCTCTGCTCCGCTCGGAAATATTCGTTGTAGACAGCGTAAATAAAACCACGAACGCGAGTGCCGCCGCCATGATAATCACAATGTAAACCACCATATTGATCAGGGTGAACGCATCCGAGAACTCATCCGAAAGCTCCTGCTTGCTGCTGTAGGACACGACCCCCTCTTTTCCGCCAAGGTCATCTGCATAGGTAATTTCATCTGAACATGTTTCAGACAGCTTTAAAAATACCCCGTTCGGTTCATAATCGCCAAACAGCGATTCATAGGTTTTCTCTGTCATATAGACATTATTGCCGAGGTAATTGCGGACGAGACCGCTTACCGTCACTTCCTGCTGATTCAGATCCAGATCCTGAATCTCCACCTGATCCCCGGCCGCAAATCCAAGCACATTTGCTGCATTCTGCGTCACCAGAATCTCACCGTCCAGAAGACCGATCTCCTCATCCGTAAGATTGTACAGACCAATGTACTCTGCAAGAGGCTCATCCCCCGGCACGACAATCATCTGTGCCTTTTCTTCCTTTCCGGCAGCATTCTTCAGCTTTACCGTGGAAATCTGCACATTCAGCGCACTTTGCACATTCGGATCCCCATTTACATAGGAAAGAATCTTGTCATTATCGGATGCTGCCCCCGCTGCCATGACATCATACCGGTACACGTTCTCATACTGGCGCGGCAGCAGGTCTGTTACCGAATCCCTCACCGCAAATCCAAATAGTAAGAGCGCCATGCATCCCATAATTCCCGCTACGGTCATGAAAAGACGCTTTTTATAGCGGAACAGGTTGCGGGCGGTCACTTTATTGAGAAATGACAGGCGCTTCCATACCGGTGTGATGCACTCGAGCAGTACGCGGGAGCCTGCGCGCGGCGCTTTCGGCCGCATCAGAACTGCCGGCATAAGTACAAGTTCCGCTTTACATGCACAGGCGGTAGCGATGACAATTCCAGCCACAAAAAGCGCAGCTCCGCCACATCCGAGCAGCGGCGCAAAGCGCAGCAAATAATCCGGGAACAGATACATCGTGTCAAAAATCCGGAAAATAATCTCCGGCAGCAGAACAAATCCGCACATATTTCCCAGAATTCCGCCGGATACACTCGCCGCACATGCATACACCAGATACTTTCTGCGAATCTCACGATCCGTAAAGCCGAGTGCCTTGTAGGTTCCAATCAGACCGCGGTCTTCCTCCACCATACGGGTTATCGTCGTCAGGCTGATCAGAATAGCAACAACGAAAAATACGATCGGGAAGACCGTACCGATCGCCTCAATCGACGCCGCATCGCTCTTCACGTTGGCATAGCCGCTCAGAGACGTGCGATCCTGTACATACCACTGTGTCATATCAATGTCCGCTATCTTTTGCTCTTCCTCCGCAATCGTCTCATTGAAGTCCGCAAGATTTTTTTCATATTCTGCCTTGCCGTCCGCGTATTCCGTTTCGCCTTTGAGCAGTTTTTCCCGTCCTTCGGCGAGATTTGCCTCACCGTCCTTTATCTGCGCCGCAGTCTCCTGTTCCTTTTTCACAAGCTGCGCCTCACTTTCGGAAAGCGCCATACTTCCGTTCTCCAGCTCTGCTCTCTTATCGGCAATCTGCGATTTTCCGAAGATGACCTGTGCTTCCCCTTCGTTCAGTTCGTTCCATGCCGCATCAAACTGCTGCCGTGCCGTCTGTTCTGCCGCATCGAGCTGCGCCTGTGCCTCGCCGAGCGCCTGGATTGTCGCCCGCACATTTCCCATTCCCATTGCAAGCTGTACCAGCTGATCGGCTGTGGGCTGCTGCAACGCCTCCAAAAACGCACTCTGGCTGTCCTCCACCAGTACCGGTACCGCCGCCTGTGCCTGCGAGGCATCCTGCTCTGCGACCACCGCTCTTGCTACGGGTAAATACGCCTCCACTGCCGCCTGCACATAGGCATCCCATGCCTCCGCGGGCCACATTTCCCCATACGTCTGGATGACTGCCTGCGCCTGCGCTTCCAATGCCGCCTCCGTCTCCGCTGCCTGTTTACTGCTCTCTGCAAGCTGTGCGCGTGCCGCGTCTAACTGTGCATAGGTTTCCTCTTCCTTTGCCGAAAGCGTCTGCTTACCGGACGCCACCTGCGCCTCGCCTTCAGAAAGCTGCTGTTCTGCTGCATCCAGCTGCGCGCTGCCATCGGCAATCTGCTGCTTTCCCGCGGCAATTTCATCTCTCGCTTCCGCAAAACCATCCTCCGCCTGCTGTTTTGCCGCATCAAGTTCCTCCTGGCCATCGGAAAGTTCCTGCCAGCCATTATCCAGTTCCGCTCTCGCATCCGAAAGCTTCTGCTCCGCCTCCGCAAAGGACTCTTCCGCCTCCGCTTTCACATCCGCAAGCTTTTCTTTCGCCTCATCCGTGACTTCCGCATACCGTGCCTGCTCCCGATTTTCCTTAATCTGCGTTTCAATCGCATCCGTCACCTGCGCGACCTTTTCCTCATAGACATCTGAATAACAGAACAGTTCTGCCGCGCCATCGACTGTAAGGCAGACCTGTGTGTAAATATCACTGTCTGCCGCCTCCGGCAAGATGAACACAGTGTCCTCCTCCGCCTGCCCGGAACGGAACGCCGTCGCTCCCTTTGCATTGTTGACATCCTGCACATCCAGCACAATTCCCGTTACGGTAAAACGGCTGTAGCGCAGCGAAGACTCATCATCTGCTGTATCCACCGCAATGACATCACCAATCCCGCATCCCGTCTCATCCGCAAACGCGGTTGTAACGGCGGTCTCATCCGCCGCCTCCGGCAGCCTGCCGGACAACACATACGGCTGATTGATTCCCCTGTCATTTAACGTGCAGACCGCAATGCTGACCTCATGATCATTTACTTTCGCATGTACCGTCTCACTGTAGACGCCGACTGCATCCATGACACCGTCCAGTGCCTTTAGGGCATCCACATCCTTCTCCGTAAGTCCGAGCGTCGAGACGACACTGATATCGTACAGTCCCTGTCTGTCAAAAAACTGATCTGCCGAATAGCGCAGATCCATGCAGGCAGCCCGCAATCCGGTAAGCATTCCGACACCCAGAATCGTGATCAGCATGATGGAGAAAAACCGTTTTTTCTCCTTGCGGATTGCCCTCCATATCTCCTTATTATATGCACTCATCATCGGTATCCCTGCCTTTCTCTTCTGCCCCGCTACCACTCGATCTCCGCGATCGGCGTAGGGTGCGCATTGCAGGTAATCTCTGTCACCTTTCCGCTCTTAAATCGGATCAGGCGGTCAGCCATCGGTGCCAGCGCAGAGTTGTGCGTAATCAGAAGTACCGTAATCCCATCCTTCCGGCAGGTATCCTGCAGCAGCTGCAGAATCTGTTTTCCGGTATTATAATCAAGCGCTCCCGTCGGCTCATCGCAGAGCAGGAGTTTCGGATTCTTGGCGATCGCACGCGCGATAGATACCCGCTGCTGTTCCCCTCCGGAGAGCTGCGCCGGAAAGTTATTTTTGCGGTCTGCCAGTCCCACTTTTGTAAGCATCTCCCCGGCATCCAGAGAATTTCTGCACACCTGCGCCGCAAGTTCCACATTCTCTATCGCCGTGAGATTCGGCACCAGATTGTAGAACTGGAATACAAACCCAATATCGGTACGCCGGTATCCGACGAGCTGCTTTTTGTTATACTTTGCAATATCTCTGCCATCCACCTTGATCCCGCCCGCAGTCGGCACATCCATTCCGCCTAAAATATTGAGCGCCGTCGTCTTCCCTGCACCGGAGGAACCGAGAATCACTGCCAGTTCGCCCTTCTCCACAGAAAATGAGGCTCCATCCAGCGCTTTGATCGAAGTCTCACCTGTCTTATATTCCTTCGTTACATTATTAAATTCGATATATGCCATAAAAGGCCGCCTTTCTTCCCAGACTCTGTTTTTTATCTCTATGCAGATTCCATTTTCTATGCCTAATGTACTACCCGCGCTGCCTTTCATCAATCAACAGATTCTCCACACGTGTTAAAAAATTGAAGACAACACGTTGTCGTGCTATAATTTACGCGAAGACAAAATGAACGCAAATCTTATACCGGGAGGTTTTCATGAAAAAGCAGCCCCATATCACAGAACAGACCAAAAATAATCTGCGAATCGCTTTCTGGTCTCTCTACGCGCAAAAACCGATAGAAAAAATCTCCATCAAGGAGATCACCGAGCTTGCCGGTTACAACCGCGGCACCTTTTATCTCTACTATAATGATGTATATGATCTTCTTGATCAGATTGAGGAAGAAATCCTCGGGAAAATTACAGATGTTCTGAATGATTCTCTGGAAAAAAATGATACCTTTGACCTTTCCGGTCAGATGGGAATTCTTTTAGATCTGATGCAGACATATGAAACCTATGCTGCTGTACTCTTAAGCGATCATGGCGACCCGCATTTTGCGACCCGCCTGAAAGAAGTGGTATGGCCCCTCTTAAACCGTTATTTTGTTCCCTCGGAGGGGCATGACGATTACGAGATGGCGCTTCTTGCCGATTTTTACCTGTCCGGTCTTCTCGCCAGTGTCATTCGCTGGCTGCAGAACCCTAAAATGACACTGGAAGAGTTTTTGGATTTTATGGTGAGAACCATTTTCCCTATACCTGGTTCCCCACAATCTTATAATAGCTGCGGGAAGTCAGTGCAAACACCAGCAGATAAATCAGCAGGAACACCACTGCCGTAGCCGCAACGCATAAGGCAAACAGCGCGGTATTGTTGAGGCTGAACGCCGCCAGAATCCATTTGATCATCGGGAATGCCATGACAACATGAAGTACTGCTGCCCCGATCGGCAGGAAAAATACCGTCAGGATCTGTGTACGGATACTCCGCTTTACCTCGGCATTGCTCATGCCGACCTTCTCCATGATGGCATACCGTTCCTTGTCCTCGTAGCCTTCCGAGATCTGCTTGTAAAAAATGATCAGCACCGTCACCATGAGGAACATCGCGCCCAGAAACAGACCGATAAAAAGCAGACCACCGTTTAAGCTGTAGTATTCATCCCGGTTCTGTGCCCGGCATTCGACATACGTTCTGGAATAAGCGTCCTTTGCATCATCCGACGGATGCCCGTCATTGTATGCGGTAATCGCCGCATGAAGCGTATTTTCCGCTGCCACTTTTTCTTCTGCTGTTCCGTCTATGTCAAACGCCATATTGTATTTGATCTGCAGGCTTACACGCTCCTCGTCCCAGTTCTGTTTCAACTCCGTAAAAATCTGCCCCAGCGCCTCCCTATCCGGCACAATCATAAATACACTGTCATCTGCCATGTCATCCAGATAATCGTGATCCGTCTCAGGATATGCGCAGATCTGTTTTACCTGATATGTCTCGTTGTCAAGCGTCAACGTCCCTTTTTCATAGGCAGAGGATGCCGCCAGTGCAATCTCTCCGCTGCCAAGTTCCCCGACCGTTTCACCGGTGTAATTCTCCCAATCGGATTTTGGCAGAATCGTGAGCAGCACCACATCACTAATGCTGTAATCTGTGCCTGCCCCGATGCCGGTCACAGAAAATCCATCGTCCGTGCGCACCGCTGTCAGAGACATGTTCAACATGGCGCTGTGTCCCGTCAGCACCCGTCCGGAATCCTTCAGAGATGCTTCTGCCAGTGCATCCACCTCCTCCGGATGTTCCGGCATTGCATTATAATAGGACACCACAGACACCTCATGTGCAAAACGCCGCTTTAGGGCGTCTTCCACTCCCAGATACATACACAGGGTGGTAGAAACCGTCACCAGAACCATCGTCGATAAAATGCAGATATTGGCAAGTCCCACCGCGTTCTGTTTCATCCGGTAGATCATACCGGAAACCGTCGCAAAATGTCTTGATTTGTAATAATAGTTTTTATTTTTCCGAAGCAGTTTGAGTACGGCGATACTGCCCGCAGTAAACAGACAATACGTTCCCAGAATCACAAGCAGTACCGCCACAAAAAACATGGTAATGGCAGAGACTGCGTCCGCCACCGTAAGCGCCAGATAATAGCCGCCGCCGAGTGCCGCCGCCCCGACCACCGCCAGCAGCACTTTCGTCTTCGGCTCCCGCTCTCCCGCATTGGCGCTGTGCAACAGTTCCATCGGGTTGGAAAGCTTTATCTGCATAAAATTATAGAAAAGCGTGACCGCGTATATGCAGCCGAAAAGCACCAGCGTGTGGTGGCATCCCATCAGCGAAATAGTAAACGGAACGCTCTGGTTGAATCCGGTCATGCGGTACAAAAGCATCGTCATCAGTTTGCCGAATGCAATGCCGAACGCCAGCCCGCCGCCGATCGTAACCGCCGCCGTAAACAACATTTCCAGAAAAAGCACCTTGGCGATATGCTTCTTCTCCATTCCTAGTATATTGTATACGCTCAATTCCCGCTTGCGCCGCTTCATGATAAAGCTGTTGGTATAGAACAGGAAAATCGCTGCGAACAGTCCGACAATAATCACACCGAGCAGCAGCGTTACCGCCACATAGGCGCCGCCTCTCATCTGCTCCAGCCCCGGGTTATCCTGAATGGACATTACCAGATAGAACATCGCTGCCGAGAACACCCCCGCCAGGAGGTACGGCAGATAAAGCTGTCTGTTATTGCGGATATTGACTACTGCCAGTTTCACATATAACTTACGCATGACAGCCTCCTTCTTTTCCGGTGGTAAGAACCGTCAGCGTATCCGAAATCCGCACATACAGTTCCTCATTCGTCATATTCCCGCGGTACAGCTGATGAAACACTTCACCGTCCTTGATAAAAAGAATCCGGTTGGCATGGCTCGCCGCTTTCGTGGAATGTGTCACCATAAGAATCGTCTGTCCTTCCCTGTTGATCGTGCCAAACAGCTTTAACAATCCGTCAGTCGCTCTGGAATCCAGCGCCCCCGTCGGTTCATCTGCCAGAATCAGCTGCGGACGGGTGATCAGCGCGCGGGCAACCGCTGCCCTCTGCTTCTGTCCGCCGGAAACCTCATAAGGATATTTCTCAAGCAGCACATCGATCCCAAGCTTTTCGGCAATCGGCCAAAGCCGCTCCTCCATCTCCTGCACCGGTGCATCTGCCAGGACAAGTGGCAGAAGAATGTTATCTTTTAATGAAAAATGATCCAGCAAATTAAAATCTTGAAAAACAAAGCCCAGATTCTCCCTTCTGAATTTTGAAATCTCCCTCTCGCCGAGTGTCACAATGTTCTTATTATTCAACAGCACTTCCCCTGCCGTCGGTTTGTCTAACGCCGCCAGAATATTGAGCAGTGTCGTCTTTCCGGAACCGGACTCTCCCATAATTGCGACATACTCCCCTTTTTCCACGGAAAAATTCAGATCTGCAAGCGCCTGCACCCGATTTCCCCCAAACCTTGTTGTATATATTTTTTTCAGATTACGAACTTCCAGAATAGCCATGTGTCTCTCTCCTTTCCTTGACTGTACCCAGTATAACAAAACAGAGAAATGCAAGCCATTTCTTTGGATTACATTTCTCTGCTGTTTCTTACGTTTTTGTAAGATTCTTCTATGACTCTTCCGGAAAGCCGATCATCACCCGGGTTCCCGTTCCTTCCTGCGATGTGATCGTAAAGCTGTGCCCCAGCTTTTTTAAAATAGTGCTGCAAAGATACAGCCCAATCCCGGTTGATTTCTGGTTAGCATGACCGTTATAGCCGGTATAGCCTTTTTCGCAGACTCTCGGCAGATCCTCCGCGCGGATTCCGATCCCCGTATCGGTAATGGTAAGACGCCCCTCCTCCATCCCGATCGTGATACTTCCCTCATGCGTGTACTTGAGCGCATTCGACAACAGCTGCTCAATGACAAAGCCGAGCCATTTTTCATCGGTAAGCACCCGTGCCCCCGTCTCCTCGTAGTGCAGTACGATCTTCTTGCTGATAAAATGTCTCGCATAGCGGCGCACCGCCATCCGGATCACTTCGTCGAGATCTGTCTGCCGCAGCACAAAATCCGTGGTCTCCGATCCGAGACGCATATACGAAAGCGCCATGCTCACATACTGCTCAATCGCAAACAGCTGCTGCAGTTCTTCATCCCTGCGCTTCTCCCTCTGCTGCTGCAGCCTTTCCCTGTCCGCTCCAAAAGGCTCCTCTTCCCCGGGAATGTCCTCCTCAATCAGAAGCTTCAGCGCCGCAATCGGCGTCTTGATCTGATGCACCCACATGGTATAGTATTCCATCAGATCGCGTTTTTCGCTGACCGCCGTATTCCAGATACGCATTTTCTCCTCCGCCAAAAGTCCAAGCAGCTGTTGATAATCCTCCTCCAGGATTTCGCCGGGTTCCGGAAGATTATCAAGCGATACCGTTATTGACTGCCGCAATGCCAGCAGTTCCCTGTGCCGTCTGCCGTAACTTATCCTATCCATCGTCACTGCAAGCAGCAGGATTCCCAGACACAACAGCATGCCGTAGGCAATCTCCCCGGCAGGCACTTCATTTAAAAATAAGACTGCCGTCATCACGATCCCGCAGCCAGTCACTGCGGCAATCCATTTCAGACGGCATTTTATGTAGGATCTTCCTATTTTCTGCTTCATCAAAATCCCCTACCCGATATGGTACCCGATTCCTTTCTTCGTCAAAATAAAATCCGGAAGTCCTGCTGCATCCAGCTTTTTCCGCAGCCTTACCACGTTGACGGAAAGGGTATTCTCATCCACAAAACTGTCGCTTTCCCACAGCTTCGTCATCAACGTATCGCGGGACACGATCTTCTCCTTGTTCTCCATCAGCACCTGCAGTATCTTAAGTTCGTTTTTCGTTAAGTCCACCCGCGTCTCCCCGCAGGTGAGTGTCGCATCGCCCAGATTTAAGAGTGCGCCTCTATGCTCCAGTACCGTATTCTGACCCGCAAAATCATAGGTACGGCGTAAAAGCGCCTGGATCTTCGCGGTCAGCACATCCAGATCGAACGGCTTGGCAATGAAATCATCACCGCCCATATTGACCGCCATGACGATATTCATATTATCCGACGCCGACGACACGAAGATTACCGGAACCTTCGACATCTCCCTGATCCTGCTGCACCAGTGGTACCCGTTGTAAAAGGGAAGCTTGATGTCCATCAGCACCAGCTGGGGCGCCGCCCCCGCGAACTCCTTCATGACATCGGAAAAATCCTCCACGCAGACCACATCATAATCCCAGCTTTCCAGATGCTTTTTTAAGCTTCGCGCAATGATCTCATCGTCCTCCACGATCAATATCCGGTACATTCTCTCTCCTTTACCACAGTTCCGCCAATTCGTAGATCAGCTTCTCGGTCTTCTCCCAGCCCAGGCACGGATCCGTGATCGACTTTCCGTAACAGCCGTCACCGACCTTCTGCGCACCGTCCTCGATATAACTCTCGATCATCAGTCCCTTCACCAGCTTTCTTATCTCTCCCGACACCTTACAGCTGTGCAGGACATCCTTGCTGATGCGGATCTGCTCCATAAACTGCTTGCTGGAATTGGAGTGGTTCGTGTCTATGATGACCGCCGGATGTGCCAGCTCGTGTCCGGCTTCCTTCGCCTCTTCATAATGCTCCAGCAGATTCTGCAGATCCTCATAATGATAATTCGGAATATTTCTGCCAAACTTGTCCACATATCCGCGCAAAATGGCATGTGCATACGGATTGCCGGTCGTCTTGACCTCCCAGCCACGGTACAGGAATGTATGTCCGTGCTGGGCAGCAATGATCGAGTTCATCATAACGGAAATATCTCCGCTGGTCGGATTCTTCATTCCTGCCGGAATTCCCACGCCGCTTGCCGTCAGTCTGTGCTGCTGGTTCTCTACCGAACGTGCTCCAATCGCCACATACGACAGCAGATCCGAAAGATAGCGGTGATTCTCCGGGTAGAGCATCTCGTCCGCACAGGTAAAGCCGGTCTCTTCCACCGCCCGCATATGCATGTGACGAATCGCAATGATCCCTTTTAACATGTCCGATTCCCGCTCCGGATCCGGCTGATGCAGCATGCCCTTGTAACCGATTCCGGTCGTGCGCGGCTTGTTGGTATAGATGCGCGGAATCATAAAAATCTTATCCGCCACCTTCTCCTGCACCGTGCGGAGTCTTGAAATATAGTCGATCACAGCATCCTCATTATCTGCTGAGCATGGACCGATCACAAGGATCAGCTTGTCCGATTTTCCTTCAAAAATATCCCTGATCTCGTCATCCCTCTTCGTCTTGGTAGCTACAATCTGTGCACTGACCGGATGCTGCTCCTTTAACTCCTGCGGCGTCGGCAGCTTCCGCAAAAATTCCATCTCCATTTCCATATCTATTGATCCTTTCTGTCATACGCGCTGTCGCATATGGTATCTTCTTATATTTTCGCACTGCAACGCGTTGCAGTGTGAATCCACTTAAGTATGATACAGCTTTATGCCGGGACTGTCAACCTTTTTTCACTATAATACATAAGATTCCGCAACATGGCAAGCAACGTCGCCCTGCCGTTTTTCCAGATGCTCTGAAACATCATGTTCGCGCAGACCGTCATCGGCTGAAAGAACAGCGCCACAAGCTGGACCCGGAGCGCCCCCTCTCCGATCGCCACCACCTCGGGATCTTTCTGAAATACCGCCACAAGCTGTGCCGGGAAAAACATCCCGATGACCGCAATCGCGCCGAGCAGCACTTCTCCCGCTGTGAGTGTGAAATAGAAGCCCTTCCGGACCCTTCCGTATTTTTTTGCGCCATAGTTGAATGCCGACACCGGCTGGAATCCCTGACCGATTCCAAGTCCGACCTAGAAGACGAACATGCAGATCCGGTTCACAATCGACATGGCAGCCACCGCCGCATACCTAAAAGAGTATTTGGCTGCTCTGCCCGGCTCATACCTTTTTACCTGCCGTGATGGGTCCATCATGACACATTCAGCGTATGTCAAGATGTGGCAGTCGATCGTGATAAAAATGAACCATGCCGCCGGTGGCACCGGTGCGTTCCCAGTCATATCTGATCTGACCGCCCATATCTTCCGGCACAACTACTGCACAAACCTCTGCTATCAGGTACCTGCGATCAGCATTAAAAAAATCGCCCAGCTGATGGGTGACACCGAAAAGCGGACACGCTGCGGACATTGGTGTCAAAATACCCCTTGCGGACGCGTTGCGGACATTAAAAACCATCTACTTCTGCTTACTTTTCCTTACCTCAAAAATCGCATAAAAAAAGCGAAAAACCTTGAATTTACTGGTTTTCCGCTCTTCATTCCTTAGTGAGACACGGGGGATTCGAACCCCCGACAACCTGATTAAAAGTCA
>OWIV01001319.1_pt1 | contig 11636 bp, 8 predicted proteins | sample 1732831 | NCBI WGS metagenome assembly OWIV01 (sample SAMN05065757, study PRJEB22554) | human gut metagenome | biome: ENVO:2100002; feature: ENVO:00000062; material: ENVO:00002003 | host: Homo sapiens | place: USA
GTTGCTCAGGTGCTTAAAAAGTTTAATTTATAATAGTGTTGCGTAATTAAGGTATTCCTAAATTACTTCTTCCTGGTAAAACCATTCCTAAGTTAACAACAGACTGACCATTAAACACAAAATTATGAGTCCTTTTTATAAAAGTGGTAAGCACATCTGTATAGGCTTGCCCTATATATCCATCTTCGAATATTGCACGTTGTCCTATGCCGTATATGTTACCATCGTATTGGATTGCTGTTTGCTGTGACCAGCCTAAATCGTCTACAGCCGGACGGAATTTTGCATAAACGGCAGTACCAGAATCTACTTCCGAGCTTGTAAAATCAAATCTTCCTAAGCATGACATTCCCGAAGAAAGTGGAAACACATTAGTTCCAATCCCAGCCCATGATTTTTCATCTGAAAATTTAATGAAATCTTTGTATAGGGATAATCCTTCATAAGCATTGTTATGATTGGGATCATCAACACCGATATGTGTATCAGATATTTTAAACCCGGCAATTGTTCCCTCTACGGCTGCTAGTTTCTTTACGGTCAAATTATCAACATCAATAAACTCCGTCTTTATCTTGCCGGCTTCTATGAAAGTCTTTCCGCCTACGGTCATTCCACCGGTTTCAGGTAGGGCTATTTGACCTCCTTTTGTCAATTCAACGGTTGTTATATTATGCTTGATAGCTCCCCCCGTAATCATCCAGCCTTCTGTTTTCTCAAGGTTCCCCACGAATATCCCAGAAGTTCCTAATACATCAATTGTCGCATTTTGAGCAAGAAGGACGTTTGTTGCTATGTTCTCGAACTCGCTGAACTCTTCCCACTTCGTTGAGTCAAAAGAAGTTGTAGACGTATGCGTGATCTTACAAAGTTTGTTCTGACCGTCATAGATTACTGTATCTATGAATGTCTCATTGTTATAATACTCGGTATTGGCTTTCCATACTCCACGGGGACGGAGCATTGCACCGGGTAACCCTGTTTTTCCTTGGCTTCCAGTGATGCAAACCGGATCGCTTTCCCATGTCGAACCATTCGTATAAGTTACCTTTGTTTTAGTCCATAGGTACTTACCATTCTCCCATGCTGGAGACGTGGTAGACCATGCTCCGCCTTCCAATGATGAAGAAGAGGTTGACAGGTAAAACAAAACATCAACGGCACTTATCCCTACGCCATCGTTTCCGCTTGGTCCCTTTCCACCTGTTACACATACCGGATCTGTCTCTGTATATGTATTGTCAGTGTAGGTGATAACTACACGTGTCCAGATGTATTTGCCGTCTTGCCATGCCGGAACAGAAGTCTGCCACGATCCACCGGTAGGCGTGCTGTATGATGTAGACAGGTAATATTGTTCGGCAACACTCTTGACTCCGATCCCAGTTTCACCCGTGGAACCGGTAGAGCAGATAGGGTTAGTGGTTGTTGATGTGCTGTCTGTATATGTTATTACTGATCTAGTCCAAATATATTTCCCATTTTCCCATGCCGGAGGCGTTGTGCTCCAAGAGCCACCAACTAAGGAATTAGAGGAAGTAGAGAGGTAGTATTGTTCAATAATGCTTGATATCCCTCTTCCGTCTTCTCCGTCACTTCCATTTGTTCCGTCAGAACCTTTAGAACCGGTAATACAAACAGGACTTGTTTCACTAGTGGTATTATCAGTATATGTGACCTTGGTCTTGCTCCACATATATTTTCCGTTAACCCACGCAGGAGGTGTTGTTAACCATGATCCACCAACAAGGGAGCTAGAGGATGTAGAGAGGTAATAAAGTACATCGACAATCCGTACACCTTTACCGTCTTTTCCATCCTGTCCATCTTGCCCATCTTCCCCTTTAGAAACAACCTTCAACCAGTCAGTAGAAGAATCTGACGGCTCCTGCGTAGTCGTAGATTCAATGCAAATCCATGTGCTTCCGTTGTGGGTTACTTCGTCGTAATACCAATACATCCCCGCTTTCCATTCACCTTTGAAAGCCGGAACCGGTACTTCCGTCACACCATCGTTTGAAATCTGTTTGATCGTACCGGTCATGTAGATTCTGTTAAGATATGCACTATACCCGGTCATATCTATTCCAAACAGTTTCAGGTTAGACAGGTCTCCCAACTGCATGGCAATCATATCCTTTGTGATCTCCCAGTTGTTTACACCTTTAAGGAAACGGATATAATTCTGCGTGGAATAGCTCGACTTCTGGCGTTCCGCATTGGTGAAGTTACCGTAGCAAACAAAGTGCATAGCCTTTTGAGGATGGTAAGTATATCCGCTGCGGAGAACGTATTTAAAAGAACCATTATCCAGCTTTTCGGTGATCCGGAAATAGGTTGTCTGAAAGCCTGTGTCATTGTTAAAGTTAGCCTTGCAAATATCATCCACTTCAACAGCTGCAACCTCGCCCGGTTCAAGCTTCAGGTAAACGATGCTGTTCTCTTCGTCCACTGATTCGATTATACCGCCTCCGGGTGCGTTCCATTCCTCACCCGTGATAACTGATACCCGGTTATATCGCAATTCCGGCACTTCAAGGAAATCACGTAGGCGCAACGACTTCGCATCTATATCTCCGGATGGGGTTATCAGCCAGCCAAGTAAGTTCTGGACATATTCTTCAGATGAAATTTCTTTGGAGAAAGTTGCATATTCAGCTATTATTTTTTGAATAACAGCCTTTGTTTTAACGTCAATACCAGCAAGGAAAGTTATATTTCCTTTAGCTTCATCGTTTTTTATTTTACTGATATATTTACCGTCAGACTCTTCTCCTGTATTTATAGGAGATAGTTTATAATGCTTTCTTCCATCTGTGTCTGGAATTTCAGTATCTATCAGTAATTTATATATTCCTCCGTCTACTTCTACGGAAATAATCTGTCCTGGATAAGGAAAATATTCTTCAGCATCTGTATTACGAGCGTAAGATGTAGCATCCTCCAAAGTTTTGAAAGTTGCAGTAGAATCAATAGGTCTTCCTGTTGTTCTTTTATATTGTAATGCAAAACTACTTCCGTTTATTTTTACCATAGTCGTTATGCTGTTTTAAAGGTAAACGTATCAGCATCATTCAATCCCGGTGTTTGAACGATCCACATCTTATAATTAATAGCGGAACTTCCATTGGCTCCTTCTACGAAAATATCCACTGGACCGGTAGTAATACCTGTATCTTCAATGAAGTTCCCTGGGTAAGCGGTCAATGTCAATTCCTTTATCACATCAGCCGGAATACATACAGCAACCATCTTCCACTTATCAACAGAGAATTTGTAAGTTCCGCTCCCATTATAAAGCCCGTTAGATGGCAAGGAACGCACTTCGGCAGATGATACGGGAATTGAATTACATATTCCTGCAAACCATTTTCGATGAACATTTACACTAATTCTATCCGTTAAAGTTATTCCAGGTATAGTCCCATCTTCACTTGCTGTGTATACAACCGTTGCTGTATATGTCTCATTTTTAGTATACTGCCCGGTTAATGTTCTTGTAGCTGTCTGAACTCCATTAGATTCAGGAGAGAACTCTATTTTGTTATCTTCGTTTCCGTCATAATAAGCCTTTGTTATTTTCCCTTGACTTCCTCTATTTGAAGTATAAGTAATTACTCCTTTAGCTGTCCCAAATTCAACGTCATTTGGAGTAGAGATACGTCCTGTCAAAGAAGCATTATTTATACCACTAAATATTGAAATAAAGATTTCTTCATAAGACATACCTTTATGAAGAGTTTTCCCCGGCTTGACAAAACCCACTTGTGGAGAAGTTACTATGAGGTCTTTGCTTAATGAAGAAGAACCTCCTATTTCTTTTACATTTCCTTTATTGGTTTGAATAACAATTCTTGGTGAAGAATCCTCATCATGTATGTACACCTCTCCCCTGTTTAATCCTTCAAGAGAATGATCTTCCTCTGAAGATGGATTATCTACAACTGCAGGGGGATAAATAGGAGCACCTTTCTCATCTACATCACTACCATGCCATAATATTTTGGATATATGCTTCTTCATTATACCTCAATCTTGTTAGTATTAATAAAAGCGACTTTAGCTTCATCATATTGAAGCATCTCACCATTTTTAGGATTGTCTACATTGAATCCAACTAAATTTATAGCAGAAGCCCGCCCTGGTATTCCCCCTATTCCTGTTATATCATTTATAACTGGCTCTAATGCGATTGACATGGAAAACATCTGACCATCTTCTGAAATAGGAGATATTTCTGGAGTGGAATTTCCGGAGCGCACATATCCCCTTCCATTAACCTTGAAATCAGAGACACATAGGATTTTATTGATAAACTGCGCAAACCAGTACGGAATCCCTGATGCGTTTCCACATGTTAAAGAAAACGTGTCGTATGGAATAGAATATAGTTCTATAATTTCCTGCTTTTGGTTTCGGAATTGTTCATTTTCAACCTGTGGGGAATATCCTGCAGGTTTAAATCCGGCTTCTAGTCTGAAATTGAATATCTGCTGTTCATCATCAATCCAAAAAATATTATCAAATGGAGAATTATTATCTTTATGAGAATACGAAATAAGTGATGTTTCTTCGAGTAAAAGGCTGTCAGAGCAAACCGCAAACGGCTCACTCAAAACTCGAAAATCTCCGGAAGCGTCTGCTACTTCTATTTCATATACGGAGTCTGACAGACCCGTAATATTATAATAGTACATTTTTGTACTATTATTAATTTCATATTCCAGTAGATAAATACTAGTCTGTACCTTAGATATTAAATCATGAAGGTAAGCTCTTACAGTATGGGAAGGGTCATTTGAAAAGATTTGTATCAAGATGCTATCATTTGCGTGGAAACGCTGGATATAGTCTACATCTTGCTGAAATTTGTTCTTTATAGGATCAAAGAACAATGGACATATGTCACCGATTTTAATCATACAGTCTTTTCGTTCTTAAATGGGTAAGGTGCCGCATGACACTTCATCGCAAATATAGTAATTATTATAATAATCACAAAAAATTAATTGATAAAAGATAATGCCACATTTAGCTCCTTCTTTTACCTTATGTTTCTACATTTTTCACAATTAGGCTATAGCTGGTCGCCTGTTCTTTACCAATATTTATTTTTAATTGCTTAATATACCCAGTTATAGTTTCACCTTTGTTCTCAAATGATATTAAACCTACCAAATCATTAGGAACACCAATATCACTTGTCTCTATTTCTACCTCTGATACCGTAAATAATCTTTCAGGGATTGAGAAATCATCCGTTTCCTTTACTCCGTCTATAGAAACATCACTATTCCCATCGGAAGACGCGAATTTAAGAAGGTTAGTACATGCTCCAATATATTTCTTGTTGGCTTCCAACATGAAGCGTGGGGAGTAATTGAGGTTAAACATTGTGTCCGGACTTAGCAGACCGGAAAGCTGGTCTTCAGTATATGGTCTGTATAAGGGCAAAGGCTGGTCTACCGGTACGGAATCATCACATTCTACGAAGAAAACATCATTGTCACTATCGTTATCCGTTGTATCTTCTCCCCTCTTCTGTACCAGAAACTCTATCCCGTAAGCATCGGCACGGTACGGGCTTATCAGAGAAAGAGTATTGTCGGTTAGTTTTAAGCCTGTGCTAAATTCATTGGTAAAGCGGAACTCGTCACGCCCATTAATTGAATCGTAATCTTGCTTGTCATACCCAACTTTCACAGAGGAATAGATTAAAGAATCGTTCACAGAAAATTCATAGTCGTTTATTTCTGTTCCCAAGTCCTTAACTACCGTTGAACTAAACAGCTTATCACGGTGCATAAATGTTACGGTGTTTTCATTTATAACCGGCACATAGCCAAATTCCGCCTCCATCCATTCGCAAAACTTCTTGTAAGAGGTGTATATTTTAGCTTTAGGAAGTCCACGAGCACTTTCAGCAGCCATGATATACGTCCTTTCTAATAGTCGGTTAAACTCAATTGGAGTAATTCCTCCAGATGATGGAAGTGTTACATCAATAACCCCTTCGTGGTCTATCGTGTTTTCTGTCATGCTATCCAATAGCTTGGAAAGGATGGTGTTGGGAGAAATTACGTTAACATCAATAGAGTTTATCCTAGATTTAAAATTTATACTGAATGAAAAATTAGGGAAAGCGATATCGATATTATTACCAACATCCCTACTGAAATATATACGTATTGCAAAAATTAGAGATTCTCCCTTTGCTAAATAAACATTGGATATGACGTCATTTATATATTTATAAAATCCATCACTCTCATAAGATTTGATCTCTGTAACGCTCCCTGCAGAATCTTTTTTAAATATCAATAGAAATATTTTTTCAATTCCTCCAGCGTATGTTGTTACGTAGTAATCAGTCCTAAAATTAATATCAACGTAAATGTCAGATAGGGCTTCTATAAATGGAGAACATTCATTTAAATTTGATAGTTCTGTGAAAGATACGTCGTCAAAACGCAATGGAGAATCCAATTTTGGGAGTTCACTATTTTCTAGTTTGTATAAAGGTATCGAGTAATGGTAAGGACTGCTTGTGGAAGCAAAAGTCTTTTGAATATTTATGTATGCTACTCCATCCGATTCGTAAGATAATCCTCCTAATGTATATTTGCCTTCATACTGAAATTTAAGACCGTCATACTTTAGATTGCTAGTCTGAAGATCAGCTACCAGATATTCATATTGAATGCTCTTCTTCGCCTTAATAATAGCGGCTAGAGTATTATCAATAGCATTAATAGAAACTACAGAACCATCTTCCGAATAAGTAGAGAAATCCAGTGCACACCTGAAAACTTCGTCCCAGTTCCAACTATTGTTTCTTTTATAAAAAACAATACCGGCTTTAGAGGAAAGGTAGTTTTTATAAAACTCCTCCTTCAAAAGGTCATAGGAACGATTGACAAACTCAAATTGTGTACTAAAAGACCGGATAACCCCATCGTAGCTACTCCTTTTGTAAGCCAATTCAAAATCATCCCAATTTTTGAGATCGTCGGTTGCTTCGTAGGATATTCCGTTTATCAATATCTGGCATCTGAAATACATATCTGTTTATTATTAAAGTTTTTTAAACTCAATATCTAATCTTGCCAATTCTTTTTCCATGGCATTTTTTAATATTGGCGTTAATGCAGAATCTACATGGATATGATTATCAATTCCATTATATATCACAATTTTGGCATTATTTTTGGTCATTTCTCGAATTATCCCCTGTACATAAGAGATACTATTTTTCAGTTCGATAGCTTTCTGAAATATTTCCTCATCCATAACTATTTACGTTTTATTGATTTACTCATAGACTTTACATCTTCACACATACGCTTTACCATGAAGGCGTATTCCTTTGCGCTGATCTCATTCTTCCGGATCTGCATCCCGTAATGAGACATAACGGCTACACGTTCACGGACAAAGTAGTTTTTATCCATTTTTGAGGCACTTTCCGGCTTTTCCTTGGCATTTATCCGCTCAAGCATATATTTACTCATAGAAAGGATGGAAGCCGCTTTCTTGCGTATCTTATCGTGTTCGGAAGGGAAATAAGAGAATCCAAACTCTGAAAGAATATGCGCTGCGTCCGCCCAATCCTTGTTTTTAATCATGATCTCAACTCCCTTCATGCACTCAATTTTTATGTGAAGGTTGATGATATTGTTTCTTTGGGACATTTCTGATAGAAAAGAGGCTCCTCCGATTATTTCCATGTATTCGGTGATAAGCTTTTCCGATTGTTCAGAAAGTTCTTCTTCAGAGTGTTCCCCTTCGATAATAAGCTTGCTTTTATCTCCGGTAAATACATCTATGAATGTATCCAATGGGATTTTGTCTAGGTCGGTGTATAGCATAGTTTTTACGTTCTCCTTCACACGTTGATTATGTTATGTTAATAAACAATTGGTTCATCATTAGTTAGATCGGGTGGGCATAGCCTCTTTCTCATACCTTCTCTTTCTTGTTCCATAGCCTTTATTCTTTCAGCAAAACCACCTTTACTAGAAGCCAGATTTGAACTGTTTGTTTTTATATTTGGACATTCTTTTTTTAATAATTTTTCTATAACAATAGAACTAAACAGCATTTTTAAGGCTACAGATTTTTCTCCCAGATCTTCATCATGTACGACGCAATCCTTGCCTTTCATTTTATCCCACAATGCTTCAGACAGTTTATTTCCCGAAAGGCTAAATATACAAGATATATCATCTCTTTCTAATTCCACCTTTAATGTAATCTTTTCCATATTACTTATTCTTGGTTATTACAGTCTTCTTAAAATCGAACGCATATCAGACGCTCTTGATATTTTTCTCAATGTTCGGTTGGTCTTTCGACTTTCTCCGTACAAATCATCAAATTTCCGTTCCAATCTCGTATAATCGTTATTAACGTTGACAATCACCGGATCACCGTCGTTACTTCTCCTTTGCCTATCCAGCATCAAAGCGTCAGAATGCAAAGACATCTTGCGATAATCCACCAAATTAGGGATAACTCTTGCTCTCTTTGGAATATCTACCAATGTGGGGACAGATGGAGTGATATAAGCTCCGTTATCCGTTTCAATCACTTCCTGTCTGCCTCCATCACCGACAATAGCCAATCCTCCGGGATGGTCTTTGGTTCCCTTTGCGTATTTGGGTACAGGTTGAGCGGCAATAATTGCAATTTGGGCGGCTCCCATGGCAGCTATAACAGCTGCAAGAACAGCACCGGCAATAGGTCCGGCCTGCGCAAAGGCTTGCATTATTGCTAGAGAGGTGGCAATAGTGGTTTGAACGATAGAGTTAGCCTTTTGCCACTTGGCCTGCCTTTGCTCCAATTCGGCTTTTTGCTTTTCCAGTTCCTTGTTTTTATCTGCTGTTGCTTGCTCGGCTGCTCTCTTTTTAGCTTCTCCCTCCTCCTTGGTTATTACCCCGCTTTCGACAAGGTTTTCGATACGTTCTATCTCTTCTTCTCCGGCTTCCTCGTTCTTTTCCTTCTCTTCTTCTATTTGCTCAATGCGAGCATCAAAGGCAGAAGTCACCATAGAGGTTATTCCATTAAAGAGTTCACCATAAGCTTGTAATATTACTGATGCTCTTTCCGTAGGATCTAAATCTTCCCACCATTTGGAAAGAGAAAAATTACCTGTTTCTGCAAATTGTTTTGTTAATATACCAATGACATTATAGAACGAACTAAATATACTGGCAGTTTCTCCCAAATATTCCTCTGTTTTATCTCTCATGTTAGACATAACGTCGATAAATTTATCCGCCCAGTCCTGCCTGTCTTTTTCTTCCTTTCCTAAATCCAAGCTTACCAATTCCCCATTTAATGCTTGAATTTCTTTCTTTACTTTTTCAATTTTCTCTCTTATGGTATCAGCTTTGGTATCAGCTGGATCAAGAGCGGCTAACTCTGCCTTCAATTGGGCTTCAAGCAATTGTAATTGTGCCAGAATAGAATCTCTGGTTATTTCGTATGTCTTTTGGCGGTATTTCTTTTCATTGATTTCTCCTTTTCTATATTGCAATTCGACAGCACGGAGTTGATCTTCTGCTGAACTTTGGACTATATTTGTTTCTTTCTTAGTATTCTTTTCAATCAGACCGATTCTTTCAAGAGCATTTTTTACCGCAATGTCAGAGGCTTTTTTATCATATTTCTTGTTGACAGCTTCCACATCTTCTCCAGATTTTTTTGCGGCTTTTACCTCTGCATCTCTTAGTATTTCGTTTACTTGTAATTGGATGCTAAGCCTTTGATCCAATTCATCTTTAGAGTTAGTAGAAAGAGCCTCCAAACGATTCTGTAAATTGACTTTCTCTTTATTTTGATTATACGTATAGATCTTTTCAGATAATTCATCTTCCATGGCAATAGTCAGGTTCTCTCTAGTTTTAATTTCTTCTTGACTATACCCTTTAACCGCATCAATCCGTTTTCGATAATTAAGACGAATTGCAGCCAACTCTCTTCCTAGTCCTTCATCCATCAAGTCTAATTCTGATTGTTGGTATTCTTGCTGAATGCGTAACAGTTCTTTTCTTGCTTTCTCGGCTTCTCTCTGTTGTTTTTCTAGTTCTTCTTTGGTTAATGGCTTTCCTCCACCTTCTTTGGGTGCTGGAACATAATTTGTTATATCGTTTATCTGTTTTTTTAAAGATTCAATAACCGCCAATTGGCGCATACGCTCTTCCCATGTTTTTTTTATATCTTCATTAATTTGGCTATTGGTACGATCTAATCCTAAACCTTGTCGGAGAAATGAAGCATCCTCCATTTCTTTATTGTATTTCTTATTCGCATCTACGGTCTTTTGGTAATACTCTTCCTCTTGATACAATGATAAATTAAGAATTTTCAATTGATCCTGCCTTGCTTTTTCCAAAGCTTTATTTTTATCCATACCCTGCTTTATATATTTCTCTTGAGCTTTTTCTATGTTAGCATATCTACTTTCTACCATATCAGCCCCAACAGCTTCTCCGAGTTGTTTTGCGGCAGCTTCGTCTCTATTTGAGATATCTTCTATCGTATCGAACAAACTTCTAACATCGCTAATTAAATCGGCTAAAACATCATTTATAAATATTTTGACCTTAGAGGTCATTCCTTCAAATGCTCCTCCTGTTTTATCAAATAATAATGCAATTTCTTTAGAAAGTCTGGTTTGACTGTCTAATAAATCCTCTTCATATTTCCCTAAATCACCAACCTTATCCTTAACTTCATCCAAGTTAGAAGAAATATCCTTCAAAGTTTTAATATACTTCAATCCGGCATCTTCTCCGGGACCACCGAATATATCTGCAATAGCAGTACCTACAACAGCACTGCTTTCTGGTAGTTCGTTCAATTTTTCAGAAACCATTTGCATGACATCAAAGGTAGTAAGAGAACCTTTGCTTAATTCTTCTTGAACCTTCTTAGAACTTATTCCGATCCCATCCAAAGCACTTGCTGTAGCTTTTGTCATTTCTCGGAGACGTATATTTCCTTCTTTTATTGTATCTATACCTTTGTCGGAGAATATACCCTGTTTATTAGTTTCTGCAATGATCGCAACAAACTGATCGGCTGATATTCCAGCTTCTTTAAAATATGCCGGATATTCTTTTAGATTATCCAAAAACTGACCATTTGCATCTGCTCCGGCTATAAAACCGTCCTTCACTATTTGTAAGGCTGCCTCGGAAGTTATACCAAATTGTTCTGATACAGAATTTACAGCCATTAAGGTCTCCTTAAAATCCTTTCCATAATAATCAGCCAATGTCTGAACCTCGCTACGATACACTTTGAGGTCATCTCCTGATTTTCCTGTAAATTGAGCCGTTAATCTTGTAGCTTCTACTATTCCACTATTATAATCATACCAGAATTTAAACAATGTTCCAACTCCAGCGGCTCCCGCAATCGAAAGAAAAGCAGGATTGGTAAATAAAGTTTTTATTGTAGATCCTAGAGCTAATGAATTTTTCTTAATATTATCCATAAACCCGGCAATCCCGTCACTATCAGATGCTAAATCAGTTAAAGAGCTGCCAAATCCCTTATTCAAATTTAAAGCATTGATTATACTCTGTCTCTTATACACATCTCCGAGCCCACGAGACTACGCTGCATCT
>OWIV01001336.1_pt1 | contig 11498 bp, 10 predicted proteins | sample 1732831 | NCBI WGS metagenome assembly OWIV01 (sample SAMN05065757, study PRJEB22554) | human gut metagenome | biome: ENVO:2100002; feature: ENVO:00000062; material: ENVO:00002003 | host: Homo sapiens | place: USA
ATCTACACTTATGCGATCGTCGGCAGCGTCAGATGTGTATAAGAGACAGATTTTTCACAACTCCTCTGCCAAACTTGATATGCGATACGGTGTCCCCGACACCATAGTCAAGCTCTGACTTTACAACACCCTTTGTGACAAGTGCCTTTGCCTGCATACTCTGTCCGGAAGGCTGCTGGCGCAGTGTTGTTCTTTTCGGTCTTGCTGTTGTCTGGTTCTGTAAAAAAGATGGGAAACTGCTCTCTTTTCCAAAAGAAGATTCTCTTGCAGATGCCGGCTTTCTCAGTTCACTGTCCAACAGTTCAGACGGAATCTCCCGAACAAACCGCGATACTTTATTATATTGCGTTTCGCCACGAATCATACGTTGTCTTGCACAGGTAATTGTAAGTTCTTCTTTGGCTCTCGTGATTCCCACATAAGCCAGGCGTCGCTCCTCTTCGAGATCCTCAGAAGAACTGTCCGAAGTGATGGACATATAACTTGGGAACAATCCATCCTCCATTCCGGCAAGGTAAACTTTCGGGAACTCCAGACCTTTCGCACTATGTAATGTCATTAAAACAACATAATCACTGCCCTCGTCAAGACTGTCGATGTCTGCAACCAGTGCCACTTCCTCTAAAAAGCCACTGAGTGTCGGATGTTCCTCGCCTTCCTCGTAAGCAACCACTTTGCTGATCAACTCATCGATATTCTCAATACGCGCCTTTGCCTCCTCGGTATCTTCCGCTTCCAATTCTTTCACATACCCGGTTTCGTCTATAATCTCCTGCAAAAGTTCAGAAACGCTGATAATCTCTAATTTACTGCGCATCACCTGAATAAAATTCACAAATGGCCTGATCTTTGCAGCACTCTTGCCGAGTGTCGGAATATCATCTGCCATTTTCAATGCATTATAAAAACTGATATCCGCCGCAGCCGCATAATCTGCCACACGGTTTAAGGTTGTTGCACCGATTCCACGTTTTGGCACGTTGATGATCCTGCGGACAGCAAGATCATCTCTTGCATTATCGATCGTTTTTAAATAGGCAAGCAGGTCTTTGATCTCTTTTCTTGCATAGAAGTTCACGCCGCCGACGATCTTATATGGAATATTGGATACGATAAATTTTTCCTCAAAAAGACGGGACTGTGCATTGGTGCGGTAAAGAACGGCACAGTCACCGTAATGATATCTGCCGTCCTTCACGCAGGCATTGATATCCTTTGCGACATATTCTGCCTCCTCATAGCCTGTCTCAAACTGTTTAAAACCGATCTTTTTACCTTCCTCATTATCTGTCCAGAGTGTTTTTCTTTTTCGTCCCATATTGTTGGCGATTACTCCGTTTGCAGCATTTAAAATATTCTGTGTAGAACGGTAATTCTGTTCCAGTTTTATCGTCACTGCCTCCGGAAAATGTTTTTCAAAATTCAGAATATTATAAATATTGGCGCCGCGGAACTTATAGATAGACTGGTCATCATCACCAACGACACACAGGTTCTTATACTTTCTGGCAAGAATACTGATCAGTTCAAACTGTGCCGTATTCGTATCCTGATACTCGTCCACCATAATATAGCGAAAGCGTTCCTGATAGTAGTCTAACACCTGATCATCCGTTTTAAACAATTCAACCGTCTTTACGATCAGATCGTCAAAATCAAGTGCATTATTACGCCGCAGTGCATCCTGATACTCTCTGTAGATCTCTGCCTGTTTCCGTTTGGCAAAATCCCCGGAAGCAGCCGCACGGAGAGAAAATTCCTGTGGATCTATCAGTTCATCTTTTGCCTTGGAAATCGCAGCAAGCAGACTCCGCTCTTTGTAAATCTTGGTATCCACATTCAGACGCTTACAGATATCCTTCATCAGTGTTTTCTGGTCATCGGAATCATAAATTGTGAAATTAGTGTCAAACCCGATGCGGTCAATATGACGTCTTAAAATGCGCACACAGGTAGAATGAAACGTTGATACCCAGATGCTCTCAGAGCCATATCCCACAAGCTGGTCGATTCTCTCACGCATCTCACCTGCCGCTTTATTCGTAAAGGTGATTGCCATAATATTGTATGGATTCACGCCCTTTTCTTCGATCAGATAGGCAGTGCGATGTGTCAGAACCCTCGTTTTTCCGGAACCTGCACCCGCCAAGATCAAAACCGGTCCCTCCGTGTGAAATACCGCTTCTCTCTGCTGTTCGTTCAATGTATCATAAATACTCATAGAAATCTCCATTTTCGTTGTTGTTTTTAATATTCAATCCCTTTTTTATTACAATATCATATTCCCATCTATTGTAACACATTATCCCTGCTTATGAACAGTAAAATCGAACATATTTTCTTTTTTTAACAATAAAAAATAACCGTCCAGCTCCTGAGAAAAGTTGACGGTTATTTTAACATTGATTTTTCGCCGGAGTAGATAGCTCACACCTATCTATCGGCTTTCTTGTTAAGTGCATTATATGACAAACATATATTTTTGTCAAATACACCCGTCTCTTTTTTTACCTTTGCGTCAGAAAAAATCTACGACCGTCCACATTCAAATTCATACAATTAAATTCAATTGTATCTTGTCATCTAGTTTTCAATACTATATAATCTGATGTAGAGAATACGATTGAACTAGTAAGAGTAAAAGCAGGTAAAAAAATGAATACAAAACAATTTTTAAGTGATATATTAGATGAATTTAACAAAATCGACTATGTAAAACCGGAAGATATCCCGAATATCGATCTTTACATGGATCAGGTGACAACATTTATGGATTCCCAGCTTGCCACATCCAAGCGGCATGAGGACGATAAGATCCTGACTAAGACCATGATCAACAATTATGCAAAAAACGATCTTCTTCCTCCACCTGAAAAGAAAAAATATTCCAAAGAACATGTGCTGACTTTGATCTTTATCTACTATTTTAAAAGTATCTTAAGCATCAGTGACATCCAGAGTATCTTAAATCCGATCACGGACAGATATTTTGGAAAAGGCAGCTCCGAGATGAGTCTTGAGGATATCTATAAAGAAGTGTTCGGTCTGGAGCATCAGGAAACCTTAAATATCATGAAAGACCTTGCAAAGAAGTTTAACACCTCCATGAAAACTTTTGAGGGCATGGAAGGTGAGGATGCAGAGCTTTTACGGACATTCAGTTTTATCTGCATGTTAAGCTATGATGTCTACCTGAAAAAAACAATTATTGAGCGCATTGTCGATCAGATGCTGCACGAAGAAAAAGATTCTTCCAAAAAAGAAAAATAAAACCCGAAGTTGTATGATACATTGTCTATAGAGGACATTGTTCGTACAACTTCGGGTTTTTCTTTCTGCTCCGTTTTTACGCTTCGTTTGTCTCTGATTTTGCCATTCTGGCAAATACCATGTCATATCCGTCATTTCCATAATTTAAAGAACGGTTTACACGGCTGATGGTCGCTGTGGAAGCACCTGTTTTCTCTGCAATATCAAGATATGTTTTCTGGTCGCGCAGCATCTTGGCAACCTCAAATCGCTGTGATAAGGAAAGCAGTTCATTCACAGTGCAGACATCTTCAAAAAAAGTATAACATTCTTCTCTGTTTTCCAGGCTTAAAATCGCATCAAAAAGATGGTCTACTGCCTCGGTCCTTAGTTTCTTGCTCATTTTACCTTCTCCTTCTCATAAATCAAAATGATATCATCTTTTACTATAATCAGAAACTTCCAATCTACGCACATTTTATCATAGTAAAGTTTTAAAGTAAATATCTGTTTTACACACTAAAGTGTTACAGATGCAAATTCTATAATAGTCGAATCCAGTCGAAAAAGCAACACTTATTTTCATATTAACTATAACTTTAATTTATACCTGACGGCATCCTGTTATTCTCCCAGAAAAACAGCCAGAAAAGCGGTCAGACGCTCCATCTCCTGCTGGGTTCCGATACTGATACGCAGATAATTGCTAATTCTCGGCTTGGAAAAATAGCGCACGAAAATGTTATGCTCCCGGAGTGCTTCAAATATTTCTTTTGCAGGAACTCTTTCATGTGTTGCAAAAATAAAGTTGCTCATGGAATCCCCAAAGGAAAATCCAAGCTTTTTCAGTTCGCACTTCGTCCATTCCCTTGTAGCGATGACTTTCGCACAGGTTTCCTCAAAATACTCCCTGTCCCTGATTGCCTGCACACCAAGTACAAGCGCTGTCTGATTGAGCGTGTAGGAATTGAAAGAATATTTCACATCATTGATATACCGAATCAGCTTTTCATTTCCCATCGCAAACCCAAGCCGCATACCTGCCAGGGAACGCGATTTTGAAAAGGTCTGTACCACGAGAAGATTGTCATATTTTTCGATCAGAGGCAGCGCAGACTCCCCGCCAAAATCAATGTATGCCTCATCCACAACTACGATTACATCGCGGTTGTGTGCAATGATATCCTCGATCTCTGAAAGCGGCATAAGAATTCCGGTCGGTGCATTCGGATTTGGGAACACCACGCCACCGTTTTCCCCATAATAGTCCTCTTTTTTGATCTGAAAATCATCATCCAACGCTTTTGTCTCATACGGAATCCGAAGCATATTTGCCCACACATCATAAAAAGAATAGGTGATATCCGGAAACAGGATCGGCTTTTTGCTGTTAAAAAATGTCATAAATATCATGGCAAGCACATCATCCGAACCGACACCGGTAAACACCTGACTGCTCCTGATTCCATAATAATCTGCGATCACATCGACTAACACTTTACAGGTCGGTTCCGGATAAAGTCTCAATTTGTCCGTATCAAAGTTCTTCAAAGCCTCTACTACGCCCGGTGCAGGCGGATATGGGTTTTCGTTGGTATTCAATTTGATCATGTCCGGCTGGTTTGGCTGCTCTCCCGGAACATACGGTTCCACTGTCCTTACATATTCTTCCCAGTTACTCATAAATTTTACTCTCTCCACTCTCTCGATTTTCCTGATATATTTCACAAATTCATTACAATCTGCTCATTTTATTCTGTATACAATCTGTAATCTTCTGCCAGTTTTTCAAACGCAGTCAGGGCATTTTTCACCGTCTCATGGGAAACACAGTAAGCAAGACGGACATAGCCTGCACATCCGAATGCGCTGCCCTTTACCATGATGATATTGTATTTTTTACCTGCTGCAACAAATTTTTCTTCGTCTGCATCCGGAGATTTTACCCACATATAAAAAGCGCCTTCCGGTTTGATGCAGTGAAAACCTAGCTTTTGCAGTCCTTCGTATAACATCTTTCTGTTTTCATCATAAAATGCCAGATTGGTTTTCTCATCCAGACATTTTGCAACTGCTTTCTGAAGCAGGGATGGCGCATTCACAAAGCCGAGGGTACGGTTGGATACAACAATGCCGTCAATGACCTGATCTGCATTTTCCACCTCATCCGGAACAACCACATATCCGATACGCTCACCCGGAAGGGAAAGAGACTTGCTGAAGGAATAACCTACAATCGTATTCCTATAGTATTTCGTCAGAAAATCCTCCTGATTTCCATCGTAGACAAGTTCACGGTAAGGCTCATCGGAAATCAGATAAATTTCGTGACCAATCTCTTTTTCCTTCTTTTCCAGAATCCCAGCCATCTTTTTCATGGTTCCTTCATGATAGATCACACCGGTCGGATTGTTTGGCGTGTTCACGATCACTGCCTTGGTCTTTTCATTGACCGCTTTTTCCAAAGCAGCCAGATCCGGCTGGAATGTTTCAAAATCCGGCGCTACCTCCACGACTGCCGCATCAAAATTGGCCGCATAACTCTTGTACTCTCCGAAATATGGGGCGAACACGATCACCTCGTCACCCGGATCTAAGATTGTTTTAAAAATAATGTTCAATCCTCCCGCTGCTCCCACTGTCATCACAATATTATGGAAAGTAAATGCAGTTCCAAAACGCTTGTTTAAGTTCTCTGCAACCGCCTGACGGACATCCGGGTAACCGGCATTGTCCATATATCCATGTAAAACCAGCGGATCGGTCTCATCCACCAGTTGCTTAATTGCCTCGTTCAATGCTGCCGGAGCCGGTGTTGCAGGATTCCCCAATGAAAAATCATACACGTTCTCTCTTCCCACCCTGGCGGCAAGTTCATTTCCCTCTACAAACATTGCACGGATCGCAGAACTTCCCTGCAATGCCTTCTGTATTTTCTGTGAAATCATATTCTCTTCCTCACTGTTTTCTTACTCTCGAGTCATTTTTCTGCGGTCTGCACCGTAAATGTGCAGATCCACGGAACAATTATTACTTTACAACAATACTGTATGAAAGTAAATAGATAAAAAAAGAAAACTGCCACAGGACATTTTCCTTACGGATACTGCCCCGGACAGTTTTTCTTTATTAAAAATACTCCCCTGTATTTTTATGCATTGACGGTATCTACGAACTTCTGGAACGCTTTTCTGCCTTCCTCTGTGCATTTGTAAACACCTGCGTCCAATAAAACTTCTTTGAACACAAGACCGATTTCTGTCTGAATGATCTCATGTAATTTTTCCGGTGTGATCTCACCTTCCAAGCCGCTTCCTGCCGTAAATCCATACTTCGGCAGAAATTCCTCCACCCAGTCTGCATGTTTTGCAAGAACTTCATCCTCACGGATTTCTGCGCCGTCTAAGATTGCCTGCTCTAATGCAGCCATCTCATCTTTTAATCTGGCTGGAAGCACTGCAAGTCCCATAACCTCGATCAGACCAATGTTTTCTTTTTTGATATGATGAAGTTTTGCATGTGGATGGTAAACACCCAGCGGATGCTCCTCCGTCGTGATATTATTGCGGAGTACAAGATCTAACTCATAATCATTGCTGCGTTTTCTTGCGATAGGAGTGATCGTGTTATGTGGTTCGCCCTCTGTCTCTGCAAAAATAAATGCATCTTCATCCGTATAACCTCTCCATGCAAGTAAAATCTTATCTGCGAGCTCGATCAGGCGCTCTTTTTGTGGTGCGCTGATACGGATCACGGACATTGGCCATTTTACGATTCCGGCTTTCACATCCTCAAATCCCTTGAAGACCAGCTCTTTTTCCACCGGTGCTTTTGCCATAGCGAACTCATAATGTCCACCCTGAAAATGATCGTGGCTCAAAATAGATCCACCAACGATCGGAAGGTCAGCATTCGATCCGACAAAGTAATGTGGGAACTGCTCTACAAAATCCAACAGTTTTCCAAAGGTTGCTTTCTCGATTTTCATCGGTGTATGCTCTGCGTTAAAAACGATACAGTGCTCATTGTAGTAAACATATGGTGAATACTGGAAAAACCAGTCACTGTGGTTGATCGTTACCGGAATGATCCTGTGGTTCTGTCTTGCCGGATGGTTCACACGTCCTGCATATCCCTCGTTTTCTTTGCACAGAAGGCATTTTGGATAACCGCTCTGTTTTGCAAGCTTGGCTGCTGCGATCGCCTTCGGATCTTTTTCCGGTTTGGAGAGATTGATGGTGATATCCAATGTTCCAAACTCGGTATCTGCAGTCCATTTCTGGTCTTTTTTGATACGATATCTACGAATGTAGTTTGTATCCCTGCTTAATTTGTAAAAATAGTCAGTTGCCTCCTTTGGGCTGATCTGATAGAGTGCCTGGAATTTTTTGATCACTTCACTTGGTCTTGGCACAAGCATGCCCATGATCTTTGTATCAAATAAATCTCTGTATGTGATCGTGTCTTCCGGCATCAGTCCATCTTCTGCCGCATAATCGAGCATCTCATTTAAGATGTCTTCCAATGCTGCCTCTGCACTCTCCTGCGTCATCGGAGTTCTCTTTGCATAGGCTGCTGCCACTTCATCTTCTAATTCATCCAGATGAAAAAGTTCTAACAGGCGGTTAATGGTAAATCTCCTGTCTTCCGGCTCTACCAGCCCGGTCACAAGGCCATATTCTGTCAATTCTAAAATTCTTTCCTGAATCATTGTGTTATCCTCTTTATTTAAGAATTATTTAGATAATTGCGAAACTCTGATTTAGGTTGTAACAATTGTGAAGAATTAACAAAATTTTCGAAGACACGCTTCCGCTACGTGTCGCTCGCAACGGTACTAAGAACTCATCTCCTGTATTTCAATTCTGATAAATCAGAATGAAATACAGAATCTGACTTCTAAGAACCGGCGGCTCCCCAGTGTCTTCTCAAGCTTTTGTCAATTTTTCACAATTTAAATCTACTTATTTATGAGTTTCGCAATTATCTATAAGAATTATTAATCCAATTTTACTGGACCGTCACCGATCTCAACTACATAGAAATCAGCAGCGTAACCGATTTTATCTTTGTAAGCAGCACCTACTTTTTCAATAAAGGAATCCACTGCCTCATCCTTTACGATGCTGACGGTACATCCACCGAATCCTGCACCTGTCATGCGGGAACCGATCACTCCGTCTACTTTCCATGCCTCTTCCACCAATGTGTCAAGCTCGATACCGGTTACTTCGTAATCATCACGAAGGGAAACATGGGAGGCGTTCATTAACTCACCAAACAGAGCAACATCGTTATTCTTTAATGCTTCCACTGCCTTGATGGTTCTCTGGTTCTCATAAACCGCATGTTTTGCACGTTTTACCCTGACAGGATCTTTGATCGCATCTTTGTACTGTTCAAACTGTTCCTCCGTGAGTTCACCAAGGGAATCAATTTTAACAACTTTCTGGAGTTCTGCCAGTGCAGTCTCGCACTCACTTCTTCTCTCATTGTATTTGGAATCTCCAAGCCCACGTTTTTTGTTGCTGCAGGAGATCACGATCTTTGCATTTTCCAGTTTGATCGGTGCATACTCATATTTTAAAGTTGCTGTGTCAAGGAAAATCGCATGACCTGCTTTTCCCATTGCAATCGCAAACTGATCCATGATACCACAGTTTACGCCGTTGAATTTATTTTCAGAGAACTGTCCGATCAGCGCAAGATCCTGATTTGTTACGTCAAATCCAAACATATCTTTTAAAATATATCCGGTCAGAACTTCAACTGATGCAGAAGAAGAAAGTCCGGAGCCGTTTGGAATATTGCCAAATAAAACAAGATCCATACCCTGCTCTACTTTCATTCCCTTCTCGCCAAATGCCCACATAACTCCCTTTGGATAGTTCGTCCAGTCAGCTTCTTTTTCCGGTTTTAAACCTTCTACTGAGGACTCGATCACACCGAGCTGCTCAAAATTCATAGAATAAAAACGAAGTTTCTTGTCATTTCTTTTTCTTGCCACACCATATGTACCAATGGTGAGTGCACAAGGGAAAACGTGTCCTCCGTTGTAATCGGTATGCTCACCGATCATGTTCACACGTCCCGGTGCAAAATAAACACCGATTTCGCCCTCATCCCCAAATAACTCTTTAAATTTTGCTAATACATCTTCCCAGATCATAAAATCCTCCTTGTTTTGCGAAGCAAAATCCGAACCCTTGTGAGGAGAGGATTTAGCCTCCTTGTTTTGCGCTTCTGCGCATCTTCCGTTTCCTGTTACTATCACATTATCATGTTCGTTTTTACATTGCAACCAATTGACCGCAGACTGCAACAATAAAAAAGAAAGATGCAACATTTTTACATGTCACATCTTTCTTGAAATTAGTTTTCTTCTAACATAACCTTACATTAAGTATCACGGACGCTGTCCGTCTTTTTCCACATTCTGCTTAAACAAAGCCAGAACCTGCTCTGTGATAATGTTCCGGATTTCTCTGTTTGGCACTGCAAGTCTGAATCTTTTTGTATCAACTCTGCCTTTATGCGTAAGATATCCCGCCATGAAAAGTGTACTCCAAAGGTTATCCATGGATGCATACAGTTCATTATAAGTCAGATCCTCACGTATATCTTTTTCTACGATTTCACCATTTACAAGTCTCTCTAAGTCTGTTTTTGCCAGCCCCTTTGCTGCTCCTGCACTTTCTATAAAATGTTTCAGCACATCGTTTCCACTGGTATTAGTCCAATAATTCTCCGGTGGAAGCATCGGATTCCTTCTGTGCGCATCGCAATAATTAATGACATCCCACGGGCAATAAACATCTGCATTTCCAAAGCGGTATCCGTCATACCACTCTTTTACCGTTTCATAGTGTGTATCCTGACCGTAATAATGAAGCATTCAATGTCTTACCAAACCGACGTGGACGCGTGAACAGATTGACCTCTCCCCAGTTATTTAAAAGCTGCTCGATCAGACCGGTTTTATCAACATAATAAAAACCATCTCTGCGGATTTTTTCAAAATTTTCAATTCCAACAGGTAATTTTATAAATTCTGCCATAGCTGCCTCTCCAAACTATTTTTTTTGCAATTTCTACTTAAGTATAACAAATCTATCTCATAAATGGTAACGTTAAATGTAACTGTATTATAGGCGATGAACTGCTCTTTATTTGGAATATAAGAAACATAGCGCGAAGCAAAGATATTGTTAGGCAAACCGCCGAGAGCATATCTTATGCGTTCTGTTTTCTATATGCGTAAAGATATTCCTGTGCTTTTTGCAGTGAAACATTCAACTTTTTTTGAAGTCTTGCTAAAATATCCTCCTCGGAAAGTCCAAAGTCATTCCCCATTTCAATAATACCTTTTGCCTCTCCTTCATTCCATGTTTCCTGAAATACACTGACCATACCTTTCTCTCCTTCCCCAATCAATTCATTATAATCAATTTTTCCATTCATAGTGCCTGCTACTGTCATAATAACAGCTTTGTCTACCTTATGTTTTCTTGTATAATCTATTGCTTTTTCTTTTTTTCCATCTGTTCTTCCACTTCTGCTTAAAAGAATTTCAAGCAGATTAAATAAATCCTGATTATTTACATTATGCAATACCAGATTATTTTTTCCGGCTTCCACCAGATGTATTTTATAATCATTCACAAATGTTTCCATTGCTTTTGGAATATTTAGCATCCCATGCAAAGATACTGCTCCATCCCACGGCTTCTCACCATAATAGATAACGATTGTAATAACAGGAATAAATTTATCTGTTTTCTTCATTCCCGACAGATATTCATCTTCTGTTAATCCTTTTTCTTTTTTACGCTTTGCCGCATTGTCATCATACTGCTTTTTGTATGTACTATAATCATATCCCATCACTCTTAACGGCATTGCATAATGGATACATTCCTGTCCCTCCAATCCAAGTATAACAAATTCAGCATCATAAGTGGTAGATTTTTTTCTGATTTTAACGTTATCTCTTGCTGCCACAATACTCTGTATATACTCCTTGTGTTCTAATACCAAAGATTCCTCTGTATCCATATCTTCTAATTCTTCCGGTTTTATAACCTTATTTCCATTAAATAAAACTGCATTAAAAATATCTGCAAACTGTTCGTTATTCCGCCAGTAATTCTTTACTACAGTATCTGCTTTCAATACTTTTTTTCCCATATATAATTGCTCCTTCCTATATCTGTCTCTTATACACATCTGACGCTGCCGACGATCGCATA
>OWIV01001399.1_pt1 | contig 10917 bp, 10 predicted proteins | sample 1732831 | NCBI WGS metagenome assembly OWIV01 (sample SAMN05065757, study PRJEB22554) | human gut metagenome | biome: ENVO:2100002; feature: ENVO:00000062; material: ENVO:00002003 | host: Homo sapiens | place: USA
CACTTATGCGATCGTCGGCAGCGTCAGATGTGTATAAGAGACAGTTTCCTGCCAGGTCTGACAGTTGACAAATTTGAGGATGTTCTGGTCGTACAGTCCCTTGCACTTGGAATCGACCGCTGGAAAGAAATGATCCTCGAACTTATCAGGAAAGTTCTTGCAGAGGACGGAATCAACATCCGTGGAATCTACGAGAGAAGTGATGCCAAAGTCCGCAAGCAGGAAGGAATGGAACTTCACAAGGGCTTCATCGGACCGGAGTTCCCGACTCTTGTTGAGATTGTCGAAAATGGAGTGAAATATCAGGTCGATGTCAAGGACGGACAGAAGACAGGATTTTTCCTGGATCAGAAATACAACCGTCTTGCGATCCAGAAACTCTGCAAGGATGCGAGAGTCCTGGACTGCTTTACACATACAGGTTCTTTTGCACTGAATGCGGGAATTGCAGGAGCAAGAGAAGTTACCGGCGTGGATGCTTCTGAGCTTGCTGTTCATCAGGCACAGGAGAATGCGAAGCTGAACGGGCTGGACGGCAGAGTTAAATTTATCTGTGAGGATGTTTTTGAACTGCTTCCGAGACTGGAAGAAGAGGGCGAGAAATATGACGTTGTGATCCTCGATCCGCCGGCGTTTACCAAGTCACGAAGCTCTATCAAGAATGCAGTCAAGGGTTACAGAGAGATCAACCTGCGTGGTATGAAGCTTGTCAGGGATGGAGGATTCCTTGCAACCTGTTCCTGTTCTCACTTTATGGATTATGAACTCTTTACCAAGACGATCGGACAGGCCGCACGAAATGCACACAAGAGACTGCGCCAGGTAGAATACAGAACTCAGGCACCGGATCATCCGATCCTGTGGTCTTCAGATGAATCTTATTATCTGAAGTTTTATGTGTTCCAGGTGTGCAGTGACAGATAAAAATAATCTTACATAATAATAGTGACATCATTTCATTAAAGAAAGAAGGACTTGCATGAGAGAAAAGTTTATCAAGTTTATGGAAGGACGCTATGGAGTAGACGCATTTGCAAGATTTACGATGGGCGTTGCATTTGTGATGATCATTCTGTCCATGTTTATCCGGAGCAGAGTCGGCGCGGCGTTTGATACCATTGGCCTTCTTGCGATCCTTTATACTTATTACAGAATGCTTTCCAGAGATATACAGAAGCGTTATGCCGAAAACCAGAAATATCTGTCCATTACATCCGGCATAAGACAGAAATTCAACCGTGAGAAAAACATCATGCAGCAGAGAAAGGAATATCACATTTATTCCTGTCCGAACTGCAAACAGAAGATCCGTATTCCGAGAGGAAAAGGCAAGATAGAGATCGACTGTCCGAAATGCCACACGAAATTTATCAAAAAAAGCTGAATACGATCTGAGATCAGAATACAGCCGGAGGTCTTATGTTTGGTTATGTGGTAATGAATAAACCGGAGATTAAATTCAAGGATTTTGACCTGTATCGTTCTTTTTACTGTGGTCTCTGCAGAGAACTGCGGGATCGCTATGGAGTGACAGGACAGATTTCCCTGACATATGATATGACGTTTGTGATCCTTCTCCTGAGCGGGCTCTATGAGCCGCCGACAAGGAAGGGAACGACGAGATGCATCATCCACCCTGTACGGAAACAGCCGGTCCGCAAAAATGCGATCACAGAGTATGCCGCAGATATGAATGTTTTTCTTGCATACTATAAATGTGAGGATGACTGGAAAGACGAGAAGAAGCTTCTGAGTCTTTTGTACGGGAACCTCCTTCGGGGCAAAGAGAAGCATGCAGAAGAGCGGTGGCGTAAGAAAGTCGACACGATCGTTTCACTTCTGAATGAACTTTCTGAGATGGAGAAGGCGGGGGAAGAGAATATCGATTGCATTTCCGGATGTTTCGGGAAGATCATGGAGGAGATCTTTGCGTATCGGGCAGATCTGTGGGAACCGACACTGCGCCGGATGGGCTTTTTCCTGGGTAAATTTATTTATCTCATGGATGCCTATGATGATGTAGAGGAAGATATCAAAAAAGGAAATTACAATCCTTTTTCCAGAAGTTATATAATGGAAGGGTTCGATGAACAGGTACGGCAGATGCTGATCATGATGATAGCAGAGGTCTGCCGGGAATTTGAAAAACTTCCTATTATTAAATATACCGATATACTGCGGAATATTCTGTATTCCGGAGTCTGGTGCAGATTTGAAGCAGTGTCCGGTAAGAGGAAGAAAGAGCAGGAGAAAGAAAATGTTTGATCCATACAGTGTCCTTGGCGTTTCCAGGGATGCATCCGATGAAGAAATCAAAAAGGCATACCGGAAACTGAGCAGGAAATATCATCCGGATGCAAATATCAATAATCCAAACAAAGAACAGGCGGAAGAGAAGTTCAAGGAAGTCCAGCAGGCTTATGAACAGATCATGAAAGAAAAGGAATACGGCTCCTCTTATGGAAATGCAGGCGGCTACTACGGTGGATTTACAGGCCGTCAGAACAGCACTTACCAGGATGAGGAGGCAATCCGCAGACAGGCAGCTGCCAATTATATCCAGAGCCGTCATTTCCAGGAGGCAATGAATGTACTCTCGTCCCTGAAGCAGAGGAACGGAGAGTGGCATTACCTTTCTGCGATGGCAAATATGGGACTTGGAAATAATGTCAATGCACTGGAGGATATCCGGACAGCGGTAAACCTGGAGCCGGATAATGTACAGTATCGTATGCTCCTTCAGAGAATGGAGGGCGGCGGAACCTGGTATCAGGAACAGCAGAATCCTTTTGGCGGAATGCCGGTGGATGGAAGCGATTACTGTATGAAGCTCTGTATCGCAAATATGCTCTGCGGACTGTGCTGTCCGGGCGGCGGTGTATTCTGCTGCTGAGAAAATTATTCAGTATTACTAAATGAATAAAAGAAAATACAAATCAACGGATTGACATTTTTTAGTTGTGATATTATCATAGTATCGTACTGCTGTGATAAAGCAAAAGCAGCAGGTCAGGTTCCTGTAACCGAGCAGGCAGGAACTTTAGAAGTACAATGGAAAAGTACAGGAGGAAATCTTAAGATGAGTATTCGTATTGGAATTTTAGGTTATGGAAACCTTGGACGAGGCGTAGAATGTGCAGTTAAGCACAATCCGGATCTTGAGCTTGTAGCAGTTTTTACACGCCGTGATCCTTCAACAGTAAAAATCCTCACAGATACAGCAAGCGTTTATCATGTAGATGAAGCAGAAAAAATGAAAGACAAGATCGATGTTCTGATCCTCTGCGGAGGAAGTGCAACAGACCTTCCGGAGCAGACACCGAAATATGCACAGTGGTTCAATGTCGTAGACAGCTTTGACACTCATGCAAGAGTTCCGGAGCATTTTGCAAACGTAGACAAGGCAGCTTCCGAGAGCGGCCATGTAGGAATCATCTCCGTAGGCTGGGACCCGGGAATGTTCTCTCTGAACAGACTGTATGCAAATGCAATCCTTACCAACGGTAAAGATTATACATTCTGGGGCAAGGGTGTAAGCCAGGGACATTCCGATGCGATCCGCAGGATCGACGGAGTCAAAGACGGCAAACAGTACACCATCCCGGTAGAAGCAGCACTGGAAGCTGTAAGAAACGGAGAAAATCCGGAACTTACAACAAGACAGAAACACACCAGAGAGTGCTTCGTAGTAGCTGAGGAAGGTGCAGACCTTGCACGTATCGAGAACGAGATCAAGACTATGCCGAACTACTTCGATGAGTACGATACTACAGTACACTTCATCACAGAAGAAGAACTGAAACGTGATCACAGCGGGATCCCGCACGGTGGATTTGTTATCCGTTCCGGCAAAACAGGCTGGAATGATGAGAACAGTCATGTGATCGAATACAGCCTGAAACTGGATTCTAACCCGGAATTCACTTCTTCCGTAATCGCAGCATATGCAAGAGCAGCATACCGCATGAGCCAGGAAGGACAGAAAGGCTGCAAGACAGTTTTTGATGTTGCACCGGCTTACTTAAGCGCACAGGACGGAGCAGAACTTCGTAAACATCTTCTTTAAGATCAATTTCAGCAGAGCGGGAAACACATGCCTGATATCTTATGTGAGACATCAGGCAGTGTTTCCCGCTCTTTTTATGTATTGACGTATCATAAATCTTGCGATATAATACCTACATGATATTGTAATAATATTGTAAAATTTGCAACGAAAAAAGTAACAATAAGTTTTTCGGAAAGAGGACGATATATGAAGAAGGTATGTAGAAAAGCTGGACTTTTGGGGATACTTTTGGGGCTCATGCTTTTTGCAGCAGGATTTGCCGTACATACAACGACAGTAGATGTTCAGGCTGCAACAACGACAGGATTTCGTACAGTAAACGGCAAAACTTACTATTACAAGAGCGGCAAGAAGGTCAAGGGATGGCTGACACTTGGAAGTAATAAGTACTTTCTGAATACGAAGACCGGAGTTCTTCTTAAGGGCTGGCAGAGAAGTTCCAAGGGAGCGATGAGATACTTCGATTCCCGTACAGGAGCAATGTACAAGGGATTTAAGAAGATTGGTAGGAATTACTATTATTTCAAACCGTCTACAGGCTACACGGTCAGTGGCTTTGTCAAAACTTCAAGTACCGTTGTGAGATATTTTTCATCAGGCAGTTACACGATGGCAACTGGCTGGATGAAGAACAGCAAGGGCGAGAAGTGGTATTTTACCCCATCAACAGGAATTATGTACAGGGGACTTAAGAAGATTGGAGCCTATTATTACTACTTTGATGGGACAACCGGTGCAGCCAAGAGCGGATTCCTGACAGCAGCCAACGGAAATGTCCGTTATTTCCGCGGAAAGACCTATGTAATGGCAACCGGATGGCTTGGCAGCAGCAGCGGCAAACGCTACTACTTCGCAAAGAATACAGGTGTCATGTACAAAGGCTTCAAGACAGTTGATGGCAAGACTTACTATTTCAATCCAAAAACAGGAGTTGTAACTACCGGCTGGGTAAAGGAAAATGGTAAGACTTATTATATTGATCCAAGCACAACCACGATAACAACAGGTACGAAGCTGATTGACGGCAAATATTACGTTTTTGACTCAAACGGAGTTATGACGGGCTCTTATGCTGACAGTTCCAACTCTGGTCCGACAGCACCAACCTCTGCAAGAACGCTTAAGAATTATCTCGCAGGAGCACTGCAGCCGGTAGGTAAGGCCCTTTATGTATGGGGCGGCGGCTGGACAGATTCCACAAGAAAAGGTGTAAGTCCGACCTGGGTTTCCTGGTATAACAGTCAGACGAGCAGTTACAACTATAATAATTACAGGGATTTAACAACTGCAAACAGAATCAAGGGACTTGACTGTTCTGGATTTGTAGGATGGGCATCTTATCAGGTTATGCATACAAAGTCTGGAGAAGGCGGTGGATATACCGTAGTTTCCGGAGATATTGGTTCTTATTATCAGAATACTCTGAAGTGGGGACGGATCGTAAACCAGAATTATCTTTCTCAAACAAAATGGAAGATGCAGCCAGGAGATATTGGCTATGATTCCGGACATACCTGGATCGTTCTTGGACAGTGTTCAGATAAGAGTGCTGTGATCGTTCATTCCACACCACAGGCAGGCTGCCAGATTGCAGGAACCTGCACACCGGATGGGGATTATGACAGCCAGGCAGTTGCACTTGCCAAAACTTATATGTCCAGATATAAGGGATATACGAAATACGAATATCATCCATCCTGTGGAAACTATATTCGAAGAGGAAATTATCTGAGATGGTACAGCAGTACACTTTCTGATCCGGATGGATATAAGAACAAGACAGCAGCACAGATACTTGCAGATCTGTACAGCTAAAATAAAGCATTAACAGTGAAGAGAAGCAGTTTTCATTACAGAAGACTGCTTCTTTTTTTCGTATTCTTTACTAAATGTTACAAAAATTTAAATTTTTTAATTATTTACTCTTGCGTTCTTGAGAACGATATGTTAATATGTAAAAGAAGTTCAATAAGATATTTCGAAAATGTTACAAAATAGATTGATTTAGATTATGAGGTGAAAACATGAAGAAACGAATTGTTTGCATGACGTTAGCATTAATGATGACAGCATCACAGGTTGTCAGCGTAAGCGCGTCAAGAGAAGACGAGCTGAGAGAGGAACAGGCAGCTACCAGCGCACAGTTGGATGCTACATACGCACAGATCGACCAGCTTTATTCAGCAAAGCAGCAGTTACAGAGCGAAATTGATGCTTTGGATGCAAATCTTGTGAATGTCATGGTTTCCATTCAGACCCTTGAGGGAGATATCAGCAATAAAGAAACTGACATTCAGAATACCCAGACAGCACTTGAGAAAGCACAGAATGCCAAGACTAAACAGTACGAAGCAATGAAAGAACGTATTCAGTACATCTATGAGAAGGGCGGCAATGCTGCATGGTTCCAGATGATGATGGATGCTGATAACCTTTCTGATCTTCTTACTAAAGCAGAATACACACAGAAGATGTATGAATACGACAGACAGAGCCTTGAGAAATATGCCAACACCATTGACCAGGTAACACAGCTCGGTGACCAGTACAAACAGGAGAAGGCAGAACTCGAGGGAATGAAACAGGAATACGAATCTGAGTCAGTAAACCTTCAGACACAGATCGATACCAAGAAAGCCAACTCCGCAGACTGCGACAATGAGATCGCATACGCACAGCAGATGGCAACAGAGTATTCCAACCTGATCGTTCAGCAGCAGGCAGAGATCGAACAGCTTGAGGCAGAGCGTATCGCCGCTGAGGAAGAAGCAAGACGTCAGGCAGAGGCAGAAGCCGCTGCAGCAGCAGAGGAAGCTGCAAGACAGGCCGCTGAGGAAGAGGCAGCACAGGAAGAAGACCAGAGTAACTCTGATGAAGAAGATCAGGAAGATGAGGATCACTCTGAGGATAGTGAAGACACAGACGACGAAGAATCCGATGAGGATCATTCTGAGGATGAAAATACAGACAGTGACTACAGCGAAGACGAGGACACATCATCTGATGACAGCAGCAGTGATGATGTAGAGTACGATGAGTACGGCAACGTGATCGACAGCGACAACACTGTAGATCCGGATGATTATGAGAGTTCATCATCCAGCTCCTCAAGCTCATCCAGTTCTTCATCCTCAAGCTCAGGATCTTCTATCGTAGATTATGCAATGCAGTTTGTTGGAAACCCGTATGTATGGGGCGGCACAAGCCTTACAAACGGTGCTGACTGTTCTGGTTTCACGCAGAGTGTCTATGCACAGTTTGGCTACAGCCTTCCGAGAACATCCTACGAGCAGCAGAACTGGGGAACTGAGGTTTCTTATGCAGATGCACAGCCAGGCGACCTGATCTGCTATGGTGGACATGTTGCAATCTATATGGGCAATGGACAGATTGTACATGCGTCTAACTCCCAGGATGGTATTAAGATTAGTAATGATGCTACTTATAGGACTATTCTTTCTGTAAGAAGACCGTCATAATTTTTCATAAAATGTATGCATAAAAACGGTGGTGTAAAAACTGCCGTTTTTTTGTTTTGTGGGGCGGTCTTGCATTACAAATGCGTCACTGCCGGGTGCCCCCGGCAAACAAAAATGTTGACTTTCCAAAGATAAAGTATTAAAATGTCATAAAGCGCAACGGGGCACTTCATAGTTTCGTGCGCTTTTTTTTACTTTAAAGCAGTCCCATCTGCTTTATTCAACACGGTGATATGTTCCGCAAGGACATATGGATGAAAAATATATATTTCAGGAGGAAACGAAAATGAGAAGGAGCAAAATGTGGAGAATGTTGACAGTAGCAGCTGTAGCAGCATCTATGACATGCGGAGTATTTGGCGTACAGAGTGTAAGCGCGGCTGACAAAAAGACCCTCAAAGTTGCAATGGAATGCGGATACGCTCCATACAACTGGACACAGCCGGATGATTCCAACGGAGCAGTGCAGATCTCCGGAAGTTCCGACTATGCATATGGTTATGACGTTATGATGGCGAAGAAGATCGCAGACGAACTTGGTTACGACCTTGAGATCGTCAAACTTGACTGGGATTCCCTCGTACCGGCAGTTCAGTCCGGACAGGTTGACTGTGTTATCGCAGGACAGTCCATCACCAAAGAACGTCAGCAGATGGTTGATTTCACAGATCCATATTATTATGCATCGATCATCACTCTGGTAAAAGAGGATGGAGACTATAAAGACGCAGCAAGTGTAGAAGACCTCAAAGGAGCAACAGTTACTTCCCAGCAGAATACCATCTGGTATGATTCCTGCCTGCCGCAGATCCCGGACGGAAACATCCTTCCAGCACAGGAAAGCGCACCGGCAATGCTGGTAGCTCTGGAATCCGGTAAATGTGATGCAGTCGTAACAGATATGCCTACAGGAAAAGCTGCCTGCGTAGCTTACCCGGATTTCAAACTCCTTGACTTCACAGGAACAGACGGAGAATTCGAAGTATCTGACGAGGACATCAACATCGGTATCTCCCTCAAGAAAGGAAACGATGAACTCAAAGATGCGATCAACGGAGTTTTAAGCGAGATGACAGAAGACGACTTCAACGATATGATGGACGAAGCAATCTCAGTTCAGCCACTGTCCAGCGAGTCATAAAGGAGGAGCAAAATGCTGCCTGAAAGTTTTGGAGGAAGAATCATATATCTTCTTCAGCAATATGGTCCCTCTTTCGCGAAGGGAGCCGGAGTCAGCATGTGGCTGGCACTGGTCGGAACACTTTTTGGATGCATCATCGGTTTTCTCGTAGGTATCGTGCAGACGATCCCGGTAGACAAAAACGATTCCACAGTCAAGAAGGTACTGATCAAAATCGTGAAATTTATCCTTGCCTGCTATGTGGAGTTCTTCCGTGGAACTCCTATGATGGCACAGGCAATGTTTATCTACTTCGGTAGTGCATACCTGTTCAATATCAATATGTCCATGTGGTTTGCCGCGATCTTCATCGTATCCATCAACACAGGTGCATACATGGCAGAGACTGTCCGCGGCGGTATCCTTTCCATTGACCCGGGTCAGACAGAAGGAGCCAAGGCGATCGGCATGACACATGTACAGACCATGATCAATGTTATTTTGCCACAGGCACTGCGTAACATCATGCCGCAGATCGGCAACAACCTGATCATCAACATCAAAGATACCTGTGTACTTTCCATCATCGGTACGGTAGAACTTTTTTACACGACCAAAGGTGTGGCAGGTGCACTGTATACATACTTTGAGTCCTTCACAATTGCCATGGTCATTTACTTTATCATGACCTTTACCTGTTCCAGGATCCTTCGCGTGATCGAGCGTAAGATGGACGGACCGGACAACTATGACCTGGCAACCGCAGATACCCTGACACATACAAGTGGTATGTATTCTTATAAGGAAAGGAAGGACAACAGAGAATGAGTGAAACGATCCTGGAAGTGCAGCACCTGGGAAAATCCTTCGGAACACATGAGATCCTGAGAGACATTGATTTCTCTGTAAAACCGAAAGATGTTACCTGCATCATCGGACCTTCCGGTTCAGGTAAATCCACACTGCTGCGCTGTATGAACCTTCTGGAGACACCTTCATCCGGCGAGATCCGCTACCACGGAACAAACATCATGGACAAACACGTGAACGTTCCGAAGTACCGCTCCAAAGTCGGCATGGTGTTCCAGAACTTTAACCTTTTTAACAATATGACAGTTCTCAAAAACTGCACAGTCGGACAGGAAAAAGTCCTCAAAAAAAGCAAAGAAGAGGCACACAAAAACGCAATGATGTATCTCGAAAAAGTCGGCATGGCCCCATACATCAATGCAAAGCCGAAACAGCTTTCCGGTGGACAGAAGCAGAGGGTAGCGATCGCAAGAGCCCTTGCGATGGAACCCGAGATCCTGCTCTTTGACGAGCCGACATCCGCCCTCGACCCGCAGATGGTCGGAGAGGTTCTGGAAGTCATGAGAACCCTTGCCAAAGATGGTCTGACGATGATCATCGTCACACATGAGATGGCCTTCGCCAGAGATGTGGCGAAGCATGTGATCTTCATGGGCGATGGAGTTATCGTGGAAGAGGGAACTTCCCATCAGATCTTTGAAGATCCACAGAAAGAACAGACGAAGGAATTTCTGAGCCGTTTCAGAAATTCCTGATGGGAACTGCCCAGCGGGGCGGCTGTTTGGCAAATAAGAAAACCCTGAGGGGGACGATCTCATAGTTGCGAAGGCCGATTGTCCCCCTCAGACTCCCCCTTTTTGGCCACGCCTGGTGCATCAAGACGGAACGGGTTGACGTCAACTGTTTAAGGCTGTTTCGCTGACGCGAAAAGCGCGGGAACTTGAGCTTGCGAGAACTGGGGTTCCCGCGAGCACGTCGAAGGCGTGATGTTGACGGGCCCGTAGTATGTGATACTGCGGAAGCAGGTAGAACAATAGAATACGTAGGATTGATTAGTTTCAGGTGCAAATCTGAACTATACAGAAAAACCAACAACATAAGTAAGCGCAGACTCATGGGGCAACCGTGCAAGTCTGCGCTTATTTATACGAAAATCTTCCGACTTGAAACACCAGGAGAATTTTTCAAAGACCACCTCATAAGACAAAATTTCCGTCAGATACCCAGCCCAGGGGTTGCAAGGGGACGGGCGGATGTTCCCCTTGCGGTCTTCTTACATGCAAATGTAAATCGCGGGCACATGGGAAGTCCCCATGAAACATTGTTTTAATAAAAATACAATATCCAGCAAAAAAAACTAGACAACACACAAAATATAATATATGCTATAAATGAGCAAATTTGAAAAAATGCACAAAATTATCCTGCTAATTTCATAA
>OWIV01001417.1_pt1 | contig 10694 bp, 7 predicted proteins | sample 1732831 | NCBI WGS metagenome assembly OWIV01 (sample SAMN05065757, study PRJEB22554) | human gut metagenome | biome: ENVO:2100002; feature: ENVO:00000062; material: ENVO:00002003 | host: Homo sapiens | place: USA
ACGAGATGCAGCGTAGTCTCGTGGGCTCGGAGATGTGTATAAGAGACAGGAAATCTTCAACCTTTTCAAACATCAGAAAGTGGAACAGGAATACGAAGATAAGATAATGAAAGCGCAACTAATAGGTGATTTGTGTGATGAAGATACTTCATTGCTCGAAAATCTCTATTATAAAGAAGTGCTCCTCCTCGTCAAGATGGCACTCGACCAATTGCCTCCCAAACGCAGGCAAATATTTGAGATGAGCCGGTTTGAAGGTTTGTCTCACAAAGAAATAGCGGAGAAACTGCAAATCCCTCTGCGCACAGTAGAAGACCACATCTACAAAACATTGACCGAACTTCGTAAAGTGTTAATGTTTGTTATTCTCTTCCGGTTCTTTCCGTAGTTTCTCTTTCTGAATGGTGGTAATTATGTAAACGTTTCTTAGAAACAATAAATATCACCTTATGAAGAATTATATTCGTGACGTTATAGACCGTTATATCAAGCATGACTATCCGGCGGAAGTCGACCGGGATTTTCGTGTATGGCTTATAGATGAAGAACGTGCCGATGAAAAGGATTCCGAATTGAGTCAGCTTTGGGAAGCTACCGAATCCGCAACTACTCCCAATTACCAACATTCGTTGGAACGAATGAAAGAGCTTACCGGAATAAAGACGAGACAAAAAGTACATACCTTACATACGCGGCTGGTTATCTGGAAGATTGCAGCGGCTTTGCTGATTGCCGTATCCGCTGGCTCTATTTATCTGGCTTTACAGAACAGACAGGCGCCGGACTTGTTGCAGGCTTATATACCTACTACCGAGATGCAGAATATTGCTTTACCGGACGGCACGCAAGTGATGATCAATTCAGAAAGTACCTTGCTTTATCCTCAACAGTTTACGGGAGACAGTCGTTGTGTCTATCTGGTGGGAGAAGCCAACTTCAAGGTGAGACGTGACGAGGCACATCCGTTTATCGTAAAGTCGGCAGATTTCCAAGTCACGGCATTGGGAACGGAATTTAATGTGTCGGCTTATCCCGAAGAGGAAGAGGTAACGGCAACGTTGATTTCGGGAAAAGTTCTGGTAGAGTACAATGGATTGAAAGAGCAAGAGATACTGAAACCCAACGAACAGTTGGCTTATAATAAACACACGCGTTTGGGTAGTGTGACTTATCCGGATATGCAGGATGTCACAGCCTGGCAACGCGGTGAGATTGTTTTTCGCAGTATGACGATGGAAGAGATCTTCACCCGTCTCGAACGCAAATATCCTTATACATTCGTGTATAGCTTTCACAGCCTGAAAAGTGACCGTTTTAACCTGACTTTCGGGCAGAACGCTTCCATAGAAGAAGTGATGGATATTATTGCCCGTGTGACGGGTAATCTGGATTATAAGATAGTGGGCGACAAATGTTATCTGACGGTGCGTCATAAATAACGTTCCCGCTACCGGACTATTTGAATAACACCGATTATTAACCTTAAAATATACGAGAAGCCTATGCGGAAAAAATATCCGGGAGAAGCTGCAACCTTCCCCCGGATGTGAAATCGAAATTCTTACTATTAGCGTTACACAAACGCTACTAAATTCGAGAATCTAACTTTATCTGTATAAACTAATACTAAGAAGATGCAGCAAATTTATGAATTTATAGCCAATAAGCAGACAATCAGCCGAGTATTTATGCTTTTTTTGTGCTGTCTGCTCCTTTCTATCCCCACTTTTGCTCAAAACAGCAGTGCCCGGATTACGATCCATAAGAAAAACATATCGGTCATCGAGGCGCTAAAAGAAGTGGAAAAGCAGACGAAACTTTCTGTCGGCTACAACGAATCGCAGTTGAAAAACAAACCCTCCATCAGTCTGGCTCTGGAAAAAGCGACATTGGAGAACTCTCTCACCGAAATCCTGAAAGGAACAGGATATACTTATCAGTTGAAAGGCAAATATGTCATCATTGTTCCGCAAGAAAAGAAAGAAGTGGAGCAAGTGTCTGCCAAACGTATCACAGGGCAGGTGCTGGATGAACAGGGAGAACCGCTCATCGGTGTGAATGTGCTGGTGGAAGGAACGAGCATAGGAGCTATCACCGATATGGACGGAAACTTCTCGTTGGAAGCTCCGGTAGGCAGTACGTTGAGTATTTCTTACGTAGGCTATACTCCGAAGACATTGAAAGTGGGTGGAGCGAACAAGTACAGCGTGCAACTCGCTTCGGATACGAAACTATTGAATGAAGTCGTAGTGACAGCATTGGGTATCAAGCGTGAGCAAAAGGCATTGAGTTACAATGTGCAGCAGGTGAAATCCGACGAACTGACTCAAATTAAAGACGCCAACTTTGTAAACAGCCTGAATGGTAAAGTAGCGGGTGTTACTATCAATACCAGTTCTTCCGGTGTGGGAGGAGCAAGCAGGGTAGTGATGCGTGGTACGAAGTCCATCGAGCAGAGCAGCAATGCTTTGTATGTCATCGACGGTATTCCGATGTACAATTTCGGAGGCGGAGGCGATACGGAATTTGGTTCAAAAGGAGCTACCGAAGCCATTGCCGACATCAACCCCGAAGACATCGAAAGTATCTCCGTACTGACGGGGGCTGCCGCAGCTGCCATGTATGGTAGTAATGCCGCCAATGGAGCGATTGTGATTACCACTAAAAAGGGACACGTAGGGAAATTGCAGGTCGGTGTCTCCAGTGGCATTGAATGGTTGAAGCCTTTCAAAATGCCGGATTTTCAAGGACGCTACGGAACCGGGAGCAACGGTAAAGCCGGTAATTCAAGTATTTATAGCTGGGGACCGAAGTTGAATGCGGTCGCACAGACCGGATATGAACCAAGTGATTTCTTCGATACCGGCGCGGTGTATTCCAATTCTGTGACTTTATCTACGGGAACGGACAAGAATCAGACATTCTTTTCGGTAGCTACTGTCAATTCAGCAGGTATGGTACCCAACAATAGGTATAATCGGTATAACTTTACTTTCCGCAATACGACAAGTTTCCTGAATGATAAAATGAAACTGGATGTCAGTGCCAGCTACATCCTTCAGAACGACCGGAATATGACCAATCAGGGACAGTATTCCAATCCGTTGGTTTCTGCCTATCTTTTTCCTCGTGGAGATGATTTCTCTGTAATCAAGAACTTCGAGCGTTGGGATGAGGCGCGCAAAATCAGTGTGCAGTTCTGGCCGCAGGGTGAGGGGGATTTACGTATGCAGAACCCTTATTGGATAGCTTACCGCAATCTTCGTCTCAATAATAAGAAGCGTTATATGGCTTCGGCAGGTTTGAGTTATCAGATTCTGGACTGGTTGAATGTGGCAGGCCGTGTCCGCATCGACAATACCCACAGCGAATATGAAGGCAAGCTGTATGCAAGCACTAGTACGACACTGACCGATGGTAGCACGCAAGGGCATTACACCGTGAACAACGGACAAAACTCGCAGACATATGCCGATGTATTGATAAATATCAACAAACGTATTCAGGACTTTACGATTGTTGCCAATATCGGAGCCAGTTATAGCGGTATCACCAGTAAAGAATTGGGATATGCAGGTCCGATACGTGAAACGGGAATTCCCAATCTTTTCAATGTATACGATTTGGATAATGCCAAGAAACGTGCCACACAGACCGGTTGGCGTGAAGCGACGGAATCTATCTTTGCCAGTGCGGAGATTGGTTGGAAGAGTATGCTTTACCTCACTTTGACGGGACGTAACGACTGGGCTTCGCAGTTGACACATTCTCCGCAGGCTTCCTTCTTCTATCCGTCAGTCGGCTTGTCGGCCGTCATTTCGGAGATGGTAAAAATGCCGGAATGGGTGGATTATCTGAAAGTGCGCGGTTCGTTCAGTTCCGTAGGTAATCCCTATCCCCGTTTCCTTACTTATCCTACCTACTCGTATGATGCGACTAACATGGACTGGAAATCTCAAAAGAACTTCCCTATCGGCAAACTGTATCCTGAACGTACTGATTCTTGGGAAATCGGTCTGGACGCTACGCTTTTCAAAGATTTCAAGTTGAGCGGTTCGTTCTATTATGCCAATACGTACAACCAGACGTTCGATCCCGAACTTCCCGTATCCGCACGTTATGACAAACTCTATGTGCAGACCGGATATGTACGTAACTACGGTTTTGAAGCCATGTTGGCTTATAATCATCGTTGGGGAAATTTTGGTTGGGATACCGGCTTTACTTATTCTACCAATAAGAATGAGATCGTAGAGTTGGTGCGCAATTATGTGCATCCGGAAACAGGAGTCATCTACAACGTTGACAAGCTGGAACTGAAAACCAACGAAGGACGTGGTTTCGGTAAAGCGAAGTTTATTCTGAAAGAAGGCGGCACGCTGGGTGATCTTTATACACACGCCGACTTGAAACGTGACATTAACGGCAATGTGCTGATTGATGATGACGGCAATGTGACGGCTGTTGATAACGCAGGTGACATTAAGTTGGGAAGTGTGCTTCCGAAGGCCAATCTTGCCTGGAACAATAGCTTCACTTATAAGGGAATCAATGCCGGATTCTTGGTTACCGCCCGTTTGGGAGGTATCGTTTACTCCGCTACCCAAGCTTATCTCGATCTGTACGGAGTGTCCGAGACATCGGCTGCCGCACGTGATGCCGGAGGCGTATGGGTAAATGGCCGTAGTCAGGTGAACCCGCAGAGTTTCTATTCCGTAGTGGCTTCGCAGAGCGGACTTCCTACCTATTATACGTACAGCGCGACGAACGTACGCCTGCAAGAAGCGCATATAGGCTATACCATTCCCCGTCGTTGGCTGGGCAATGTATGCGACATTAACGTTTCCCTTGTGGGACGTAATCTGTGGATGATCTATTGCAATGCTCCTTTCGATCCGGAAGCAGTGGCTACTACCAACAACTATTATCAGGGAATCGACTATTTCATGATGCCGAGTACCCGGAACATAGGATTCAACGTTAAGATTAACTTCTAAATATTATGACGAACATGAAACGAATATATTACCTTCAGAGAATCATTCTTTCGGTGCTCTTGCTGTTACCCTTGTCCGGTTGTTTCGACAGCGATATAAACCGCAAGATGTATGAAGCGGATGATAATGAAATGCAACGCGAAAATCATATCGTCGGCGCAACGTTGAGAGTGATGCAAGGACTTGTCAGTCCGACGCGCGAGCATTTGTACCAGTTTATGGATGCTATGGTGGGCGGTGCTTACGGAGGCTATATGGAAGGTATCGTAGATACATGGGTAATGAAGTTCTCTACATTCAACCCCGAACAGGGATGGCTGAAATCCCCGTTTGCCGATCCTATTACCGACCTTTATCCCCAATACCTCAAGATGTTGAGCGTGACGGATGATCCGGTAGCTCTGGCTTTGGGTAAAATCTTGCGTGTCTGCGTCATGCACCGTGTGACGGATATTTACGGACCTATCCCTTACTCGCAGATGTTGAGTAATGACAATCTGGGAGAGAACCTGTCCGTTCCATACGATTCGCAGGAACAGGTATATACGCAGATGTTGAAGGAGCTGGAAGAGGCCGATAAAGTGTTGGAAGAGAATAAAGACCTTTCTTCCGAAGCGTTCCGTAAATTGGAGGATCTGTATTACGGTAACATCCCCAAATGGCGCAAATTCCTCCATTCCATGCAGCTTCGCATAGCGATGCGCATGAGTTATGTGAACCCTACAGAGGCGCAGCGCATTGCACAGAATGCCGTAGCGGCGGGAGTGATCGAAGCGAATGAAGATAATGCCATGCTTCATGTGGCGGAGAACCGTTCCGAACTGTTGTTCAACAATTGGAGTGATTATCGCATCAGTGCCGATATGGTTTCCGTGATGAAGGGATACGAAGATCCCCGCTTGGACGTTATGTTTGTGAAAGGCACCAATACCGTAGAAGTGGGTGGCGAGAAACAGGAAGTGAACGATTTTTATGGTGTGCGTATCGGTATCTTTACCGAGAAGAAGGATGACATGATTAATTTGTATTCCAAGCAAATCATCAGCAGTACCGATCCTTACCTCTGGATGAATGCCGCTGAAGTGACTTTCCTTCGTGCCGAAGGTGCGTTGCGCGGTTGGAATATGGGCGGAGAGCCGCAGGCGTTGTATGAGAAAGCCATCGCTCTCTCGTTCGATGAACGCGGGGCTAAAGGAGCCGATAAATATGTGAAGGATGCAGAAAAGAAGCCGGTGAAGTACGTAGATCCGATGGGTGCTTATAGTGCGGATGCAGTGAGCGAGATTACGATTGCTTGGGAACAGGGGTCTGGAAAGGAAATCTTCGAGAGGAATCTGGAACGCATCATTACGCAAAAATGGATTGCCATTTTCCCGTTAGGTCTGGAAGCATGGGCGGAACATCGTCGTACCGGTTATCCGAGGTTGCTTCCTGCCGTAGAGAATAAAGATCCCAACAATAGCGTGAATGTTGCTATCGGTCCCCGTCGCTTGCCTTATCCGGCAGACGAATACAACTCTAACGGTGCTAATATAGCCAAAGCCGTACAGATGTTGGGTGGTACTGACGCTGCGGGTACGCCTCTTTGGTGGGACGCGAAAGACCATTCGGTTGAGAATAACTAATAGCTCTTTACAAGAACCTTTTTTAATCCATAAGATTATGAAATATAAATCAATATTCAATGTATGTCTGCTGACCGCTTTCCTGTTGACTGCGACCACTTCCTGTGACGATTGGACGGAAATGGAGATTCATGAGACGGATGTCAACGGAGCAAAGGAGCAGAACCCGGAACAATATGCCGTTTATACGCAGAACCTTCGGGCTTATAAAGCAACGAAGCATGCTGTGGTTTATGCCCGGCTTGACAATGCTCCGGACAAGGCTACCAGTGAAAAGTTTTTTCTCCGTTCCTTGCCGGACAGTATTGATATCGTATCCATGCGTAATGCCGACCGACTGACTGATTTTGACCGGGAAGACATGGCGATGGTACGTGCCGATTACGGAACGAGAGTGCTTTATTATGTGGATTGTACGCCGGGAGACAAACTGAATGCCGCCATCGCTTCCGCTGCCGCAGCCGTACGGGCAGGAACGTTTGACGGAATCACGCTTGCTTCTTCTGCTGCGGTAGATGCGGCAATGTTGAAATCGCTGACTGACGCACTGGGACAAACACCGTGCTTCCTCGTCTTTGAGGGAACTCCTTCCCTGTTGCCGGAAGCGCAACGTAGTCTTTTCAACTATTTCGTGTTGGATATTTCGACGGCTGCCGACGAATACGACATTGAAACGGAAGTCCGTTTGGCTACCGGTTATGGCAATACGGCTGCCGGACATCTGTTGTTGGCTGTCACTCCCGAAGGCACATTGACTGATTATAATGGAGTGACCCGTTCTGCCATTGCAGGAGCTGCTCACAGTGCCCTCCATATGGAGACGCCGTTGGGAGGCATTGCCATTTACAATATTTCGGACGATTATTACGATGCTGATATTATTTATAAACAGACTCGTGGAGGCATTCAATTTTTGAATCCCGCTTCGGTTCATTAAACTAAGTAAACTATGAGAATACATAAACTTTATCAGTGCCTTGCAGCCGCAACCCTCCTGTTTTTGCCGGTTGCCTGCGACAATACCGATTATAGCGACCATTCACCGTTTGACAATTCGGCATACCTGAATGTGGCTGCTACTAAAAATGCGGAAACGTTCACTTTCAACCGTAAGGTGACGAACCAGACGAAAACGTTTACAGTGAAACTGTCGTATCCTTCAGGGGAGGATGTGAAAGTAAACCTCAAGGTAGATCCTTCACTGATTGCCGTATATAATGCGAAGAACGATACGCATTATGAGATGTTGTCTGCCGAACATTATCAATTATCGCAGGAATCCGTTACTATTCCTGCCGGAAAGATAACGTCCGATGAAGTCAGTATCAAATTCTTAAAACTCGATGAATTGGAGATTGACGCTACTTATCTCTGTCCGCTTTCCATCAGTGGAGCCGAAGGGGTGGGAGTGATGGACGGTTCACGTACGATGTATTATCTGGTGCGTCGTTCCAGTGCTATAACAACAGCTATAAACTTAAAGAATGTCTACGTCACCGTTCCCGGATTTGATAAAGGAAGTCCGACAGCTGATGTTGTGAATAACTTGAGTGCCGTGACGATGGAAGCGATTATTCGTGTGAATAGCTTCCAGCAAGAAATATCCTCTATCATGGGTATCGAGATGTATCTTCAAATGCGTTTGGGTGATGCAAGCTTTCCGAACCAACAATTACAGGTACAGACCACGTATGGTAAATTTCCTGACGCTAGTAAACAAAAACTGTTGTTGGCAGGTGAATGGTATCACGTTGCTTTAACATGGGATTTAGCTACTACCACTATCGCTTATTATGTGAACGGGCAGTTGCAGAGCATTAGTACCAGTCATGGTAAGAGTGATCTGACTAGCATAAGTTTAGGCGATAAGGAACCTGACGATGAATTTGGCAATGGTGGAGACCACAATTTTTATTTCGGGAGGTCTTACACATTGTCTCATGATTTAAGCCGTCAATTTGATGGTGAGATCTGCGAAGCCCGTATCTGGAACGTAGCCCGTACGCAGGAGCAGATTTATCAGAATATGTACGATATTCCTAATCCGACTGCCGAACCTACTTTGCGTGCTTATTGGAAGTTTGATGAAGGAACCGGCTTGGAAGTGGTAGATCGTACAGGACACGGGAATAATGCGAAGGTAGTTCCTTACTGGAAAGATAGTAATCACACGGAAGCTTATAGTAAAGCGGATGCGGAACTATGGCCAAGTGGCATTGAGGTGCCAATGATTAATCAATAAAGTTATAGTAACCATCTAAAAAAGAATGAAATGAAACGAATCTTTAAATATATTGGACTAAGTGTCTTCATCTTTTTGTTTGTCGTGGCTTGTGAAGAGGAGGCTACTATTTTAAATCCGGATGTCTCTCACAATAAACCGACAGAAATAGTGGTTGGTGATTCACCGAAGCTGTGCAGCGATTTGCAAAAAGATAATCAGCAGGTATTTCTTGTGGTGACCGATAAAGAGAATGAGGCCGTGACAGACCATGTATCTGTAATGCTGAATGAAGCTGCTACGGAAGCAAAGAATCTGACGGTAGTGGTGGATGATGATTTTGATGTGGAGGCTTTCCGACTCGAGGTTACAAATTCAAATTATCAATTGTTGCCGGAAGAAGCTTATGAATTAGAGAATGGAGGTAATCTGACGATAGCTGCGGGAAAAGTACAATCGGGAAAAGTTATGCTAAAACTGAAAGGGTGGATGTTACCGAAAATAGAAAATTTTTTAGTTTCCTTGTGTAGTACTCAATATATACTTCCACTTAAGATTAAGGAAGTTGATGGATATCAAAGCTTATTGTATTGCATAAACTTGACAAATGGTAAATGGCATTTAACAGATTCTAGTAAGGAATATACTTGCATAGGTTATGTTGATACAGAAAAGATGAGTCCTTTAGTAGCTTCTGTGTACTATGTGCAGGAATTTATGGAACCTAATAGTGAAAATACATTGCTTTTTGATGTTGTAAATTTGTTAAGAGCCACTGTTGGTGTAGGTGGTAAATTGAATTTCGATTCAAATATCATTCATGTATTGAAGAATGCCAATAAATACATTCGCCCATTACAATTAAAAGGAATGAAAGTGTGTCTTACGGTAAAAAATAGTTCAACTGTGGGTTTCTGTCATTTGACGGATGTTGAGATTGATAATTTTGTAGCGCAAGCGAAAACAGCTGTAGAGTTGTACGGATTAGATGGGATTGATCTTTGGGATGATAGTAATGAATATGCTGTGAAAGAAATAAAAGATGCGACCGCATATCCTAAACTTATAAAAAGAATGCGGGAGTCCTTACCTAAAGGTAAATTATTGACAGTGGCTGATAAAGGTGAGGCTACTGCTAATTTTGGAGAAAAAGAGAAAAGTGGGGGAATTGAAGTTGGTAAATATATTGATTATGCTTATAATGGATATATTAATCGGTATTCTATTCCTTTTTGGCCGGATTATGAAGTTCCTGAGGCAGAGTGGATGATTTGCGGTAGGAAGCCTTTTGCAGGATTGGAAAAGGAACGTTTTGTATGTTTCTCACAAGATTTTACTATGTCTTTTTTAGCTACCTATGAAGATGACGCTTATTTAAATTTTATAATGGATATGGAGGGGAGTGGTAGCTTTCCTGGATTTAAAATCTTTTATGAGAGTTATGGCGCATATATAGCTTACGATATTCCTGATAATATGAGAGGCAAAGAGGACTTAACACAGGCACCTATGGATGATATACAACCTATCTATGATCCGAATTATGAGACTTCTATATGGCGAAGACCCCATGAAGCCGGTGCCGTAGGAAATGATGTAAATAATACTTATTTCCGTAAGGACTGGTAATTTCTTCATGCAAACTTCTGCTATCTTGTATATGAAACATCTATCTTACGGATAAAAGCGAATGTGTCTTTGTCATGCAGAATGTAGTGAAGTATTTCCTCTCTTCATATAAACTAGGAGGGAATGCTTCACTTCGTTCAGAATGTAAGGAGAGGCTATTCATCGCATAAATTGCTGTCTCTTATACACATCTCCGAGCCCACGAGACTACGCTGCATCTCG
>OWIV01001423.1_pt1 | contig 10609 bp, 8 predicted proteins | sample 1732831 | NCBI WGS metagenome assembly OWIV01 (sample SAMN05065757, study PRJEB22554) | human gut metagenome | biome: ENVO:2100002; feature: ENVO:00000062; material: ENVO:00002003 | host: Homo sapiens | place: USA
AGAAATGCCGTTCCAGTTGCTTTTGGAACGGCATTTCTCTTAATCTTCTAACCCATGGCTCCCGGCCACTTTCTTCAAATATTCCTTCGGATCGGCATAGCCAAGCGGGTCATTATAGATGAGATAATCCAATTCTGCCCTCTGCGCTATGGTCACATCCAACGCATCCTCGACCCCGGTGCAGTCGATGGAGATCATTCTCCCATCCCGGAGCAGCAGCTCCACGCAGCCGGTGTCCATGTTGAAATGGCAAGCTCTTGCATCGTACTTCATGTTCGTGTCCTCCTGAAATCATGTGTGGTTTATATCGGTCAATCTATGATTTCGGATTTCATCTTCCACGGACACCTGCATGGAACTTGTCGGGGCAAGGCCCCTCCATCTGCTAACGCAGACCGTTCTGTCGCTTAAAAGCCCCACTGGGGCTTTCATTGCTTCGCAAACGCTAATTTTCCGAAGAAAACAAATAATCCGAACCCATCTCCTATCGGAAACAAGTTCGGATTATTTTTGTTTGGTCCGAGTGGCGAGAATCGAACTCACGGCCTCTTGAACCCCATTCAAGCGCGCTACCAAAACTGCGCTACACCCGGATATCTGTAAGCGGTTATCACTCACAGCTCAATTAGTATACTTGATTCAGGGTGTTTTGTCAAGCTTTTTCGGCCAGATTTTTTCAAAAATCCGGTTCATTTTCCTGCAGCGGCTGATCTTTTGCGGGGAACGCTTCAAATTCAACGGTGGCAAGTGCAATTGCAAACACGCTTTCTGCGCCTGCCGCCAGCAGGGCCTGCGCACAGGCCGCAGCCGTAGCACCGGTGGTGATCACATCGTCCACCAGCAGCGCCTTCCGGCCTTCGATCCTGTCCGGATCTGTCACGCGGAACGCACCCGCCACATTGGCCATGCGCTGCTCAAACGGCAGGCCAGCCTGATGCTGTTTTGCACGGGTGCGGCCCAGTGCCTCCGGGTACAGCGGAACGCCCAATGCCCGTGTCAGCGGCAAAGCCATGAGCTGCGGCACATTGTAGCCGCGGGCTGTACCGGATGCCGGCACAGGAACGATGCAGTCATATCCAAGGGACATGCCTTCCACCAGTTCCGGCAGCAGCTCTGCACCCGACATTCGCACCTCACTGCCAAAGGCCAGCTTTGCCAGCCAGACGCCCATTTCCACTGCTGCCCACGGTGCGGCATGATATTTGGTGTGCAAAACGCCCCGCCGTACACAGCCCTCATACCGGAAGGGCGCCGCCGCACCGGCCAGCCTGCCCAGATAATGCTGGGAAGCATCCAGCCGCATGCCCGGCTTCCTGCGCAGTTCTTCCAGTTCTGCGGCGCAGTCCGGGCATGTGGGCACACTGCCCAGCACCTGATCGCAGAACGGGCAGCGGCGTGGATACACCAGCTGTCTTGCCCCGCGCAGCAGGCGGCGCGGAACGCTGTAGTAATCCATCAGTCCTTCTTGACAGCTACGATGACACGCACACGCTTGCCCGCAGCACAGCCAAAGTTATCGTACCAGCCGGTAAGATAGTAGTCGTCCGAGTTCACTTCGGTCAGCTTGGTCGCGTAATACTGGCCCTTATACCACAGGTAGACCTGTGCATCGTCCGCCATCTCAAACCGGTTCCCGTTGCTCATGACCGATGCTGCGCCCACCTGATCGATCTTCATGGGCATCAGCTGGACCATCGTCTTTACGCTGCCGGTGGTCTCCTTGCGGGCTGCAACACCGCCCACCAGCACCGGATATTTGACGTTGGTGGTGAACGCCACCTGCGAACCATTGACATAGCACACATAGGTGGCGCCGCCGCCAATGTAACGGAAGATCGACGCATAGGGTTCCCCTACAAGGGAGCCCACCTGCCGCAGGCCCAGACTGAGCAGGCTGTCCGTGTTGGCCGTGATCTTCTGCCAGACGGTGGAGAGGATGTCGCCGTTGATCACGCCCCACAGCACCTCGCTGGTGGTGGGCACCAGAACACCCTTCAGGTCATCTACGATCTTATCCTGCGTATCCGTGCTGGTGCTGGAACCGGTCGAAAGGATGGTGGCCAGTGTTTTCAGCTCGGAAGAGTTGACCGAAACATTTTTGATATCGTCCAGCACACCATAGGTCCACAGGTCGCCGGTGACATCGTTCAGGATCAGGCGGTCGATCTCGCCCTTCTCATTCAGCGTATAGTAGCGGACATTCAGAAGATTCAGGTCTGTCCCCGCTAGGCGGCTGGGACGAATCGTCCCAGCCACACCCTCCGAAGTCGTATCCAGAATCTGCACATCGTCTGCCAGAGTGTACTTGCCCAGCGTTGCCGCATCCGCACTGACCTTGCCGGTAACGACCTTGTTCTCGATGCCGCTCACGGACTCGCCTTCCGGCGTTACGCGGATCTCCACCAGCCAGCCCGTGGGATAGTTCAGGCTTTTGTCCACATTCACAGTGCGCTGAACGCCGTCGGTGCACATGACCGACACGCGCTGCAGCACATCCGCGCCGTTGTCTTCCACAAGGCTGCGGGCTGCGCCCTGTACCACGCCGTAGAACACCTCATCGGCTTCTGCACCGGTGATCACGTCTGCCGCTTCGTTGTTCATGCCCAGCAGCAGGGTGACCACTTCGCCCACACCGCCGCCGTTCAGGCTGGATACCTTGGAGGCAACTGCCGTGCTGCCCAGCTGATAGCTGACGCCTGCCACGGTAACGGCCGTGGGTGCGCTGGCGCTGGGCGAAACGGCAGTGATACGGCCTGCTGCTTTGCGGGTGTAGATCCATACAGTCTGCAGACTTTCGCTGTAATAATACACATCGTAACGGTTCAGCTCCGCAGAAGCCGAGACCTTATCGTTGCGGTAGATGCTCACCGGTGCAAACGGCAGCTGGGTGCCTTCCGCTGCCACAAAGGGGCCCTTCAGGCTCTTGAGCATCACGGTAGAGGTATCCACCTGACCGTTCGCCACTGTAAAGCCCAGGCTGGTGCCATAGGCGCCGCCAGCGGCTGTGTTTGCCGTGAGGGTGTTATACAGCAGCAGAGCACAATCCCCATAGTTCATGGTCTCGCCCTGATTGCGGTTCAGCTGGTTGCGCAGACCCAATTCCTGTGCTTTGGTCAGCTGCGCCATCGGGAACACGCCATTCAGTTCGGTCATTTTATAGCCCAGCAGCTTGAGTGCTGCCGTGCAGGCCTCTTCCAGCGTAACTGCGTTGTCCGGACGGAAGGTGCCGTCGGTGTAGCCGTTCATCCAGCCCTGCTGCACCGCAATGCGCACATAAGGTGCCCACTGGGAGGCGCCGGGCACATCCTTATACAGGGTGCCGATGTTGCCCTGCTGGGCTGCGCTTTCGCGGTAGGCCGAAAAGGAGACCAGCATCCTGGCAAATGCACCGCGGGTGACGGCAGCATCCAGACTGCCGGTCTGGCTGGTATCCATAGCGCCCAGCGTGATGGCCGTCTGGATGGCCGAGTTGTTCAGGCTGGCCGCCGATGCCGGCAGCACCAGCATGGACACAGCCATGCATGCTGCAAGCAGACATGCGAGAAGACGTTTTTTCATAGGTGTATTCCCCTTCCTTGATGTTTGGCTGCCGCTCTGAAGCAGCCGCCGTAAGCAGTCCGGCGCAAAGCCGGCTGAGAGGAGCTTAAAAGCTGTTTTTCGCAAGCAGGGTGCGCCGGGTCGATGCGGCGTATGCCATGCGGACGAAAACGGCTTTTTAATCATAGCGCAGAGCCTCGATGGGATTGAGACGGGCCGCACGCTTTGCCGGCAGATAGCCGAACAGCACGCCGATGCCCACCGAAATGCCGAAGGCCACCGCGATGGAGTTGAAGGACGGGCTGACCGTGACCGTGGTGCCGCTGGTGAACATGGGCAGCAGCCGGTTCGCCACCATGGATACGATGTAGCCCAGTGCAATGCCCAGTACGCCGCCCAGCGCCGAGGTGGTGGCTGCTTCCACCACGAACTGCGACAGAATGGTGCGCTCCTTGGCGCCCAGTGCCTTGCGGATGCCGATCTCGCGGGTGCGCTCAGTCACCGACACCAGCATGATGTTCATGATGCCGATGCCGCCCACCAGCAGCGAAATACTGGCGATGCCGGTCAGGATCACGATGACCATGTTGATCATCTTGTTCATTTCCTCCAGCCACTCGCTGGCGCTGTAGACGTAGTAGCCGTTATCCGAGCCAAGCTGATGCTGCAGTTCGCTTTCCACCGCAGACTTTGCTTCGTTGGCGCGGCTCTCATCCTCCATGACCGCGGCATAGTTGCTCACCATGCTCTGGCTGGACAGGCGCATGGCCGTGGTATAGGGCAGATAAACGCAGTCGTCATCGCTGCCCTGCTGCATGTCCGGGTCGCTCACCTTTGCCGCCAGCACGCCCACGATGCGGAACTTGTTGGCTCCGATCTTGAGCGTCTGGCCCAGGCCGTTGCCGCCAAAGGCCACGCGGTTCAGATAATCGCCGATGACGCACACCTGCTTGTTGTCCTTGATGTCCATGTACTGCAGACCGCGTCCCTGCGCGATCTGGTAATTCTTCATGGCGGAATAGTTCTCGTCCACGCCGCTGATGGTGGACCAGCGATAGCTGTTGGTGCCGATCTTCAGCGTGCCGCTGCCGCTGAAATCGATCTGCGGCGAAATGGACTGGATCAGCTCCGGGTACTTCGTGGGCAGCTTGTACATTTCCTCCACCGGAACGGTACGGGAGCCGTTGCCCCACACCTGCACCGAAAGGGTGTTGGTGCCCAGTGCCGAAAAGCTGTCGCGCATGCTCTTGGTCATGCCGTTGCCCAGACCCACGATGACGATGACCGCCATGACACCGATGATGATGCCCAGCATGGTAAGAAAGGTGCGCAGCTTATTGCTCCACACGTTCTGGATGGCCTGACGGAAGGTCTCAATGATCATGCTTTTTCCTCCTCATCCGGCAGCAGTGTGGGCTGCACGATGGCCTCCGGCGCATGGGAGTCGCCATCGTAGACCACCCGCCCGTCTTCCAGACGGATGATGCGGTCTGCCTGCACCGCAATGGAATTGTCATGGGTGATGAGCACCACGGTGTGGCCCTCATCGTGCATCTGCTGCAGCATCCCCAGCACTTCGCGGCCGGTGTGGCTGTCCAGTGCGCCGGTAGGCTCGTCGGCCAGAATGACCGCCGGGTTCCGCACCAGCGCCCGGGCAATGGAAACACGCTGCTGCTGGCCGCCGGAAAGCTGGTTGGGGCGGTTCCTGAGCTTATCACCCAGGCCCACCTGCTCCAGCACCTCTTTGGCCCGGGCGTGGCGCTCGGTGCGGCCGATGCCCGCATACACCAGCGGCACCTCTACGTTCTCCATCAGGTTGAGCCTCGGCAAAAGATTATACTGCTGGAAGATAAAGCCCAGCATTTCGTTGCGGATCGCAGCCAGCTCGTTGCGGCTCATCTTGCCCACATCCCTGCCGTTGAGCCGGTAAGTGCCATGGGTCGGCACGTCCAGACAGCCGATGATGTTCATGCAGGTGGACTTGCCGGAGCCGGACTGGCCGACGATGGCTACGAACTCGCCTTTTTCGATTTTCATGGTGATGTGGTCTGCTGCTTTTACCGTGGTATCGCCCATCTGGTAATACTTGCACACCTCATCAAACTCGATCAGAGCGCTCATCGCTTCCTCCTGCGTTAAAAGATCATGACACTGCTGCCATCATCGTAATAGTCATCGGTGCTCACAGAGCTGGGGTCATAGGCCACGGTGTCGTTGCCGGTGACGCCGCTGATGATCTGGGTATAGTCGTCGTCACTCACGCCGATCTTGACCGGAACGTACACATAGCCTTCCGGTGCGGTCATATCGGGGTCTGCATTGGCGGCACTGGGCGAATCCTTGGTCACCAGCACATAGCCGCCGCGCACGATGGCCGCATTGGGCACTGCCAGAGCGTTCCCAGCCTCCGCGATCACGATCTCCGCGTTGGCATTCATGCCGGGGCGCAGGCCCTCGGTCTCGTCGATGCGCACCGTGACCGGGTAGGTGGTGGTGCCGCCGTTGGAAGAGCCCTTCATGGAAACGCGGGTCACGGTGCCGGTGTAGGTCTTATCCGGCACTGCATCTGCCGTCACCTGCACGCTCTGGCCCACCGAAACATCACTGACCTGCAGCTCATCCACATTGATGACCATGACCAGATAGCTCAGGTCGTAGATGGTGCACAGGTCTGCACCGGCGGTCAGTGCATCACCGGCCTTGGCGTTCTTCTCAATGATGGTGCCGCTGATGGGCGAGGTGACGGTGTAGTTGTTCATGGCCTCCTGCAGGTTATCCATGTTCAGCTCTGCGCTGCGCAGGGTCTCCGCAGCGGACTGGATCGCTTCGGTCAGGTCCTCACCGCTGATCTGCAGCACGATGTCGTCCTTGTTCACGACACCGCCCTCCTGCACATTGATGGCAGTGACCGTACCGGCTGCAAGGGTGGTCAGGGTGCGCTCTGCCTGATATTCAAAGCACTTGGCTGCAATGCAGCTGACACCGTTGATGGTGGCCGTTGCCGCCTGAGCCGTGGTCAGGCCGCCTGCATTGCGCACGGTGATGGTCACGGTGCGGGTGAGCAGGTTGCCGGTACTCAGCGTATCCGTGCCGGTCACAGCGGTCACGGTGCCGGTCAGGGTCTCAAAGGTGCCGTCCAGCGTCACCTCAGCGCTCTGGCCCACCGAGAATGCGGCGGCGTCTGCCGCAGGGAACTCCAGATGCAGCACCATCTTGGAGCTGTCGCGGATGACAGCCACTTCCTGGCCGCTGGTCACTTCGTCACCCTTGGCCACCTTCAATGTAGCCACAACGCCTGCCACCTCGGCACGCACATACTGGCGGTCCACGGTCTTATCGTAGCTGCGCTGTGCCTGCTGCAGGGTGATGGAGGCCTGCTCGGCCTTGGTGGTGGCATCGGAGGCATCCACCGTGTACAGCACAGTGCCTTCCTCCACAATGTCGCCTTCCTCAATGGTGCTGGTGAGCACCTTGCCTGCCACCAGCGATTTGACATTGTATGTATTGGCCGGGTTCAGCGTACCGGTGCCGCTGAGGGAGTTGGACAGATCCCGCTTTTCCGGCGTGGTCTGCACATAGCTCACATCCACATTGGCGTCCTGTGCCCTGTCCGGACGCAGGATGAACCATCCGCCCAGCACGGCCACACACGCCACCGGCACCATCCACTTCCAGTTTTTGCGAAAAAATGCAGCCACTTTGTCTTTTCCTGCGGGTCTTGCCTCACCGGAAGCCGCCTGCTGTGCCGCAGCATCCTGCTTCTTTTTAAAGATCATGCTTGCTGTTTCCTCCTGTATCTTTCAGAGCACCTCTGCCTTATGCAGGGCACCCTGTAATTTCTGTCCGTTCTGTCTTTTCCGCCTTCTGCACTGTACAAAAGGGTGATATTGATAGTTTATCGCATTTTCGCCCAATACACAAGCGTCTAAATTTTGTTTTGATGGTTCCACTCCAAACTTTTATGGAACTTTCACACCCTTTTTTCATCCTGCATCCTGTGCAAAACAAAAGAGGCAGCACCCCGATCTCCCGAAGCACTGCCCCTTTTTGAGCATGATCTTTATTCTGCGGTGTCCTCTACGACCACATACACCCCGGCAGGGATGCAGGCAGCCCATGCGCCATCCTTGTCCAGCCAGCCGAATTGCTCGCACACATGGTCCGGGCACTGACTGTCCAAAAATGCGACTGCACCGTCTTTTACCTGCAAATGCACGACATAATCGCCCACATCATACAGGTAATCGTGATCCGTATCCAGCGGCAGGGTCTCGGTGATGCCGTCGCCGAAATCGACGACTGCCTGCAGACCACCGCCTTTGCCGCTGTGGGCTGCGCGCACGCCGAAATACAGCGCTGCCGCCAGCACAAGAACCACCAGTGCAAAGATCAGGTTCTTCATCCACGGCTTCCGTTTTCTGGAACCGGAAGCGGTTTCAGCCGTTTTGCGGTTGCTCATGCAGCGTAATCGCTGGCAGCCTTACCTGCAATGCGGCCAAACACGGTGAAGTCTGCAACAGCGTTGCCGCCCAGACGGTTTGCGCCGTGAACACCGCCAGTCACCTCACCTGCTGCGAACAGGCCGGGGATAACGGTACCGTCAGCCTTCAGCACCTCAGTGTTGGTGTTGATGGTCAGGCCGCCCATGGTGTGGTGCACGCCAGCGGTGACCTTGATGGCGTAGTACGGAGCAGTATCCAGCTTGTTTGCAAAGCTGGTGCGGCCAAAGTCGGGGTCATTCTTGGCCTCAACATAGCCGTTCCAGGTCTTCATGGTCTCGGCAAACGCAGCCTCATCAACGCCCATTGCCTTGCCCAGCTCCTCGTAGGTCTCGCCGGTCACGGTATAGCCCTTCTTGATGTAACCCTGAATGACGCTGGAAGCATCTACCATGGCCTGATCGACCACCAGCCAGCTGTAGCTGCCGGTCTGTGCGATCTCAGCAGCAGAGACCACGTCACGGGTGCCCACTTCGTCGATGAAGCGCTTGCCCTCGGCGTTGATCAGCACAGCGCCGTCGCCGCGCAGACCCTCAGTGATCAGGGCAGCGGTGTTGGCCTCAACGGTGGGGTGGATCTGGATCTGGTCCATATCCACAGTGCCGGCACCGATGGCGGTGGCCATCTCAATGCCCTGGCCCTGAGCGCCGGCAGCATTGGTGGTCATGAAGCCCTTCAGCTCGGGCTTGTACTCGACAACCATGTCCAGATTTGCGCCGAAGCCGCCGGTGGTCAGCACCACAGCCTTGGCGTTCACAGTGACGGTCTCGCCGGTAGAACCGGTGGCCTTGATGCCCGCAGCTGCGCCGTTGGCATCGGTCAGGATCTCGTTGGCGGTGGTGTTCAGCAGGATCTGAACGCCAGCCTTCTCACAGTTTTCCTCCAGCAGGGGGATCATGTAGGAACCGACGGAAACGGTCTTGCCCTCTGCGTTCACAGGGCGATGGATACGCTTGACGGATGCGCCGCCGAAGCTGGAAACGCTGTGCAGGGTGATGCCGTGCTCGTCCAGCCAGTCGATGGCGTCAGCGCTGTTAGCGCACAGAGTCTCCACCAGAGCGGGGTCGTTGATGCCCTTGCCGCCGATCATGGTATCCAGCTCCATCAGCTCAACAGAGTCGAAGTAGCCGGTGGGGTTCTTCTGGTACTCTGCCCACTGCTCGGAGACAGTCTTTGCCAGAGCGGTGATGGTCTCGTTGTCAGCGTACTTTTCAGCAGCGGTCTTCAGGGTCTTTTCGACACCGGCAGACTCGCCGAACTCGTTCTCATCCTGATACACGGTCTTGCCGGCGTTCATGCCGCCGGTAGCGCGCACAGAGTTGCCGCCCACCATGGGCTGGCTCTCCACGATCACAACGCTCTTGCCCTCGGCAGCAGCGGTGATGGCAGCGGTCATGCCTGCACCGCCTGCACCCACGATGACAACGTCAGCGTCAACGGTGGAATCCTCGGCCTTGGTCTCGTCGGCCTTGACCTCGATCTTATAGTCGTCGGCGTTCAGGCCGGCGGCAGTCAGGGCAGCGGCTGCTGCCTCCTTGATGGCGTTGGAGGTGATGGTCGCGGTGGACACGCCGTCCACGGCGATGCTGCCGGTCTCAGCGATCTGAGTGGGCAGCTGCTCCAGTGCCAGCGTACCGATGCCGGGGGTCTCATCCTTGCCCTCAGCGGTGCAGCCGGTGATCTTGCCGTCTTCCAGCGTCAGGGTAACGGTAACGTCGCCGCCCATGCCCTTGGCAGTGCCGGTGAAATCACCGGACACGCCGCCTGCGGTGGAAGCGGACTTGCTGCCGCAGCCGTAGCCCAGCAGGCTGACGCCCACAACAGCCGCCATAGCCAGCGCAGCCACGCTCTTGCGGATCTGATTCTTTTTCATTGTTTCTTCCTTCTCATATTCGGGTTGCTTGTGTTCGGACATCTATCAGCAAAAAAGGGGAAACTGCTCATTCGGAAAGCAGTTTCCCCTCGCTGAAACTTAGGAAAAACTTAGGCGTTAGCCTGAGCTGCAGCAACAGCGCATGCAACGGTAGCACCAACCATCGGGTTGTTGCCCATGCCGATCAGGCCCATCATCTCAACGTGTGCAGGCACAGAAGAAGAACCTGCAAACTGAGCATCGCCGTGCACACGACCCAGAGAGTCGGTCAGGCCGTAGCTTGCGGGGCCTGCAGCCACGTTATCAGGATGCAGGGTACGGCCCGTGCCGCCGCCGGAAGCGACAGAGAAGTACTTCTTGCCGTTCTCGATGGCCCACTTCTTGTAGGTGCCGGCAACCAGATGCTGGAAGCGGACGGGGTTGGTGGAGTTGCCGGTGATGGAGCACTGAACGTCCTCCTTCTTCATGATGGCAACGCCTTCCATAACGTCGTTTGCACCGTAGCACTTGACGGCAGCACGCTCGCCCTCGGAGAAGGGGATCTCCTTGACGACGGTCAGGGTCTGAGTGGGGATGTCGTACTCAGTCTGAACATAGGTGAAGCCGTTGATACGGGAAATGATGTAAGCTGCATCCTTGCCCAGACCGTTCAGGATGACGCGCAGGGGGGTCTTGCGGACCTTGTTTGCGGTGCGGGCGA
>OWIV01001429.1_pt1 | contig 10586 bp, 10 predicted proteins | sample 1732831 | NCBI WGS metagenome assembly OWIV01 (sample SAMN05065757, study PRJEB22554) | human gut metagenome | biome: ENVO:2100002; feature: ENVO:00000062; material: ENVO:00002003 | host: Homo sapiens | place: USA
CATCCAGACGGGTTAAGGCATCCTGAATCTGACCGGATGAAGATTTGGTTTCGGTACTTAATGTGCGAATCTGTTCGGCAACGACCGCAAAGCCTTTTCCGGCTTCGCCGGCACGGGCAGCTTCAATCGAAGCATTTAAGGCAAGCAGATTGGTCTGGCTTGAAATGCTGTCAATCGTACCGGTTTCTTCTTTTACTTTTTCAAATTCTGATTTGAATTCCTGTAAAACATTTTCAACTTCGCCAGACAGTTCAGACATCGTTCCGGCAGTTTTTACCAGTTCGTCAAGGTCTGTGGAACTGGTCTGTGCATGTGTAACGGATTCAGCTGTTAAGGAAACCATTTCGTTGATTAATGCAACAACGTGTTCCACCTGTGCATTAATATCACCGGTCATATCGGTGGAGGAGGTGGTATGCTGCTGTAATTTTCCGTTGTTGTCAGTTAATTCATTCATGCTGAGTAAAACAACGTCAGAGCCGTGTTTGTTTTCAGAAGCCAGTTCACGGACAACGGTAATACCGTTCATAATGGTATTGCTGGCAGTTTTTACCTTTTCAACGGTTGAGATGACACGCTGTAAGTCAGCCTTGATACTGTCGGTTAAAGCCCCATCAGATTCGTTTAAATGGCGGATAGACAGCACGTAGCAGATATAACATAAAACAATGCAGGATACCTGTAGCTGGTAATTTTTTATATCAGCCGCAGAGTTGCAGCCAAGTACGACACCGCGGTATAAGGCGCTGCCGATGATGACAAGCGTATTGGCGATGCCGCAACGAATCATAAAGCTGCGGTTCTTGTAAAGAACCAGAAGGCTTGTGACAGGAAGCACATAGGTAAATGCAATTGGTGAAGCTGTTGTGCAGGATACAAAGGTATAAAAGATACCGTATCCGATAACAAGATCATATTTGTACAAATCAGTTGATTTTCCTTTTAGCCGCAGCAGAATATCGCCGATAAAGAAAGGAACCCAGCATAATACTACAAAAATAATGTAATTAGAAAACGGATACAGGCCGTTTGCGGCATCGGAGCCATAGTTGGCTGTGAGTAAAAGTGCAAAGACCAGCCAGATTCTGCGGGCTTTGATGTTGGCTTTTTCTTTGAAAACATTTTCATCATAGTTCATAAGTGTCATCTCCTGTTCTAGTATTTTTGAAGGAAATCAATCATGGATTTCATTGTCTGTAAACTTTCGTCAAGTTCCGGTTCAAATACGCTGAAAGCGTGTGTAAGCTTCGGATTTTTCGGAAAATTCAGTAAATCATGCGGCACCTGGTAACGTGCCAGTGCTTTTTCAAATTGTAACGTGTAGCGTTTTAAGTAATCGTTGTGGCTGGTTACCAGAAAACACGGCGGAAGTGCCTTTATAATATCAGGGTGTTCGGGATTTACAAACGGCGCAAAGGCACTCTTTTTGTAATTCTTTCCGTAAAGATACTTTGGAAGAAACAACCCGATTTTATCCTTTTTTGTTGTATAAAACATGCCACTGATGAGTCCCAGCGCATTGATATGTAAAGAAGACGGAGTGACTTTGGCAGCTTTTGCTGCGGCAGGGGCATGCTGCAGGGCAGCAGTGTAGGTTAAAAGACACGCACCGCCACTGTCTCCGACTGCATATACATGGGACAGATCACCGTTATCGGAAGAAATCCGCGTTTTTAAAAAGTCCATGGCACAGGCTAAATCCTGACACTGGTCGAAAAATGAACAGTCCGGTATCAGACGGTATTCCACGCTGTAGACTAAAAAACCAAGTTCGCTTAACCGCATGCAAAATAACCGGTTAAATTCTTTGCTGCCAAGTAAAAGTCCGCCGCCATGCACATTTACAATTACCGGGAGAAGTTCGCCGTCCTGTTTTTTCGGGCGGTAACAGTCCAGACGGTGTGAATCGCAGATGTGTGATTTACTGCTTTGCAGTGGGAAGTCCGTGTCCAAAGAAGTGTTGTCTTTTGCGGCAGAGCCGTCTGTCATATAAGGAATGTTTTTTATCTCTGTGACAGTATCCGGGAAAGTAAGTGTTAAATTCCGTTCGGCAGACGATTTCTCAAAGTCTTTTCGCTGTTTATAAAAATTTCTTATCATAAAGTCACTCATAGCAGTCTCCTATCATGGCCAGGGGGTTTTACCATGGCATCATATCATTATTTTAAGATATTTTTGAGGGCTTTTCAACAAAATAATGAAAATGATATCTTTTGATGGTGTCTGCGGGAATTAGTAGTCTTTTTTGATAAATTATGGTATACTTCTTAATAAAGAACTATGGCTGACTTACTAAAAGGAGAAATGTTTATGGAAAATTATAATGAAGCCTTTTTCAGGGCGAAGACGAACAAAAGAGCAAGCATAACATGGGTGCTTCTGCTGATCGTTGCGTGCATTTATTATGGCATCAAAGTCGGCACCGGAACACTGACACCGGGCTATTACGCAGCATTTGCGATTGTGGGCTGGGCAGTCTATATTGTCGGACAGGCACTGTTGTTTATTAAAGGAATGGATTTTAAACCGTATAAATGGATTGTGGGACTGGGATATCTTGCATTTTATTCGGTCATTGCATGGACGGCACTCGACCAGATTTCATATGTGTTTATCCTGCCGTTAATTTCAATTCTGATTTTATACAAAGACCCGAAGTTTATCCGCACGATGATGTGGATTACACTTTTTGTACTGATTTCAAGTAATGCTTATAAGGGGCTGGCAAAGGGCATGATGGATTATATGGCAAGTCCTGAATGTGCATTACAGCTGGTCATTGTAATTGGTTGTTATGTTTGTACCAATATGGCAATCAAACATCTGGTAGAATCCGATGGGGCGCTTACGCAGTCTATTAAAAGCAACTTAGAGCGCGTTGTCCGTACCGTAGAACAGGTTAAGGATGCAAGTAATGCCGTTGTAGACGGTGTAACGGTTGTCCGTGAACTGGCAGACGAGAACAGAACGGGTGCCAATGATGTTATGAAGGATATGCAGAATCTCGATGCCAACAACGGTGTCTTAAATGAAAAGACCCTTTCTTCCATGGAGATGACAAAGGTCATTGATACACAGGTCAAAGGTGTGGCTGACCTGATGGAACAGGTAGTAGACCTGATCGGGGCATCGGTTGAACATGCCAATGTGAGTGCAGGTGAACTGGTAGAGGTTGTGGAAACAACCAATAAGATGGCAGACCTTTCAAAACAGGTTGAACAGATTCTGGAAGATTTCAAGAAAGAATTTGAAAATGTAAAAGAAGAAACCAGTACAATTGAGGGCATTACCTCAAAGACCAATTTACTGGCGTTAAATGCTTCTATCGAAGCGGCAAGAGCCGGAGAAGCCGGAAAGGGCTTTGCGGTTGTAGCCAATGAAATCCGTAATTTGAGCAGCGGCACACAGGCATCTTCTAACAGTATCATGGAGGCGCTTTCCCATCTGGAAGAAACATCCCAGAAGATGCTTGAATCCATTGCAGAAACCATTGAACTGATACAGGTTAATATTGAAAAGGTATCGAATGTCAATGTAAGTGTAACCAATATTACACAGGACGCTACCAGTCTTGGAGAGAATATTAAGGTTGTAGACAGTGCCGTTAAAGAAGTGGAAAGTTCTAACCGCACACTGACAGAGAATATGAATCAGGTCGGTGAAGTCATGGAAGTCATGACACAGAGCATCAGCGGTGCAGAACTGACGACAAAGACAATGTTAAGCAAGTACGAAGCCAGCGCAAAGAGTGCCATGGATATTGAAGGTGTAGTTGGTAAGCTGATGCGTGAACTGGGTGTTGGCGGATTTATGGGTGTTCAGGATATTAAACAGGGCATGAAGATTTCTATTGCTTTTGGGGATGCTGGCGGTAAGAAAGATGAATATCTGGGTGAAGTCGTAGACTGTATTGATAAAGATATTTTTGTAACACTGGATAGTAAGAGCGGACAGGCAGTTGATAAGCGTGACAGAAATGCGTTCTGCCGGTTAAATATTGTTGTGGATAATGTATTGTACTGCTGGGAGCACGTAGCAGTACAATACAGCAGACATGGCGAAAAGGGTCAGTTTAAGCTGAGCATTGAAACCAATCCACAGGTATTTAACAGAAGAAAATATCCGCGTATGCCGCTGGATAACAGATGTACAATCCGTATCAGCGGACAGGATACAGCTTATGACGGCAAGATGGTCAATATCAGTGCCAATGGTTTCGCATTTTCAGTAAACGATTCTGTATTTGAGCGTGCGAAGGGCAAAAATGTTACACTGGACGTTCAGGGCTTTGATGTGTTAGGCGATAAACCGCTGGAAGGCTGTGTTATCCGCTGTTCTAATAATGATGGAGAATATATTATCGGCTGCAGAATGCCGGAAGACAGCGAAGCAATTAAGGATTATGTAAGTAAGAATTACTGCGAATAAGATGCAGTACAAGCAGGATAACCCTCTGTTTACAGATATTGGTTTATAAAAAACTAGTGTGAACAGATGGCTTAGGTTTGTATAAATATTCACATTTTCCACATACTAACTCCAAAGCTAATATATAGCAAAAAGAGCGGCTTTATTGATTTGAACAGACATAGATTAATAAAGCTGCCGGCCCAAATATAGCATTGGAGGAAAGCAGATTATGAAAGCGACAGGCATTGTAAGAAGAATCGATGATTTGGGGAGAATTGTCATTCCCAAAGAAATCAGAAGAACGCTTCGCATCCGGGAGACAGACCCGCTTGAAATATTTACCGATAAAGAGGGTGAGATAATCTTAAAAAAATATTCACCCATCGGAGAGCTGGGGGCTTTTGCCAAAGAGTATGCGGAGTCGCTTGCGCAGACAACAGGGCATACCGTCTGCGTTTCGGACCGCGACCAGATTATTGCGGCAGCAGGTCCGGATAAAAAGGACATGATAAAAAAGAATATCACGAAAAAAATGGAGCAGCTTTTAGATAACAGAAGCACACTTGTTGCGGCAAGCGGGGACAGGGAGTTTGTGCCGGTTGCGGAGAATCTGGAAGAAGAATATAAGGAACAGGCATTAAGTCCGATTATCTGTGCCGGGGATGTACTCGGAGCAGTGATTATTACGACAAAAGACGGTAAAATACATTTTACGGATACTGAAAAAGCACTGGCTGTTGCAGCAGCTGATTTTTTAGGAAGACAGATGGAATCTTGATTGTGGAATTTAAGGGAGTATAAAAAACAGATGAAAAATCAAGAGTATTTAAAAGAAACGTATGAATGGAAGGACCTGCTGGCAATTGTGCATAAGCTGCGCCAGCCGGACGGCTGTCCGTGGGACAGCACGCAGACCTATGAGAGCATGAAAAAATGTGTGGCCGATGAAGCCGCAGAGGTTGTGGAAGCCGTAGACAACGAGGATTTTATCAATCTGAGGGAAGAACTCGGCGATTTAATGCTTCAGGTGCTGATGTATGCGGAAATTGCGCAGGAACGGCAGGAATTTACACTGGATGATGTTATTGACGAGCTGGCAAAGAAACTGGTCAGAAGACATCCGAATGTATTTGGCGATGAAGAAATGTCAAGGACACCCGGTGAAGGATTAAGCGTGTGGAAACGCGTTAAAAAAGAAGAAAAGCTGGGACGGTTAAAAGAGTACGAAAAGATGTATGAACAGGGGAAAATCCCTTTAAAGGCACTTGAAAAACAGCGGGAGAAATGCCGTATTTTAGAGGCACAGGAAGGCGCAGAGTAGGCGTGCGTTGGCATTTTTACTAAATTTTTGACGGGATTTCATTACAAAACCCTTGAAATGCCGTGAAAATGCCTAAAATAGGCGGTTTGTATTGACAAAAGCTGTAAAAAAGTTTATAAATGATTTTGTTGGGGAAATCCAATAGAAATATACTGATTGAGGAGAGAAATTCACATGAATAAGACTGAGTTAGTTGCAGCAATTGCTGACAAGACTGAATTATCTAAAAAAGACAGCGAAAAGGCATTAAAGGCATTTATCGATGTTGTAGGCGAAGAATTAAAGAAGGGCGAAAAAATCCAGTTAGTTGGTTTCGGTACTTTTGAAGTAACTGAAAGAGCAGCAAGAACAGGTAAGAACCCACAGACAGGCAAGGAAATTAAGATTGCAGCTTGCAAGGCACCTAAGTTTAAGGCTGGTAAGGCTTTAAAGGATGCTGTAAACGCTTAATTTAAGGCAAAAGAGAATCTAAGGCTGCCGTGCCGCCGATTGTATAATCGCGGGTGCGGCAGTTTTTTCATATGTGCGCCTGGCGGGGCTGCCGCCGGGATACAGCAAAAAGGAGCAGCGATGAGATTAGATAAATATTTAAAGGTATCCAGACTGATTAAGCGCCGTACCGTGGCAAATGAGGCGTGTGATGCGGGCAGGGTTGTGATTAACGGAAAAGTGGCAAAGGCATCGGCAGATGTAAAAGCCGGTGACGTGATTGAAATCGCATTTGGCAATAAGTCTGTGAAAGTCCGTGTAACCGATGTAAAGGATACTGTCAAAAAAGAAGAAGCAGCAGATATGTTTGAATATCTGTAGGCGGTTCTGAAATCATGCGGGCAGACATATACTGATACAATCAAGTATCAGGATGGAGGCCGTTATGGAAGAAAAAGTAAAACAGAAGCGTCTGCATAAAATGCACATGGAAAACCGCAATAAGCTGGAAATGACGGGTATCGTCGATGTCATTTCTTTTGATTTAAATAAAGTTATTCTGGAATCCGACTGCGGCATGATTACGATTAAAGGTGCAAATCTGCATGTCAGCCGGCTGTCCGTGGAAAAAGGAGAACTGGATATTGACGGTACGATTGAAAGCTATGCCTATTCCGAGGTAAATTCCTATGCCAAAAAGGGAGAATCCATGCTTGGAAGGCTGTTTCGATGATTGCAAAACTAATCTGGTGGGAGGGCAGGACATTATTGTCGGCACTCTTTTTAGGAATGGTGCTGGCATTAGAATATGACTGTATCCGTATCTTCAGACGCGTAATCCGTCATAAAAATATATGGGTGATGTCGGCAGAAGATATTTTGTACTGGATATATGCGGCAGTTACCGTATTTTGCATGACCTATGAAGTAAATGACGGTATTTTAAGAGGTTTTCTGGTGACAGGTTTTTTGGCAGGGGCGGTTTTATACCGGTATGCATTTGGCACATTTTTTGTAAAATACACTACAAAATTCATAAATTTATGTTTAAAGCCATTGAAAAAAGCACTCTGTTTGATTAAAATAGGAGTACATAAAATAACAGGCTGCATCAAAGCGGCGGCTGTAAGGAAAAGGGGGCAGGGCAATGAAGTTTGAAACACGCAGGGAAAGAGAAACAAGAAGAAAGCGGCAGAAACAGTCAGCAATTTTAGGCATGGTGCTTGCATTTGCCCTTGTCATGATTATGGGCGCTGTGATCTGGAGCGGCAAGCGGACACTGGAAAAGCAGAATAAAGAATATCAGGCACGCGTGGCACAGTTGCAGGAGCAGGTGGAAGAACAGCAGAACCGGTCTGATGAGATTGATGAATATAAAAAGTATATCCAGACCAAAAAATTTGCTGAAGAAGTTGCAAAGGATAAATTCGGCATGATTTATCCGGATGAACTGGTATTTAAACCGGAAAACTAATAAAATATTGTGACAGGTTACACTACCTGACAAAAACTGCACAAAACAGCGTCTATAATAGGCAGAAAAATGCCAGAAGCAGGAGGGGCTGTATGAGTGAAAGGGTGCAGGATTATGTAGTGGACTATTCCGTAACAAAGCTGGAGGAAACTGCCAGGACATTCAGACGTCTTGGCGAAGCGTATGAAAACGCTTCGGAACCGCAAAAAAGCGGTACCGGAATTTCCAAACAGCTTTTTTTAGTTGCGGATGTACTGGAAGAATGTATGACCATGTATGTGCATACGGAAGACGGAAAAAAAGATTTTGTCAGGGAACTGACACGCAAATGTTTCGTGAACGGGATACGCATAAAAAACGTACAGCATTTGTCAAAAAAAAATGGCAGAAATGCCATTGTGTTTCAGGCAAGGACTGTGGGCAGAAGCTGTGTGGCAGCAAAAAAAGTTGTTCCGGTGCTTACAGAAGTGCTGCGGAGCGGATATTATCCGGATGATTCCAACCGCCGGATTATCAATGAAGAATATCATCAGTACATTTTTATTCAGGAAGACCGGTTTAAACTGCTCAGTGGTGTGGCAAGAATGAATAAGGGGAAAAGTCATTTTAATGGGGATAACTTTCTGATTTCGCGGTTAGAATGTGGAAAAGCCATCGCTGCGATTGCAGACGGCATGGGCAGCGGAAAACGCGCTTACATTGAAAGCCGTATGGTCATTGAACTGATGGAAAACTGTATTGATGCCGGGTTTGATGAAAAAGCATCCATTGATCTGATTAATTCTGCGTATATTGCAGGCGGCGGAACGGGAAATCCGGTAACAATGGACATGAGTGTGATAGACTGCCAGTCGGGGTATATGCACTGTATGAAGCTGGGTGCGGTATCCACCTTTATCAGGCGGGACAAGTGGGTGGAGATTATCCAGTCAACGACACTGCCGATGGGGGTGTTAGAACAGGTCGATTATGACTGCACGACAAAGAAACTCTATGACGGCGATTATATTGTTATGGTTAGTGACGGGGTACTGGATAATATTCCGTGTGTGAATAAAGAGGAACGCATGGCGCAGATGATTCATGCCCTGACGATACGGGAACCGTCCGCAATGGCAGAGAAACTTCTGGAACAGTCGCTTGCCTATAATGATATGAAAGCATCGGATGACTGTACGGTTTTGGTACTGGGACTGTTTGACACCTATGAAAAATGAGAATATAATTGTTTTATGGTAAAGAAAATATACAAATATATACAGGAACACCGGATGTTAGAAAATACAGGCATCCTTGTTGCCGGCTTGTCCGGCGGTGCGGATTCGGTATGTCTGGTGGCTGTTTTAAAAGAAATTATAGAAAAAGAACAACTGGATATCCGTCTTCTGGCGGTGCATGTCAATCACGGAATCCGCGGAACAGAGGCAGAACGGGATGAGCAGTTTGCGAAGCAGCTTTGCAGACAGTTATCGGTGGAATATATAAGCCGCAGGGTGGATGTGCCGTCTGTGGCACACCAGGAGAAGCTGTCAGAGGAAGAGGCGGGAAGAATCCTGCGCTACCGCATTTTTAAGGAAATTGCCACGCAGCAGGAAAAGCATACAGGCAGAAAAGTAAAAATCGCCGTGGCACACCATCAGAATGACCAGGCTGAAACCGTACTGATGAATCTGGTACGGGGCAGCAGCCTGCGCGGAATTTGTGGAATCCGTCCGGTGCGGGACAATATTATCCGTCCGCTCTTATGTGTGAGCCGTGCACAGATTGAGGAATATCTGACATTGCAAGGACTTTCTTATGTGACGGACAGCACCAATGAAGAACTGGTGTATACAAGAAATAAAATACGCCGGGAACTGATTCCGTATCTTGAGAAGAATCTGAATCCCAATGCCGTACAGAAGCTGACGGAACTGGCAGACAGCGTTTTGCAGGCGGAAGAATATATTGAACAGCAGGCGGCCGGGCTGTATGAAAAGGCGGTTATTTTACAGCCGCAGGAAAATCCGTCAAAACCGTCCGTAAAGTTGTCTGTAAAGGCGCTGGTTTCTGCACCGCCGGTTTTACAGCAGTATGTTATCCGGCAGGCAATAGAAGCGGCAGCCAATGGTGCAAAAGATATTTACAGGGTACATGTCGGGGCAGTGCAGGAGCTTCTTGAACATTCTGTCGGAAAATGTGTGAGCCTGCCGTATGGGCTGGTGGCGGTAAGGGAATATGATGAAATTACGATTGCGCGGGACAAAACGGCACACCTCGACAGCAGAAAGCAGTGTGGCGGTATACACGGCGGTACAGAGCAATGCGGAAGTCTGCCGCAAAATCCGGCTGACAGTGCGGTGCAGATGCCGGATTTACTGGAATTTGAAAAAATATGGCGTGGGAAGAGAATAACTATTCCTGTCAATGAGCCGGTGTATTTTACACGGGTAAACGAATGCCGTAAGGCAGTGGTCATTTTAGAACAGGGCAGCTTATCAGAAATTTATGGAAATAACGACTATACGAAACTCTTTGATTATGATAGAATAAAGGATAATTTTTCTTTTCGTTTCCGGAAAACGGCAGATTTTATAAGGATTGACAGGAATGGCACGAAAAAGACCTTAAAAAAAGAACTGATTGATAAGAAAGTGCCAAGGCAGGTAAGAGATGCGGTTCTTCTGCTTGCCGTATCCAATGAGATATTGTGGGCGGCAGGTGTCAGACGAAGCAGTGCCGGGCTGGTTACGGATTCGACTCAAAGGATATTAAAAATAAGCGTAGTAATGCAGGAGGATAAATGAAATGGAACAGCACCATATCAGTGTGATGATATCAGAGGAAGAAATTGAAAAGAGAGTGTGTGAACTGGCAGCCCAGATCAGCAGTGATTTTGCAGGGGAAACCGTAAAACTGATCTGCATTTTAACTGTCTCTTATACACATCTGACGCTGCCGACGATCGCATAA
>OWIV01001443.1_pt1 | contig 10498 bp, 9 predicted proteins | sample 1732831 | NCBI WGS metagenome assembly OWIV01 (sample SAMN05065757, study PRJEB22554) | human gut metagenome | biome: ENVO:2100002; feature: ENVO:00000062; material: ENVO:00002003 | host: Homo sapiens | place: USA
CTACACTTATGCGATCGTCGGCAGCGTCAGATGTGTATAAGAGACAGTTATAAACATGGAGGGCAAAAGAGAATGAGTAATGCAACACAAAGCTTAGCGAGCACAAGAATCACTTCTTTGCTTGACGCCAACAGTTTTGTTGAAATCGGGAAAAGCGTAACAGCCAGATCCACAGACTTCAACATGACTGAGAAAAAAGCGCCTTCAGACGGTGTTATCACCGGATATGGTGTGATCGATGGGAATCTTGTCTATGTATACAGCCAGGATGCTTCCGTACTGAACGGAACTGTAGGCGAGATGCATGCAAAGAAGATCTCCGCATTATATGACCTTGCTATCAAAACAGGAGCACCTGTGATCGGACTGGTAGATTGTGCAGGAATGCGTCTTCAGGAAGCAACAGATGCACTGGAAGCATTCGGTGGAATCTACTTCAAACAGACAATGGCATCCGGAATGATCCCGCAGATCACAGCGGTATTCGGTACCTGTGGCGGAGGAATGGCAGTTGTTCCGGCACTGACTGATTTCACATTCATCGAAGCCAAAAAAGGCAAAATGTTCGTAAACAGCCCGAACGCACTTGATGGAAACTACACAGAGAAATGTGACACAGCATCCGCTGCTTTCCAGAGCGAGGAGACAGGACTTATCGATGCTGTAGAATCTGAAGAAGAGATCCTTGCTGAGATCCGTCAGCTTGTAAGCCTTCTTCCATCCAACTTCGAAGACAATGATTCTTTCGCAGAGTGCACAGATGATCTGAACCGTGCATGCGAGGATATCGCAGCATGCGCAGGAGATACCTCCATTGCACTTTCCAGAATCGCAGACAACGGAATCTTCTTCGAGACCAAGAGAGACTTCGGCAAAGACGTTGTTACAGGATTCCTTCGTGTAAACGGAATGACTGTAGGTGCAGTGGCCAACAGAACAGAAGTTTACGATGCAGAAGGTGAGAAGGCAGAAGAATTCGACGGCACTCTTTCCGCAAGAGCAGCAAGAAAAGCAGCCGGATTCGTGAAATTCTGTGACGCTTTTGATATCCCGGTACTGACTCTTACAAATGTAACAGGATTCAAGGCAACTGTATGCGGCGAGAAAGTTATGGCTAAATCCGTCGGAGAACTGGTTCATGCATTTGCATCCGCAACCGTTCCGAAGGTAAATGTCATCATCGGCAAAGCATACGGCACAGCTTATGTGGCAATGAACAGCAAATCTGTAGGTGCAGATATCGTTTATGCATGGGACAATGCAGAAATCGGAATGATGGATGCTTCCATGGCAGCAAAGATCATGTACCCGGGATCAGAAGCTTCTGTTATCAACGAGAAAGCTGCAGAGTACAGAGAACTGCAGTCCAGCGTAGAATCTGCCGCAGCAAGAGGATATGTAGATACTGTGATCGCTCCGGCTGACACACGTAAATACGTGATCGGAGCATTTGAGATGCTGTTCACAAAGAGAGAAGACCGTCCAGCTAAGAAACATGGCACAGTCTAAGCGAGGTGAGCATATGAATCAGATGTTAAAGAAAGCATCCACTACCTGCGCTGCTTTTGCCTGCGCCGCATCCCTGATGTTCTCCGGTGCAGCAGTTGTTTGGGCAGATGGTGAGATCGACGAAACCGTCAAAAACCAGATTGAAACTTATGCAGAAGGACTGACAGATGAGATCATCGGACTGTCTGATGATCAGATCGAGCAGTACATGGAGTCCGACGATGCGTTTACTTCAAGTGCAATGACAGCCTGGGACGGAACCAAAGACGACCTGGGTGAGCTGAAGGAAACCGGTGATGTAGAGATCGAATATTCAGGTGATGAATATACAGCAGTTATTCCGGTTGAATTCGAAAAAGAAGACGCTGAATTTACTTATGTATTTGACAAGAACCTGACTCCTACTTCACTGGCAGTCGATATTCAGTATTCTTTTGGAACAACCATGAAGAATGCAGCACTTAACACTCTTATGGGAATCGGTACTGTATTCGTGATTCTGGCCATGCTGATCTTCCTGATCTCCCTGTTCAAATACATTCCGGGTTCAGGAGCACAGCAGGTTAAAAAGAAAAAAGAAGAAGCAGCAACTCCGGCTCCTGCACCGGTTCCGGTGGCAGCAGCACCTGTTCAGGAAGAAACTGATAACTCAGAGCTGATCGCCGTGATCGCAGCAGCGATCGCAGCATCAGAGGGAACTACAACAGACGGATTTGTTGTACGCTCCATCCGTAAGATCAACCGCAAAAAAAGGTAATTGACAATTTTAGGAGGATTAAAAATGAAAAGCTATACAATCACCGTAAATGGAACAGCATATGAAGTTACTGTAGAAGAAACAGGAAGCGTAAGCGCACCGGCAGCAGCTCCAGTAGCAGCACCGAAGGCAGCACCGGCAGCAGCTCCTAAAGCAGCAGCACCGGCAGCAGGAGCAGGCGCAGTCAAAGTTACCGCTTCTGTACCAGGTAAAGTCCTCAAGATCGTAGCTTCCGCAGGACAGGCAGTAAAAGCAGGAGACAACATCGTGATCCTGGAATCCATGAAGATGGAGATCCCGGTTGTAGCTCCTCAGGATGGTACTGTAGCCAGCATCGACACATCCGAAGGCGCATCCGTAGAAAACGGAGATACTCTGGCTACAATGAACTAGGACGGGAGGTAATCAAATGTCTTATGTAATAGAAACCCTGTCCAACCTGATCCATCAGACAGCATTTTTTAACCTGACATGGGGAAACTATCTGATGATCGCGGTGGCGTGTGTATTCTTATTCCTTGCTATCAAAAAAGGTTTTGAGCCGCTTCTTCTGGTTCCGATCGCTTTTGGTATGCTCCTGGTAAATATCTACCCGGACATTATGGCAAATCCGGAAGACATGTCCAACGGTGTTGGTGGTCTTCTGCATTACTTCTATATCCTCGATGAGTGGAGTATCCTTCCGTCCCTGATCTTCATGGGCGTTGGTGCGATGACAGACTTCGGTCCGCTGATCGCCAATCCGAAGAGCTTCCTCCTCGGAGCAGCTGCACAGCTTGGTATCTATGTTGCATACTTCCTTGCGATCTTCCTTGGATTCAACGGAAAAGCAGCAGCAGCGATCTCCATCATCGGTGGAGCAGATGGTCCTACCTCCATTTTCCTTGCCGGAAAACTTGGACAGACCGCTTTAATGGGACCGATCGCGGTGGCGGCATATTCTTATATGTCACTGGTTCCGATCATTCAGCCGCCGATTATGAAACTCTGTACTACAGAAGCAGAACGTAAGATCAAAATGGATCAGCTTCGTCCGGTAACCAAGATCGAGAAGATCCTGTTCCCGATCGTTATCACGATCGTTGTCTGCTTACTTCTTCCTACAACAGCTCCGCTGGTAGGTATGCTGATGCTGGGTAACCTCTTCCGTGAGTCAGGCGTTGTTAAACAGCTTACTGAGACTGCTTCCAATGCCCTGATGTACATCGTAGTTATCCTGCTTGGTACATCTGTAGGTGCTTCTACAAGCGCAGAGGCATTCCTTAATGTTGATACTCTGAAAATCGTTGTTCTCGGTCTTGCAGCATTTGCATTCGGTACTTTCGGCGGATGTATGCTTGGTAAACTGATGTGCAAACTGTCCGGTGGAAAGATCAATCCGCTGATCGGATCCGCTGGTGTATCAGCCGTTCCTATGGCTGCCCGTGTATCCCAGAAAGTCGGCGCAGAAGCAGATCCTACAAACTTCCTGCTGATGCATGCAATGGGACCAAACGTAGCCGGTGTAATCGGAACAGCCGTTGCAGCCGGAACCTTCATGGCTATCTTCGGTGTTTGATCCCGCTGGGTCAGATGCGTTTAGCTGAATTAATAATATAAGGAGAAAACATAATGGCTGAATTAGAAAAAAAACCTGTAAAAATCGTGGAAACTGTTCTCCGTGATGCTCATCAGTCTCTGATCGCAACAAGACTTACCACAGAACAGATGCTCCCGATCGTAGATAAAATGGACAAAGTCGGCTACCACGCAGTAGAGTGCTGGGGTGGAGCTACTTTCGATGCTTCCCTTCGTTTCCTTAAAGAAGACCCATGGGAAAGACTTCGTAAATTACGTGACGGCTTCAAGAACACAAAACTTCAGATGCTGTTCCGTGGACAGAACATCCTTGGATATCGTCCATATGCAGATGACGTAGTAGAATACTTCGTACAGAAATCTGTAGCAAACGGAATCGACATCATCCGTATTTTTGACTGCCTCAACGATATGCGTAACCTTCAGACAGCAGTTAAAGCTGCCAACAAAGAAAAAGCACACGCACAGGTTGCTCTTTCCTACACATTAGGTGATGCATATACTCTTGAGTACTGGGTAAACATCGCAAAACACATCGAAGACATGGGTGCAGATTCCATCTGTATCAAAGATATGGCAGGTCTTCTGCTTCCATATAAAGCAACTGAGCTTGTCGGAGCACTCAAAGATGCTGTTAAGATCCCGATCGATCTTCATACACATTACACCTCTGGTGTTGCTTCCATGACATACCTCAAAGCAGTAGAAGCTGGTGTTGATATCATCGATACTGCAATGTCTCCGTTCGCTCTGGGAACTTCCCAGCCGGCAACAGAGGTTATGGTAGAGACCTTCAAAGGCACACCATATGATACAGGATTTGATCAGAAACTCCTTGCTGAGATCGCTGATTACTTCCGGCCGATCCGTGATGACGCTCTGGACAGCGGCCTTCTGAATCCGAAGAACCTTGGTGTAAACATCAAGACTCTTCTGTATCAGGTACCAGGCGGAATGCTTTCCAACCTGACATCACAGCTCAAAGAGCAGCACGCAGAAGACAAATTCTACGATGTTCTTGAGGAAGTTCCGAAGGTTCGTAAAGACCTCGGTGAGCCGCCACTCGTAACTCCGTCTTCTCAGATCGTTGGTACACAGGCTGTATTCAACGTGCTCATGGGTGAGAGATACAAGATGGTCACAAAAGAAACAAAGGATATCCTGTTAGGAAAATACGGTGCAACCGTAAAACCATTCAACCAGGATGTACAGAAGAAGTGCATCGGAGATGCAAAACCGATCACCTGCCGTCCGGCAGACCTTCTCGACAACGAGCTGGACAAACTGGAAACAGAAATGTCCGCTTACAAAGAGCAGGATGAGGACGTTCTGTCTTACGCACTGTTCCCGCAGGTTGCTACTGACTTCTTCAAATACCGTCAGGCTCAGGAGAAAAAAGTAGACGAGAAAGCTGCAGACACAGAAAACGGAGCATATCCGGTATAAAAAATAAAAATCCCTGCTTTGGACAGCGTTCCAAATGAAGGAAAATAATCAGGCCCGCCAGATTTTTCTGACGGGCTTGCTTGCAAGAAAGGATTTCCATGAACAAAGTGATAATTGTCGGGGGCGGAGCTGCCGGTATGCTGTGCAGTATCATCGCCGCCAGAAACGGCTGTGAAGTTTTTTTATACGAAAAAAACGAAAAGCTGGGAAAGAAACTTTATATTACAGGAAAAGGAAGATGCAATGTTACAAATAACTGTGAGGTAGAAGACCTGCTCCGCGCAGTGATGACGAACAGCAAATTTCTGTACAGTGCATTTTATACTTTTAACAGCCAGGATATGATGGCACTTCTTGAGGAGACGGGCGTACCGCTCAAGACAGAACGGGGAAACCGCGTTTTTCCACAGTCTGACCGTTCTTCAGACATCATCCGCGGTCTGGAACGTCTTATGAAGAAATATGGCGTTCACGTAAGATTCAGAAGTGAAGTCAGAGAGATTCTGACAAAGGACGGGGCTGCGACAGGAATTTCCCTGGCGGACGGAGAAGTTCAGAATGCAGATGCAGTAGTCGTTGCGACAGGCGGACTGTCTTATCCAACGACCGGTTCCACAGGAGACGGATATCGTTTTGCACGGGAGACCGGGCATCAGGTGACGGACTGTATCCCATCGCTTGTTCCGCTTAAGGTCAAAGAAGATTATATTCCGAGGATGACAGGACTTTCACTCAAGAATGTAGAGCTTACAGTCAGACGCGGCAAAAAGATCCTTTATCGGGATTTTGGAGAGATGATGTTTACACATACCGGTGTTACCGGACCGCTGATCTTAAGTGCCAGTGCCAAACTTGGCAAATATCTTGCCAAAGGAGAAGAACTGAGCGCATTTATCGATCTTAAGCCGGCCCTCAGTCCGGAGCAGCTTGATGAGCGGATACTTCGAGAGTTTGAAAATGGCAAGAATAAGCAGTTTAAGAATGTGATAGGAGTCCTTTTCCCATCATCACTTACACCGGTGATGCTTGAGATCGGTGGAATCCCGGGAGATAAGGTGATCCATGAGATATCCAGAGAAGAACGCCTTGCCTTTGGCACAGTCGTCAAGAATTTCCCGTTCACGATCACGGAGCCGGGAGAATTCAAGGAGGCGGTCATCACACAGGGCGGTGTTTCCGTCAAGGATATCAACCCGGGAAGCATGGAGTCCAAAAAAATCAAAAACCTGTATTTTACAGGTGAAGTTCTTGATCTTGACGCAGTAACAGGGGGCTACAATCTTCAGATCGCGTGGTCCACTGCATACCTTGCTGCTATAGATATAAGCGAAAAAGAGTAACTAGGAGGAAAACAAAATGGTACACAATATTGCAATTGACGGTCCGGCTGGAGCGGGCAAAAGTACAGTGGCCCAAAAAGTAGCAAAAGAACTTTCTTTTGTATACGTGGATACAGGAGCAATGTATCGCGCTATGGCACTTTATCTTCTCAGAAAGGGAGTAAACCGCGAGAAACCGGATGAGATCGGAGAGGCATGTCAGAATGCGGAGATTTCTATTGAGTATCAGAATGGAGAGCAGATCGTTCTTCTCGACGGAGAAAATGTAAATGCACATCTCCGCACGGAAGAAGTGAGTGCAATGGCGTCTGTAAGTTCTGCAGTGCCGCGTGTGAGAGAGAAGCTTCTTGATCTGCAGCGCAAGCTGGCCAGGACCATGAGCGTTGTCATGGACGGCAGAGATATCGGAACAACGATCCTGCCGGATGCAGATGTCAAAATCTATCTTACCGCAAGCTCACTGACAAGGGCACGCCGCCGTTATCTTGAATATCAGGAAAAGGGTGAGGCTTGTGATCTTGCCGAGATCCAGAAAACGATCGAGGAGAGAGATCAGAGAGATATGACCAGAGAGATCTCGCCGCTCTGCCAGGCAGAGGATGCTGTTCTCGTGGATTCCTCAGAACTTACGATCGATGAGACTGTCGAGAAGATCCTTTCTGTCTATCACTCCAAAGTATCAGAAAAGGAATAAACGATATGAAGGTTAAAGTAGCAGAGACTGCAGGCTTCTGTTTCGGAGTCAAGCGGGCTGTCGACAAGGTCTATCAGCTGATCGAGGATGGAGTTTCTCCTATTTATACTCTGGGACCGATCATCCACAATGAAGAAGTTGTCTCTGATCTGGAATCAAGAGGCGTGCGTGTGATTGAAGTAGAGGATCTCGATCATATTAAGAGTGGTACCGTTGTGATCCGCTCTCACGGCGTGGGAAGAGAGATCTATGAGAAGCTTAAGGAGAATGGACTTGAATATGTAGATGTCACCTGCCCATTCGTACTCAAGATCCACCGGATCGTCGAGAAAGAAAGCCTTGCTGGGAAACAGATCTTCATTTTCGGAGATCCGAAGCATCCGGAGGTGCAGGGGATCTGCGGCTGGTGCCATGGCCCGTACAGAGTCCTCAAAAACAGAGAAGATGTCGAGAATATGATTCCGGAAGCAGATATGGAAGCATGCGTTGTATCACAGACGACATTTAATTACAACAAATTTAAAGAACTAGTTGAAATTCTCCGCGAAAAGAGGTATTATAATAATGTTTTAAATATTAGCAATATTTTAAACACTATTTGTAATGCTACTGAAGAACGGCAGAAAGAAGCAAAAAACATAGCCGGAGAGGTAGACACTATGCTTGTCATCGGTGGCAGACATAGTTCCAATACTCAAAAGCTGTTTGAAATATGCAAAGAGGAATGTGGAAATACTTACTATATACAAACACCTGTAGACTTGGATTCTGAAATGTTCCATCGCAGTAGTTGTGTAGGTATTACAGCAGGGGCGTCCACCCCAAAGAAAATTATTGAGGAGGTTCAAGAACATGTCAGAATTAAGTTTTGAACAGATGCTGGAGGATTCCGTAAAAACAATCAGAAATGGAGAGATCGTACAGGGTACTGTTATCGATGTCAAAGAGGATGAGATCATCCTGAACATCGGTTATAAAGCAGATGGTATCATCACAAAGAATGAATATTCCAACGATTCTTCCCTGGTACTCACCGATGCAGTCAAAGTTGGTGACACTATGGAAGCAAAAGTCCTGAAAGTGAACGATGGAGAGGGCCAGGTTATCCTGACATACAAACGTCTTGCTGCAGAGAAAGGCAACAAACGTCTTGAAGCTGCTTTTGAATCGCAGGAAGTACTGAAAGCACCTGTAACACAGGTACTGGATGGTGGACTTTGTGTAAACGTTGAGGAAGCAAGAGTATTCATTCCTGCAAGCCTTGTATCCGATACTTATGAGAAAGATCTTTCCAAATATGCAGATCAGGAGATCGAATTCGTTATCACAGAATTCAACCCAAGAAGACGCCGTATCATCGGTAACCGTAAACAGCTTCTTCTTGCTGAGAAAGCAGAAAAACAGAAAGAACTTATGGAGAGAATCAACGTTGGTGATGTTGTTACAGGCGTTGTTAAGAACGTTACAGATTTCGGTGCATTCATCGATCTCGGTGGAGCAGACGGACTTCTTCATATCTCCGAAATGTCCTGGGGCAGAGTAGAGAACCCGAAGAAAGTATTCAACGTTGGTGACGAAGTTAAAGTTATGATCAAAGAGATCAACGGAGACAAGATCGCACTGTCCATGAAATTCCCGGAAGAGAATCCATGGCTTACAGCTGCTGAGAAATTCGCAGTAGGCAACGTTGTAACTGGTAAAGTTGCACGTATGACAGACTTTGGTGCATTCGTTGAACTGGCACCTGGAATTGATGCACTTCTTCATGTATCCCAGATTTCCAGAGAGCACGTTGCAAAACCATCTGATGTACTTTCCATCGGACAGGAAATCGAAGCAAAGGTTGTTGACTTCAACGGCGAAGACAAGAAGATCAGCCTTAGCATGAAAGCACTGGAAGCTCCTGCACAGGCAGAAGAAGACACAGAGGCTTAATTAATTCCAAATAATATGAAATCCCGACAGATTTAAGGTCTGCCGGGATTTTTTTGCGTTATTTTCCGAGATTTTTGAGAAGACAGGGGAGAGAATGTGTCAGGTACTGCATCTGTTTCTGTCTGCTGTTGAGGAAACTTTCGTCGCAGCAGAACCAGGTGTAACAGGTCTGGGGCGTGGCTGCTGTCCGCAGGCTCTTGTCCACGTAGCGGCTGAGCGATTTGGGGATTGCCTGATCTTCTCCGGGGAGATATTCATAGTCCTTGTAATTCGGATAATACTGCCGGAGCTTTCCATCCCTGAGATGGAGGAGCAGTTTGGCTTCGGAATCATTGACGGTGAGATAGAATTCCTCTGTGACACAGGAAACGGGAACAGGGACCGGATGCTTTAGCGCCAGCGTGATCACAAGTTCTTCCTGGCCGTGCATGCGGACAGCGGAAGGCTCATATTCGCCAAGATAGAGGAATTTGTAGCTCAGAAGCGTATAGACAGATCCAAGCCCGCATAAGTCTTCCTGATTGTGACCCAGAACCGTTTCCAGTGCGGAGGGGTCCTCCTTTTTTATATAGGAGCGGTATAATCGGATGCACTGACCGCCGTCACAGTGTATTCTGTGTATGGAAGGAAACAGATTTTCCAGGTCGAGCTGCTTCATTCGTGATAATTTAAACAAAGTCTGACACGATCTAAGCGACTGATAGAGATCAATCGACGGAAGCTCTCCAAAAGGGGAAGGAAGACCGTTCCTTCGACACCTTTCCTCGAGATAAGGCTGGTCAAAACGGTTTCCATTGTACTGGATCGTACAGGTTGCGCCCTGTATATAGCGGGTAAATTCCTCGATGATCAGAGATTCTTCTTCGGGAGATTCTGCGAGCCACTGTGTCAGGATCCATAGGTTTTGTTCATGTCGGACGGCTCCGATCAGATAAACGAAGGTAGAATATCGGGACAGACCTGTAGTCTCAATATCGTAAAAAATAGGTGAAAATTCTGACAACTTTAATTCCGCATTCGACAAAAATTTAACAGTATCAGAGTCTGGAAACCCTTGTAAAATCGGCATTTTTTTAACAATCATGGTATTTTTTTCCTTTCTTGATTGTATTTAATTATACACAATATTTTGTGAATTGGGTAGTGAATTTTTAGTGAAAAAGATGTATAGTAGTAATAGAGATGTTACTGTTCACAGGTAGTATCCCGCGAGGTGTTTTGCCATGAATATGGCAAAAT
>OWIV01001471.1_pt1 | contig 10336 bp, 8 predicted proteins | sample 1732831 | NCBI WGS metagenome assembly OWIV01 (sample SAMN05065757, study PRJEB22554) | human gut metagenome | biome: ENVO:2100002; feature: ENVO:00000062; material: ENVO:00002003 | host: Homo sapiens | place: USA
AGATGCAGCGTAGTCTCGTGGGCTCGGAGATGTGTATAAGAGACAGATTTTATATGGTATTCTTAATTACGTAATAGATATCTATTATATTTATTTTATTTTATTCGGATAAATTCTAGTTTTAAGTCATTCCAAAGGGATACATTCCCAGTCGGAAAATTATCACATTTTAACAACTCAGAAGAAAGAGAGGTATTTTAGATGCACGATATTATTGAACATTACGGGAAGGTCATTGTGGCGCTTGCAGGAGTTCTTGCGGCTGTTTTGCTGACGGTTGCGGTTGTAAAGATTGTGAATACCAAGACGACAACGGCGGTAGATAACATTTCTTATGAACAGCAGATTCAGGATGCCATCAGCGGAGAGGGGAGTAAAGAATAGGGATTGGAAAAAGAACAGGGATTAAAAGGATACATCCGGCAGAATCGTGCAGAACTGTTTCGGGAAATAGAAGACCTGATACAGAATGAAGATGTTACGGATATTGAGTGGGACGGTTATTATCTGTGGGTTACAGATTTAAAGAAAGGCTGTTACTGCCATAATATCCGGTTAAATGAGGAATATGTGGATAATCTTGCAATCCGGCTTGCCAACATTATGAAAGTGCCGTTTAACAGGGCATATCCGATATTGGAGGCCAATACGGAAGATTTGCGCATATCCATCTGGCATGAATCCCGCTGTACCAAAAAGAGTATGGCAATCCGTAAAATCCCGACAAGGCTGAGATTTCGCCATCAGGATATTGTACAGGCTGGTTATGCGCCGGAAGCGCTGATTAATCTGCTTGAAAATTGTGTGACTGCACACTGCAATATTGTGATTGGCGGGCAGCCGCACGCCGGAAAGACGGAATTGCTCAAATATTTGTCCACATTTATTCCGGCAAATGAAAAGGTCGGTGTGTATGAAGACAATCAGGAAATCCATTACCGTAAAATTAATCCGGGGAAAAAATGTGCGGAGTTTTTTGTGGATGAGAAGTTTTCATATTCACAGATTATCAGAGCGGGACTGCGGCATAATATTGACTGGACACTTTTGTCGGAGTCGAGAGGACCGGAGGTGCTGGATTTGTTAAACAGCCTGTCAACGGGGGCAAGCTGTATGACAACGATACATCTGGACGACGTGCGGGGGCTGCCGGACAGAATGTATAATATGCTGGGCTCGTGTGATATTACAGAACGCTTCATCAATAACATTTACAAATATATTGATGTCGGGGTGCTGGTTGAGTGCGATGCAAAGGAAAGGCGGCGGATTACACAGATGGCATTTTACGACAATGAGGGCGGCAGGAATACCTGTACGGTGTTATATGACAGAGAAGGGAAAACACCGCAGCAGATACCGGAAGCCTATCAGCGCCGTTTTCTGCGGTATGGGATTGAGAATCCGTATCAGACAGCATGAGTTTTTGTGCAAGAGGGGAATAATCATGGGAGGAAGCATGAAAAAAATTAAATATAGAAATGTAAGGCAGTATTTTTCTTATCGGAGAATACAGCAGAAAGCAGGGGAGAGCGGAGCTGCCTGTACACCACAGGGGTATGCAGGCATATTTGGGGCAGTAATGGTCATAACCGTCCTTACAGGGTGGTTTTACAGATTACAGCCGATATGGATTTTTATGGTGATGGCAGCGGGAATACTTTGTATTCCCGCGGTGACCGCCGCGTATTTTTCAGGGAAAGAAAAGAAAAAGAAATTTCACGATGTGGATGTATATATTCATCAGATGATTTATTCATTTGAACGACAGCCCAAAATTCTTACGGCACTTGAAGATACGCTGAAAGTCACGGATCATAAAATGAAAAATTGTATCATTGCGGCAATACAGGAAATGCAGTATGGGACAACAAAAGATGTATATTGCATGGCACTTAAAAACATTGAAAAAGAATATGCATGTTCAAGAATTACAACACTGCATACTTTTTTAACACAGGTGGAAGAAAAAGGCGGGGAGTATAAAAGTTCACTGGAAATACTGCGGTGTGATGCAGATCACTGGGTAAAACGGGTATATCAGTTTCAGGAGGAAATAAGACGCATAAAACAGACAACGGCAATCGGAGTAGTACTGAGTTTTCTGATGGCATCGGTATCTGTGCTGGTTACATATATCTGTGAAAATACATCTGAAATTAGGCTGGATATTACACATGAACCGCTATATCAGGTGGTATCCTGTACATTTTTAATTTTATGTATGATGTATTACACTTATATGCAGATCCGGCATGACTGTGACTGGCTGGTTAAACAGCGCAGTGATAAGGCGGCAGAAAGAGATTATCAAATGGCATTTCATACCGACTTAAAGAAACTTCACCGCAGTCTGATACCGATTCTTGTTATAATGGCAGGCATAAGCGGTATTCTGGCATATTACGGATGGTATCTGTGGTGTGCCGTGGCGGCGGTATGCGGTATTTATTTGTGGATTGTGCCACAAATTAACCGGCAGGCGGCATTGAAGCGTTTGAAGAAAGATTTGTATTATTCATTTGCAGACTGGCTCAGGGACGTAGCACTCAACCTTTCGGAGGAATCACTTGCAATGGCAATTGAAGATACGTATGATACAGCACCGGTGATTATGAAAGAGTCGCTGGAACAGTTTATTTATGCGATTGAAGAAAATCCTTCAGATGTAACACCGTATTATTCTTTTTTAAATCAGTTTGAGGTAACGGATATCTCATCTTCGGTACGTATTTTATACTCGCTCAGCGAAAATGATGCGCAGAGTATTGATACAACCATCAAAACGCTTCTCACAAGAAATTATGAATTGATGAATCAGTATGAAACGGCAGACAATGCAGACCATATCAGTATAATGCGTTTTTCAGAATATATTCCGACTTTTTTTGTAGCAGTGAAGGTGGCAGCAGATATGCTGCTAGTTATTACAAATTATTTGTAATCGTTGGGCGTGTACGCAGAAAGGGGAAAACAATGGATACAATAGTAGATTTATATGGAGATGCGGTTACTTCATTTATTTTTATGGGCGCAGTTATTGCGGTTTTCATAAAGATTTTACTCAAGGTGTGTGTATAGGAGGACGGTATGGGCGACTTGATTGCAATGGTAAAGGATGCCGTTGTGCCGCTGGCAGGATTTATGGCAGTAACGGCAATGCTGGGTGTGGTTATTGTAATGTATAAACAGACCATTATGGCAGTGATTAATACACTGCTGTACAGATAAGGTACGGGTATGAAAAATCCTTAAATGTAAGATTTTTATAAAGCTGTCTGTGCCGCAGATGTCACGGACAGCTGTTTGGGACAAAGCATTTGCGGAATGGAGATGAGTATGAAATCAATAATAGAAAGTTCGGCATATTGTATAATCCTTGTTATCATGTGTTATATGGCGATAGGGTTTATACAGATGAACATGGACGTAAACAAGGTAAATGAAGTTTCCAAATACGTGCAGGATTACATGGAAGTGCATGGAAAAAGCACCGGTGATGATGCGGCCGGGTATACACTGGATGCAGCTACATTAGACCACATTAATTCTCACGTAAGCAGATACGGCATGACGGCGGCGGTAACGTATGATACTGCAACTTCCGGGAACGTGTATTACAAGCTGGAGCTGAAATACGCATTAAAAATGCCGTTTCTGAACCTGAATGCAAATCATACATACGATGCGATTGCAAGAACGCCAAAGACGGAATAGGGAAGTGATTGGGGAAAACGTGATTTAGAAAAAGCTGAGCCGGAAAGTGTTCGTGTTTAGGGGGAAATAATGTAAGAAAACAGGAAGGGGAGAACTTCATGAGAACGGTTATAACCGGAGGAGGTTTTTTGGTTGTCACAGCGCTGTGTGTGCTGATCCACTGTTCCATCATCAGTACCAACATGAGGGACAATGAGGTAAGCAACAGCCTTGACAAGGCATCGGATTATGCAGTGGATGTCATGGGTGACATTTATCTGCGCCTTGATTACAGTCAGGGAAATACAGCAGCCTATATGCAGGAGCTGATACAGGGTTTCTGCAGGGCGGTGAATGAAAAAATCGGCACGGATGGGGAGCTGTCAGTGCAGGTTGTAAAGGCGGATATCGAAAACGGTAATTTTGATATTATCGTGACGGAAGATTACGACTATCCGTTAAGGGGCAAAAAGGGAAGCTGTTCATATGAAAAGGCATTTTCGTTTGAGCCGTAATAACCAAAGGGGCAGATAACAATGAAGTGGTTAAGAAGCGGCGTACCATAAATGTACCTTGAAAATTTAATACTGCACGGTAATTTACCCATGGACAGGCGGCGCCTGTTCCATTATAATAAAGTATAACATTAAAGAAGGGGAGAAAATTTTATGACAAGATTAAAAGCATTATTAAAGAAAGCAGACAAGGCGGCAGTCATCGGAATGACAGCTGCGGCAGTAGCAATGGTGATACTGGGTGCAGGAGGGGTAAAGACTTACGCATCCGATTATTCCGTACAGAAGTATGTGGACAGTTCCGATGAAAGCCTTGTGCTTGACGGCGATACATGGCACTGCTACAAAAACGGACAGATTGACTATGATTATGACGGCATTGCCTTAAACGAATACGGCTGGTGGAAGGTTAATAACGGTGAAGTTGATTTTTCTTATTCAGGAATGGTGTTAAACCAGTACGGCTGGTGGTATGTCAATAACGGCGGACTGGACGGCAGCTACAGCGGCATGGGTGTAAATGAGTACGGCTGGTGGAAGTATGACAACGGAACGGTTGACTTTAACTACAGCGGCATTGCCTTAAATGACTATGGCTGGTGGAAGTTTGTAAACGGCAGCATTGATTTTGGCGCCAACGGACTGGACTTTGATGAAGCAACCAATACATGGTGGTATTTTAACGGCGGTGCGATTGATTTTGCATTTGACGGTATGGCATTAAATGACTACGGCTGGTGGAAAGTCAACAACGGTTCGATAAACTTCGGCTTTAACGGCTTATGCAGCAACGAGTATGGCACATGGAAGTTTAATAACGGAACGGTTGACTTTGGCTACAACGGATTTGCCGCAGACGGCGAGAATACATGGTACGTCGTAAACGGCAGGGTAGCAACGGAATTTACAGGTACCGTGGATGGCAAGGAAGTCAGAAACGGACAGGCGATTGATACCATTGTGATTCAGGTAGTACACCATGACAGGGACAGAACAGGAGCAGTAACAGAATCTTGTGCAGATACAAGCGGACTGGTAGGCTATATTGAGTATCTCGCAGTACCGGTGGACAAGGACGGCAACATCACAGAGCCGGTGTATGCAAGTCACTGGAAGCCGGATGATTGGAAGGGCTTTACATCAGGCTATATTGTTACAGCAGAAGTACTTGCAGATGGAAAAGTCATTCATTCAAAAGATAGTCCGGAAAAAGATGACCTTCGCCCATATATCAAGGACGGGGTAGTAAATCTGTATTTATCATGGTTTATGATGTAAAAAATAACACAATTAAATAAGTAAAGGAATAACCGGGGCAGATGACGGATTCTGCCCCGGTTTTATTTTTCTGTCTGTCATATTTTAATGGCAGGCAGAAACGGACAATTTTTAAGAAGGGAGAACGGAATGTTTAAAGGGAAAATAAAAATTAAAAAGAAACAGCTTCGTACAGCGGTAGTAGCTGCCATTGCGGCAGCGCTGACAGCAGGGATTATCGGCACGGCAGTGACAAGTGTAAAGGCGGCGCCGCTTACATGGCAGGATATCTGTAACCGCGGCGAAAGCAATCTGACGACTGTTTCAGCATACGACATCAAGGCAGACTGTGTTCAGTATGGGAAGAACCAGACAATTGATGCCGGTCCGACCGGAAATATTTATACCGGTACAAACCACCATTATGACAATATCGTGGGTCAGGTAGACAGCCGTGCCATGTATGCACATAAGCTGAGAGTGGCAGACGGTATGACCATCGGCATTGTGGCGGCACAGAACGATACGGAAGATGAGGGAGGACTTACCTATTTAAAAGGAAATAACTCAGGGGAGAACCTGTACTTTTACTGGTCTATCGGAGAGTATGATGCAGACGGCAACCTGATGTTTGATGGGGACTGGAGAGGTGTCAATGAATCATGGACAGTCGGACAGGAAAGAAACCACGATACATATGGTACAAGCGGTTATCCATACGGTGTGTCACAGACTGAAAGACAGCAGCGTGTGACATATATCATGCCGGTATTCCGATGGGCAAAGGGAAGCCTTGCGGTAGGCGGCGGCATGGATAATGGATTTGATATGCAAAACCTGCATGACAGCTTTGAAATTATCCAGCTTGTCACAAAGCCCTTTACCTATACCTTCGACCTAAACGGCGGACAGGTCAATGACTCCGGCAGTGCAGTAACCATGCAGCGATTAGGTATTGAAAACGTATCCGTACCGCAGACACCGACAAGAAACGGTTATGTCTTTACCGGCTGGAAGATTACATCAGCAGGCGGCAAGCAGGCAGGAAAGATTTATGATGCCGGACAGCTGGGAGAAATGTTTTCAGACAGTAAATACTATTCCTCACTGTTTGCCAATGCCACCTTTGAAGCCCAGTGGACACACGCAGACCAGTTTGTAAGCTACATGGGAAACGGAGCTGACAATACCGGCGATTACGTTATTTCCTATAACGCAGCCCAGGGCATTGACAATAAGTACAGCGTATTCAACTTCAAAAAGACCGGATATTCAGGAAGTGGAAACTGGATCCAAAAAGACCGGTTTATGAACACGACAGGAACCGTATCAGGAAGCGGCAGGGAAAGCATGCCGCAGCTGTCCGGGCTTACATCAATCCGTACAAAGTGCGGCGACAGATATAGCAGATATAAATGCGTGGATATTAATGCTGCAAGTATTGACAATGGTGCCAATGTACAGATATGGGACTGCATAAACGGCAATGCGCAGATGTTTGCATTTGAATATGTAAAGACCGAAAACAATGTGCCGTACTGGACAATCAGAAACAACTATTCCGGCAAGGTGCTTGACGTAGACGGGACAGCAGCCGGAGCAAATGTAGCACAGTGGACATACCACGGCGGCGATAACCAGTTGTGGACGTTAAAAATGGCAGGGGACGGATACTTCTACATCTGCTCAAAGCTTGGAAACTGTACTTCACTGGATTCTTCCTCACTGGTGCTTGACCTGTGGGGATATAGCACAGATAACGGGACAAATATTACAATCAGCGGTTATCACGGCAGCGACAACCAGCAGTGGTATCTGTGGGACAACACCATCAACTTATCAGCAGAGTGGACAAGCACGAATTACAAGGTGGATTACAACGCAGACGGCGGTACGCTTCTTGATGAAAACGGAAATGAAACAACAGATACAGTAAGAACATACGAATACGACAGAATCTACAATTTCCTTAAAGCCAAAAGAGCCTACACCGTAAGCTATGAAACCAACGGCGGCACGGCAGCAATTAACAGTTCAAACACCGATGCGCCGGGAACATTTAACGGCTGGAATGAACAGCTGGACAGCAATACCACTCACGGTGAGGTGAAAGGCTGGGACGGCTGGTCTGTCGGCACATGGAACTGGGCGGCATACTATAACGGCAATCCTGACCTTTTAAGGGCAACGAATAATACGTATGATACCATGTGGGCAATCCTGCATTACCGGGAACATGGTATTGATGAAGGCAGAACGTTCAATGGAGCGTCTTACTGGCTGCCGGCATTAAGCTTTAAAAACCTGACAGCAAACGGCGGCACGGTAAACGTAAAAGCGGATTACACCAACGGCACAGTTACACTTCCAAATGCAGAAAAGGCTTCCGTTGAGATTGACGGAAAGAATGTAAGCTATACTTTCGACGGCTGGTATCTGGATCCGGCACTGACAAATCGTGTCGGCGGCGCAGGAGATACCTATACACCGGCAGGAAATACAACGCTGTATGCAAAATATACAACACAGTCTGAAAACCTTATTTTTAACCAGAAGATACGTGTGCGTTATGAAAATGCAGACGGCACATGGACTTCATACACTACCATTTTTGATAAGGATTTCAGGACCGGGGATACGGTTGATTATGATTTTGGCAGTCTTGATACAGATAAGTGGGTAAGACCGGCGGTAGTAAAATATACAGTCAGCGGACAGTACCAGACCGAGGGCTATACAACAAGCGTTGATATTTACAGACAGACTTACAATGTAACAGTAACATACGACAATGCCGATGCTTTCAGTGCAAAAAGCGGGGAGGGTACATACCGCTGGGGAGAAAATGTAACGGCATCCGTTACGCTCAGTGAAAAGACCGCGCAGTATACCTATAAGTGGGCAGGATTTGAAACGGAGTCCCGCCTTACCTTCAGAAACGGCACATCAAAGACATCAAATCCGGTAACATTTGTCATGCCGGAAGAAAATGTCACGTTAAAGGCATGCTCTGCATCACAGACCAATGAATATACCGTCACCGTGGAGCATTACCTCATGGATATGGACGGAACTTATCCTGGTACGCCGTATGAAACGACACAGAAGCCTTATAAGTACGGCAGTGAGTTGAATCTAATTGATGCGGCAAATGAATATGAAGGATTTACGGTAAATCCTGATAAGACAAAGGAAATGAATCCCGGTTATACGGGAACGGTAACGGGTGATGTGAAATTAAAAATCTATTATGACAGAAACCGTTATACCGTCACCGTGGAACACTACTACATGGATACGGCAGGAAACTATCCGGAAAAGCCGTCCGTGGCAGAAGATTTAAAGCCGTACTACGGCGAAACACTGGTGCATAAAGACCTTGCCCGTGAAATAAAGGGACTTTCCTTCAACGAAAACAAGACGATTCAGGAAAACGGAAACCGCACACAGACACTGGTAACAGGAAATACCGTCATCAGGCTGTATTATGACCGGTCGGTATGCACCGTGACCTACGATTACCGTACAAACGGCGGTACTTCGGCAGATCAGGAAACCGTAAAGACCTACTACGGTGCGGATGCCGACCTTTCCGTGGCGGCATACAAAAACGGCTGGGAACATGCCGGATGGAATACGAAAAGCGATTCAGAAACAGGACTTACCCGGTACACCGTCACCGGAAACGTCACACTCTATGCCGTGTACCGCAAGGACATCACCGTGACATTCGTGGACTTTGCACAGACCTATAAGAGGGAAGGCTCCATGTACAATAACGACACCTATGCCCTTATCGATGCGCCACAGTGCAGTACCTATGGCGGCTGGGAAAACGTGTCGGATGTTACGGCAGTCGGCTTTAACAGCAGGGCAGATATCACCGCGGAAGGTGCTGAAAAGATGGAGGTAAAGTCCGGGGAGGAACATTTAAAAATCCCGGACAGCATTACCTACTATACCGTGTGCAGTGCAGCCGTGACACTCTCATATGAATTAAACGGCGGTACGGAAAATGACACCACAAAGCCGGTAAAGGAAGAAGTATACTGCAATGCTGCGGCACCACAGGAAGTAAAAGGTTTTTCCTTACAGCTTGGCGAAAGTGTAAAGGAATCCGTTGACCTTGACGGCTATACCCATTCCTATGCATTTGCGACATGGGCCGAAAACAGCCCGGAGAGCGAAACACGCTTCCCATGCAATGCAGATTATGTCTTAAAGGAAAATACGACTATGTATGCCATCTGGGATGAAACGGTGACACCGATTACCTACTATATTGAATTTGACGGCAATGCAGGCACAGCCGCAAGAAACATTCCTGATAAAATGGAGGTGCAGTACGGCGAGGAAGTCGTTCTTCCGGAGCAGAAGCCGGAAAGGACGGGATTTACCTTTATGGGATGGAATACAAGAACGGACGGACAGGGAACGGAGTACCAGCCGCAGGATACGGTAAAGAACCTTACAACCGTAAACCATGCCACGGTAAAACTGTATGCCCGGTGGAAACAGCGCCGTATTATCCTTGTAAAGGCGGCATCGACCGTCTATAACGACACCATCATCAAAAGAATCCCCGGTGACGAGGAATGGTATGATTCGGTAGGGCATTTAACCATCGATGAACTGAAAAACTACCCGGATGAACTCTGCGAGCAGGTATGGCATATCGACAAGCAGGGTAATATCACACGGGTGAAATAACACCTAAACGGTGTATTTTTCTTGCAGTAAATGAAGAACAGGGTGTATGATTAAACTAAATATAAAATTAAAGAATATCCCCTGTTATGTATATATGAATATTTGTTATTTTAAGGAAGAAAATGGAGAGGTATATGGGGTTAAAAGATTTAACAGAA
>OWIV01001488.1_pt1 | contig 10240 bp, 5 predicted proteins | sample 1732831 | NCBI WGS metagenome assembly OWIV01 (sample SAMN05065757, study PRJEB22554) | human gut metagenome | biome: ENVO:2100002; feature: ENVO:00000062; material: ENVO:00002003 | host: Homo sapiens | place: USA
GAGATGCAGCGTAGTCTCGTGGGCTCGGAGATGTGTATAAGAGACAGATAAAGTGACATTTGTCCCGTTATAATATGACCATTGTCCCATTATAAGGTGACAACTACCCGAATGCATAAACTATACCAGTTTTATGCACCGAAAATCTCTAATCTTCGCATTGAAAATCCTTGAAAACAATGATGAGATGATAAAAACATTATTAATATATCACCTAAATAACACTAAAAAGCTATATGGAACTATTCCATCTTGTACGTCACATCCTTCTCTAAAAGATGATTGACATTATTCGCTTTTTTAACAAACTTCCTTAGCAATCCAACTTTCACATCCTTTATTGCTACATTCTCAACCGGAAGCTGAGCATTACCTTTCAGCTCATAAATAGCATCCGCCGATTCACAAGCCACATTTTCCATATAAACACCATCAATACGAGTAAGACGTTTCTCATAAGTCGGGACCAGGTCTTTCCATTGATAAAGTACTTCCGTATCTATTTCCAAGACGCGTTGCACATTTCCGGCATTCACATCTTTCATGTAAATATTTTCAACAAATCCACCCCTACGATGGTTGGTCTTTACAAAGAAAAGACGCATAACCGAATTGGGAGCAGTACAGTCATGCATATAGACATTACGGATACCACCGGATATCTCACTTCCTATTCCAAGCAAAGTATGTCCTTTTAGTATCTGACAATTACGAATCACAATATTCTCACAAGGAGTATTCAATCTCCAGGCATCCTGATTACGTCCGGCTTTGATAACCACAGCATCATCTCCTTGGTCGAAAGAGCAATTTTCCACCAAGAAATTCTTGCTCATTTCAAAGTCGATACCATCATTATTGTGTCCATGAGCTCTGACATCTAAATTACGGACCACACCACCGTCGCACATATAAATATGAATAGTCCAAAAAGGACTCTCCCGAATCCTGAAACCCTCCAATTGTATATTCTTACAACGATTAAAATGAATCAAGTGCGGACGCAAATTATTCTCTCCTACCGCCATCTGCCGTTCTTCAACAGGAACACCCGTAGAGGCTTTCGTATATAGTTCTTTCAATGCTTCCAGATGAGGTTGCGGACGTTTGAACCAGACCTTCCATGTCCCCATTTTAGGCTGGAGTGTTCCTTTACCACTGATCGCTACATTCTCACATTCAAAAGCATAAAGCAATGGTGAATAATTATAGCATTCCAAACCCTCCCATGAAGTCATTACGGCCGGAAGATAATCTTTAGGGTTATCCGAGAAACTTAAAACGGCATTTTCCTCCAAATAAAGATTCACATTACTCTTAAAATGAACTGGTCCGGTAAGCCATATTCCGTCAGGCACTACTACCCGACCGCCACCAGCTTTATAACAAGCTTCAATAGCAGCAGTAATAGCTTTCGTATTATCCGTTTCTCCTCCAGGCTTCGCGCCATAATCGGTTATCACAAAATCTTTATCCGGATAGATAAATTCTTTAATAGGCTGCATCGGAAAAGGAGCTTCTACCTTAATCGTTGTATATTGTTTACTTGCTGAAATAAGAGTTTCTACAACTGAAGCATCCACCGCAAAGGCCGTTCCATGACGGATTCCTTTCGGAAAAGAGACTTGATCAGAAACGTCTTCCCACGTTTCTCCATGATCGAGGGAACGGACAGCCCCATAACGATGGTCACGATACTTATCAAAATACACATAAAGAGTATCACCTATAAAAAGAGGAGCAGGCCCCTCCGCCCAATAGTTGCCTGTGATGGGAGCCGATACTTTGGTTGGGAATCCTTTCCTTATATTCTCCGTACGTGTCACACGCAGATTTTTCTCCGGCGGATTAGAGTTCTCATTCTTAACTACCATAATCAGATCGTTCCTCTTTGGATCTTTCACAATAGCAGCATCGATAACGCTGAAATCCGGATTGAAAAACATGGCAGTCTTCGAGAAAGATTTGAAATCCTTCGTCGTTACATAATAGATACGGTGGTTCAGTCCCTTTTCACTTTCACTGGTAGGCACTTCCTTATGACGGCCGGGGATCGTAGTTGCCCAGAAGATATAATAGGTTTGTGACGATTCATCATAAAACAGTTCGGGAGCCCAGCAGTTATGTGCGGCAGGTTCATTCATCATCACAGGAATAGCCTTTTGCTCACTCCAATGAATCAAGTCACGGGAAGAAGCATAACCAATAATCCGGTCCGTCCAACTGGAAGTCCAGACCATGTGAAAAGTTCCATCGGGAGCTTGACAAATACTAGGATCGCGCATCAATTTATCTTTGCCCACAGTAGGAGTTAAAAAGGAACGACCACCATTCAAAGCCATCCAGGTCAGTCCATCATAACTATAAGCCAGATGCAAGCCATCTTTACTGTTATTTATAAAATAGGAAAAGAGATAAACGGTATCTCCGGCGGTAACGTTCATTATAGACCAGACGGTCAGAATCATCCAGACAATTACATTTTTCATGGTTCATTCTAAGATTAATAGATTCAGTTCGCAAAGATACCGCATCTTCCAAAGATACCGAAAAGCAAAGGGATAGATTAATTGGTATATTCATACAATTTTGTACACATACATCCATACATCCCATTTTTGATACGATTGTTTATGTTTCTGTACATCTTTATATTTCAAGAAGTTCGAAAAAGCCCTACTTTAGCACCAGAATTTAAAAGATAACGAAAATATATCAATCTTACATATCATGATAAAACATTTTCTAGGCAGTATTATTCTTGCATTTCTTTCGATACTGACCGTTACAGGTCAAAGCAATGCTCTTGATCTATCCGGTAAGTGGGATTTCCAAATAGACCGGGAAGATACAGGTGTAAAAGAGCAATGGTTTCGAAAAATATTGGAAGACCACATCAATCTGCCCGGTTCCATGCCCGAGAAGTTAAAAGGCGACGAAGTGACCGTACACACGCAATGGACAGGAAGTTTATACGACAGTTCCTACTATTTTAATCCTTATATGGAGAAATACAGAATGGAAGGGCAAGTAAAACTACCATTCTTCCTGACTCCGGACAAACATTATGTAGGTGTGGCCTGGTATCAGAAAAACGTAACCATACCATCCGATTGGAAAGGTGAGAGGATCATTTTATTTTTAGAACGTCCTCATATAGAAACCACCGTTTGGGTAAATAACCGGGAGATAGGAATGCAGAATAGCCTCTGTGTGCCGCACGTTTATGACCTAACTGCTGCCGTTGCTCCGGGAAAATCTTGTCGGATTACCATCCGCATTGATAACCGTATCAAGGATATCAACGTAGGACCGGATTCTCATAGTATTACCGACCAGACTCAGGGCAATTGGAATGGTATCGTAGGACGCATAGAGTTACAGACCACTCCTAAAGTTCATTTTAGCGACATACAGATATATCCGGACCTGAAAGACCGGAAAGCCACAGTGCGAATCAGTCTGTACGCACCAGCCTCTGCCAAAGCAACGTTACAATTATCCGCTGAAAGTTTCAACTCGGATAAAAAGCATTCTGTCCCTACTGTACAACAGAATATCTCAGTACGTTCCGGAGATAACAAAATCGAAATGGAACTACCGATGGGAGAAGGTTTTCTGACTTGGGACGAATTTGACCCGGCACTCTATAAACTGACAGCGACACTGACCTGTGGCAAAGAGAGAGAAGTCAAAGAAGTACAATTCGGTATGCGTGAATTTACCATCAAAGGTAAATGGTTCTATGTGAACGGTCGGAAAACAATGCTTCGCGGCACAGTAGAGAATTGTGATTTTCCGCTTACCGGCTACGCTCCTATGGATGTAGCTTCATGGGAACGGGTATTCCGCATTTGCCGCAACTACGGGCTGAATCATATGCGTTTCCACTCTTTCTGTCCGCCGGAAGCCGCATTTATTGCTGCGGACCTTGTCGGTTTTTATTTGCAGCCGGAAGGTCCAAGCTGGCCTAATCACGGTCCGAGACTGGGCAACGGCCAGCCTATCGACAAGTATCTGATGGACGAAACGATTGCCTTGACCAAGCAGTATGGAAACTACGCCTCTTATTGTATGTTGGCGTGTGGAAATGAGCCTTCCGGACGCTGGGTGTCATGGGTAAGCAAATTCGTCGATTATTGGAAAGCAACCGACCCACGCCACGTATATACAGGAGCTTCCGTAGGCAACAGCTGGCAATGGCAGCCCCATAACCAATATCATGTAAAAGCCGGTGCACGCGGACTCAGCTGGACCGGTGCGCAGCCGGAAAGCACATCGGACTACCGTAACCGAATTGATACGGTAAAACAGCCGTATGTTTCCCATGAAACCGGACAATGGTGCGTATTCCCGAACTTCAGCGAGATACGTAAATATACCGGAGTAAACAAAGCCAAGAACTTTGAAATCTTTCGGGATATATTGAATGATAACCACATGGGAGGTATGGGACACGATTTTATGATGGCTTCCGGCAAGCTGCAAGCGATCTGTTACAAGCATGAGATAGAAAAGACATTGCGTACTCCCGACTATGCGGGATTCCAACTATTAGCTCTCAATGATTATTCGGGTCAGGGAACGGCACTGGTAGGATTGCTGGATGTATTCTTTGAAGAGAAAGGATACATTAATGCCGCAGAGTTCCGCCGTTTTTGCAGTCCGACCGTTCTGTTGGCACGTATACCCAAATTCACATACACCAATAACGAAACGTTTCATGCAGATATCGAAATATCCCACTTCGGAAAAGAAGCTTTGCAAAAAGCAAATACAGTCTATTGCGTAAAAGATAAATATGGCAAGATATATGCTCGCGGAGTGGTTAGTACACGGGATATTCCTATCGGCAATCTATTCTCGTTGGGCAGCATAGACATGAAACTGAACGATATCCGTACTCCCCAAAAACTGAATCTGGAAGTACGTTTGGAAAACAGTGATATTGTCAACGATTGGGACTTCTGGGTATATCCTGACAAAGTGAAACTTACACAAGGAAACGTATACACAACGGACACATTGGACGAGAAAGCGATATCCATCTTGCAGGAAGGTGGAAACGTATTGATAACAGCAGCCGGGAAAATAAAATACGGCAGGGAGGTCAAGCAATATTTCACACCCGTTTTTTGGAATACATCTTGGTTCAAGATGCGCCCGCCGCATACGACAGGTATTTTCCTGAATGATTATCACCCGCTTTTCCGTGGCTTTCCGACTGAATATCACAGTAACCTGCAATGGTGGGAACTATTGAACAAAGCGCAAGTTATGCAGTTTACGCATTTCCCCGCTGAGTTCCAACCGACTATTCAAAGCATAGACACTTGGTTTATCAGCCGTAAAATAGGAATGCTGTTCGAGGCTAATGTATTGAACGGCAAACTGATAATGACCAGCATGGACATCACTTCCCAACCGGAGAAAAGGATTGTTGCCCGTCAGATGCATAAAGCTATTCTTGATTATATGAATTCGGACGCTTTCCGCCCGAATACACGCATAAGTCCCGAACAGATTCAGACATTATTTACTAAAATAGCCGGAGATGTGAAATCTTATACGAAAGATTCACCGGACGAACTAAAGCCTTCCATTGTTAACTGATATAATATATGAAAAATAAAGGTATACTTTCTCTATTTATAACAGGGGCATTGCTTATCGCATGCACTCCTGCCAAACAAACCGGAAAAGACTTCCAATGGGGAGAACTTCCGCAACAGCCTGATTTATCATGGGTTGACAGTGTCGGTAGTCGGCAAGAACCTATCAATCATATAACCCTATCTGCCAATTCTTTAGGTGCGGTAGCAGACAGTACTGTACTCAGTACAACAGCTATACAAAAAGCAATCGACAGTTGTGCCGTCTCCGGCGGGGGAACCGTCACTCTCCAACCGGGATATTATCAGACAGGGGCACTCTTTATCAAAAGCGGAGTAAACCTCCATTTGGACAAGGGTGTGACTTTACTGGCCAGTCCTCAAATTCACCATTATCCGGAATTCCGTTCAAGAGTTGCAGGAATCGAAATGATATGGCCATCGGCAGTTATCAATATCATAGATGAGAAAAACGCATCTATCAGCGGAGAAGGTACACTGGACTGTCGGGGAAAGGTATTTTGGGATAAATACTGGGAAATGAGGAAAGAATATGAGGCGAAAGGACTGCGCTGGATTGTCGACTATGACTGCAAACGTGTACGGGGAATCCTCGTTGAACGCAGCTCGGATATCACATTAAGCGGATTCACTTTAATGCGTACCGGTTTCTGGGGATGTCAGATTCTTTATTCCGACCATTGCACCATCAACGGATTAACTATCAATAATAATATCGGAGGACACGGTCCCAGTACGGATGGCATCGACATCGACTCATCCACCCATGTATTAGTTGAAAATTGCGACATAGATTGCAATGACGATAATATCTGCATCAAATCCGGACGAGACGCAGATGGCCTGCGGGTGAACCGTCCTACCGAAAAAATTGTGATACGTAACTGTATAGCCCGCAAAGGCGCCGGCCTCATCACTTGCGGAAGTGAGACTTCAGGAAGTATCCGTAATATATTAGGATACAATCTGGATGCAGAAGGAACTTCTACGGTACTGCGACTGAAAAGCGCCATGAATCGCGGAGGAACGGTCGAAAACATCTACATGACCCGAATCAATGCTAAGAATGTGCAACAGGTTCTGGCGGCGGATCTAAACTGGAATCCCAATTACAGCTACAGCGTCCTGCCTAAAGAATATGAAGGCAAAGAAATTCCCGAGCATTGGAAAGTAATGCTGACTCCCGTTAATCCGCCGGAAAAAGGATATCCACATTTCCGGAACGTGTATCTGTCTGATGTAAAAGCAGAAAACGTAAATGAATTTATCTCTGCTTCCGGATGGAACGACTCCCTACGCTTGGAGAATTTCTATCTCCATGCCATCAAGGCAACGACAAACAGTCCCGGAAAAATATGTTATACGAGAAACTTTAATTTATCCGACATTACATTGTATGCCAAAAACAGAAACGATATGGAACTGAAAGAAAATGAACAAAGCAATATCCAGTTCAGTTACGCCAATCCGACAAATTCTGACAACAGAACCGCCGAACACCTGTAATGGACAAGGGCAGTCAGATATCCGATAAAGTTCTTATCCATTATTGACTGCTCGTTCCAACTGCTTTAATGCCTGTTCCAATGTAGCACGCGGGCAGGCAACATTTAACCGCATAAAGCCTTCGCCCTCCTTGCCGAATGTTGTTCCGTCATTCAGTGCCAGATGCGCTCCTTCTACAAACAGACGATTCAAACTCTCTTGATTCAATCCCAGTTCCCGGCAATCCAAAAAGATAAGATAGGAAGCCTGCGGACGAATCATCTTGACGGCAGGAATATGTTCCCGCAGATAGTTTTCGGTAAAGTCTACATTGCCTTTGATATATGCTATCACCTGATCCAGCCATTCCGTACCATGGCTATAAGCCGCCGCCACACTCAGATAGGCAAACAGATGGCCTTCACAAAATTCACTCGCTTCCATGTAGGTACGGAAACGTTGAAGAAGTTCCTCATTTTCGATGATTACATAAGAGCTTGCCAGTCCCGGCATATTGAAAGCCTTGCTCGGAGACATAAAGACAAGTGAGTTCATCCGTGCTTTTTCTGAAGTCAAAGCAAAAGTGGGATGTTTATAAGGTGGCAAAGTCAGGTCTGCATGAATCTCATCGGAGATAACCAAAGTACCGCTTTCCTGACAAATATCAGCAATCTGCGAAAGTTCCTCTTTCGTCCATACTCGTCCGCCCGGATTATGAGGATTACTTAAAATCAGTATTTTACAACCTTGTACATCCCGGCGGAAACGGTCGAAATCAATGTAATATTGTCCGTCCCTCAATACTAACGGGCTGAATACAACTTCGCGTTCATTTTTCTGCGCCACAAGGAAAAAAGGATGATAGACAGGTGGCATTACCATCACTTTATCTCCTTTTTCCGTGAAACAGTGGATAGCAAAAGCCAACCCGCGAACAATGCCGGGAGTAAACGTCAGCATTTCTTCGGTGACCGACCATCCGTGACGTTCTTTCAACCAATGGATAATGGAAGCCGCCCATTCCTTACAGGCGAATGTATATCCCAGCACTTCATGCTCCAACCGCTTTTTCAAAGCCTCTATCACAAACGGAGCCGTACGGAAATCCATATCGGCTACCCACATCGGCAATATATCTGCATCTCTGGCAGAATCCCATTTATAGGAATTCGTACCTCGGCGTGGAATTATTTCATCGAAGTCGTACTTCATATTTCAATCAAAACAAGTCAGTTCGTCCCAAAGTTTCAATTCACAATTTCCCGGTGCTTTGAGATTCTCGTCCAGGATGATTGTCCCGAAACTTTCGGCAATAATGCTCCCCGTGCGGGGATTCTTCACGCTGTGAATCGGGCTTTTAATCGTTGCTTTCACACTGCTGTGTTCAAAAGCGAGGTCAGCGTCCTCCGCCATTGTACAATTTTCCATGACCAGATCATGTGCATAGCAAAGTGGCTGTGTGCCCGAAATCCTGCAATTTACCAGACGCAAGTTTTTAGAATGCCAGCCCAGATATTCTCCGTTCAGTTCGGAATCATAGACAGTTACATTCTCCGTATTCCAGAATGCATCTTTGGAGTTGATAACCGCATTACGGATTTCCACGTTCTTACAGTACTGGAATGAATAGTTTCCATTTTGAGCGTAGTGCTGTATCTTGATATTCTCGCTATGTATAAAAAGATAATCAGCTTTGTCTATCTGCACGTTCTTCAAATCTATATTACGGCAATACCAAAATGTTTCCAAAGCGTTGGGCAACTGTACATTTTCGAGTTTTATCCCGTCCATTTCGCGAAACATCTTCGGGGCTTCTACCAAGGTATCTGCCATTTGCAGACTTTGGGAATACCACAGCGCGGCACGGGCGCCTTCTGTAAAGAGACAGTTCTTCACTATAAATCCATTGGTATGCCAAAAGGGATATTTTCCTTCAAAGCGACAGTTGATTGCTATGATGTTACTACATTCTTTCAGTGCGGATTCACCAGCGTGAATCGTCACATCTTCCAGTTGAAGGTCGTGGGTCGCGAACAGAGGACGTTCGCCTCCGTATTCTTGATTTCTTATTTGTTCCATTAGTTTATTTTTTAGTCTGTTATTTCAAAAGTCACATTTACATTTCCTGTTATCACAAGAAAACTACTTATTTCTTCAGATACTCCTTGAAGAAAGATTCCAGTTTGCTGAATGGTATAAGGCTTACACGGTCGTAAAGGTCTACGTGTCCTGCACCGGGCACTATATACAGTTCTTTAGGCTCGGCAGCCAGTCGATAGGCATCCTCGCTGAATTCACGCGAATGGGCATTTTCTCCGGTAATGAAAAGCATGGGACGGGGTGAAATCGTTTCAATATCTGCGAAAGGATAGAAATTCATAAATTTCACATTACTTGAAAGTGTAGGATGAGTGGTGGTCATAGGAGTTGCTCCATCGGGGGTAAATTCTCCTCTTTGTGTACGGTAGAACTCATAGAACTCCCGTTCAATCGGACTGGACTTTTCTGTCAGTTGATGTACAGTGCCACCTGTATATTTAGTTTCTCCACCTAAAAATTCAGCATAACGCTGTTCTGCCGCTTCAGCCATTATTTGCTTTCTCTGTTCCAATGTCAATGAGTGTTTTAACCCGTTACGGCTAGCCGTACCCATATTGTACATACTGATTGTCGCAATGGCTTTAAGGCGAGGGTCTATTTTCGCTGCACTGATAGCAAAACTTCCACTACCGCAAATACCGATTACTCCAATTAGATTCCGGTCAACAAACGGACGGGTACCTAAAAAATCAACTGCGGCACTAAAGTCTTCCGCATAAACTTCCGGCAGAACAGCATTGCGCGGCTCGCCTTCACTCCCACCCCAAAAAGACAGGTCTATGGAGAGTGTTACAAACCCCCGTTCGGCCATTTTCGTTGCGTAAAGATTCGCGCTCTGTTCCTTGACAGCTCCCATTGGATGTCCGACAATGATTGCAGGGTATTTGTCCCCTTCTTTCATATTCTTAGGCAGAAACAAATTTCCGGCTACCTTCATTTTATACTGGTTGGAAAAAGAAACTTTCTCCACACTTACCAAATCACTTTTATAAAAGTTATCTGCATCTGTCTGTGCAGAAGAA
>OWIV01001544.1_pt1 | contig 9909 bp, 7 predicted proteins | sample 1732831 | NCBI WGS metagenome assembly OWIV01 (sample SAMN05065757, study PRJEB22554) | human gut metagenome | biome: ENVO:2100002; feature: ENVO:00000062; material: ENVO:00002003 | host: Homo sapiens | place: USA
GTATAAGAGACAGACTTTGTCGCGAATCGGCGATGAGAAATTCGCGCAGGCGATTTCTCATCTGCCATCTATGATATTTGTTTTCGCTCAAAACAAATATCTATGTGAAAAATTGTGATTTATGATTTTTCACATTTCTCCATATTTTTAAATCTGATGTATAAACAGTCCGCTGCGCAGCTTCGGTTCAAACCATGTGGACTTCGGCGGCATCAGCCGTCCTGCATCTGCCACGGCAAAAAGCTGTGCAATTGATGTCGGATACATTGAAAATGCCAGTACACAATCTGTTTCACAGCGCCTTTCCAGTTCTCCAATTCCACGGATACCACCTACAAAATCAATGCGTGCATCGGTCTTTGGGTCTTTAATGCCAAGTACCGGCGACAACAGGGCATTTTGCAAAACAGATACATCCAGACCGTCTACCGGGTCGTCCGATAAGATTTCCGGCTTTGCCGTCAGCCGATACCACTTCTTTCCCAGATACATGCCAAAGGTTCCCTGCTTGTCCGGATGCACCTGTACAGCACTTTCTTTAACTGTAAATTTCTCTTTAACTTTTTCTAAAAAATCCTGTTCGGTATAACCGTTTAAATCCTTTAACACCCTGTTATAGTCCAGAATCTTTAACTGCTCGTCCGGAAACAGCACAGACAGGAAATAATTAAATTCTTCTTTTCCCGTATACTGTGGGTTTTCGGCACGGCGCTTTAAGCCGACTTTAACTGCTGAAGCGGCTCTGTGATGTCCATCTGCAATATATATAGATGAAATTCCTTCAAATGCACCGCGGATTGCTTTAACGGACTGCGGTTCGCTGATTTTCCATACCTGATGACGGACCCCGTCCGGCGATACAAAATTATATAAAGAAGAATTTTTCTTTGCCTTATCAATCTCACCGTTAATCACGGCATTGGCACGGTATGCTAAAAATATCGGACCGGTCTGCGCATTACAGGTATCCACGTGCGTAATGCGGTCTAATTCCTTATCAGCTCTTGTATTTTCATGTTTTTTAATTACATTGGATTCGTAGTCATCAATTGAAGCGCATGCCACAAGTCCGGTCTGCACTCTGCCATCCATTGTAAGTTCATAAATATAATATGCCTGCTCGCTGTCTTTGATAAATGTACCGTCTGCAATAGCGTTTTCCAAAAGTTCTTTTGCCTTTGCATAAACTTCCGGTGCGTAGGTATCGACCGAACTGTCAAACTGTGTTTCTGCACGGTCTATTTTTAAAAATGAAAGCGGCTCGCGGGCAACTTCCCTGCACGCTTCTTCTCTGTTGTATACATCATACGGAAGTGCTGCCACCCGCTCTGCTTTTTCTGCCTGCGGACGTACACATTCAAAAGGTCTGATTACTGCCATATGTCCTCTTTTCCGGGGTCATCCCCTGCCCCTTTTTACTGTTCTTTTAATTCCTGTGCCAGTGTTTCAAGCTGTCCGCTTAACGCTGCCAGTTCTTCCACAATCACATTGTTGCTTTCTGTTGCGGAAAGCGTATCACTTGCATGGGCAGCCACTTCTTCGGAAATTGCCGAAATGGTAGAAATGCTGTCCACAATTTTCTTGTTCGCATCGGCTAACTTTGTAACATAGGCTGCCAGTTCATTAGAATGTCCATATACATTGTCCGAATTCTTTTCAATAACCGTAAAGCTTTCTGCTGTCTTTTCAGTGGTTTCATTCTGGCTTTCAATCATGGAAATCATACTGCCGCTGACCTCAACCACCATCTGAATGGCATTGGATACATTTTCAATCAGCTGCGAAATCTGCACCGTGGAATCTTTCGTCTGCTGTGCCATTTGTGAAATCTCGGAAGCAACAACCGCAAAACCACGCCCTGCTTCTCCGGCTCTCGCCGCTTCAATGCTTGCATTTAACGCCAGAAGACTTGTCTGTGACGTAATACTGTTAATAATATCCAGAATTGAATTCATCTGGCTCATATATGTATCCAGCTGTGAAAGTTCTTCTGTCACCTTTTTGCCGGATTCAACCGTTTCTTCTGCCTGTTTTACAAGAATACCGACATTTGCATTTCCCTGCGCAATGGCTTCTTTATTCTGATTCATACTGTCAATGATATTCTCTGTGCCTTTTTCAACCTGCTCTACCATTGCCTGAATTTCTTCGGTCTGGTTTAACTGGCTCTGCACTGCTTCTGCCGTATCATTAGAGCCTGAATTCACCTCTTCCATGGATTCTTTCATTGCCTGCATGCTTTCACCAAGCGATGCCGTCTTTTGTGCACTTTCTGTAATCTGCTGTGTCATCTTATCGGATGTATCCATAATCCGCGTCAGCAATTCTTCTGTCTTTTCATGTTCTGCCTTCAACTCTGCAAGCTTCTTCTGATTCAACTTTTCTGCCACAATTGAGACATACAGCTGAATACCACAAATCAGTACAATAACAAAGAACTGGATTTCCACAGATGCCATATCCGCTTTCGTATAAATCCCTCTTTTAAAAAACAATGCCAGCTGTATAACATTGACAATTACCACCCCCACTTCAATCGGCAGCGAATACTTAAAATCATTGTATACCGTAATGGCAATCAGCATGGGAATAACATATACAAACGTAAAGTGATTATTGGTTGTAAACATTACAAATGTATATAAAATTGCATAGCCAATTCCTACGAAATGCTTAATCATCTTTGTATCATGCTGTTTTTTATAGCAGATAATTTCTCCTACTACCGGTCCCATTGCTAAAATAATGGTTGCCAGTACATACAACAGGGTGCCGTCACCTTTTAAAAATTCCACAAAATAAGCAATGGAAATGATTCCGCATACTAAAAAGTGGCAATTCATGGCAACGGTATTCTCCCTTGCCAGCTCATAATCTTTTTCTTTTGGATTTATCCCGCTGTTCATTTTCACTCCTCCACTATCACATTTGTATTTTTTTATTATTATACCGTACCCATTTGTTTAAGTAAACAAACATTTCTAAAATCAAAGCAAAAAAAGAGCTGTTCTCCTCCAATTGTGGAAAACAGCTCTGAATTTATTATTTTACGACCCTGACTTTGATGATTCCTTCAATAGAAGCCAGTTTATCAATCACACTGTCATCTACATTCTTATCAACATCAAATAAAGAATATGCATAATCGCCTCTGGATTTATTTGCCATTTCCTCAATATTTACACCTGCATCGCCAAGAATCGTTGTAATCTTGCTGATAACAGCCGGAACATTTTTGTGGCAGACTGCAATTCGTCCTGTAGCCGTGCAGACACCCATATCACAGGCAGGATAATTTACAGAATTTATAATATTACCGTTTTCAATGTAATTTCTCAATTCCTTGACTGCCATCACTGCACAGTTATCTTCTGCTTCTGCGGTAGAAGCCCCAAGGTGTGGAAGTACAATTGCACCTTCCATTCCGGCAGTTGTCGGATTCGGGAAGTCTGTTACATACTTCTTTACCCTGCCGGACTTTAAAGCCTCACCGATTGCTGTTTCATCGACAAGAACATCTCTTGCACAGTTGACGATAATTGTACCATCCTGCATTAAATCAAATGCAGCTTTGTTAATCATCCCCTTTGTACTGTCTAATGCCGGAACATGAATGGTAATATAATTACATTCTTTATAAATGTCTTCTACATTGACAATATGCGTAACCTTGCTTGAAAGATTCCAAGCAGCATTGACTGAAAGATACGGATCATAACCGTAAACATCCATACCCAGTGCAATGGCTGCATTGGCAACAAGCTGTCCGATTGCGCCAAGACCGATAACGCCAAGCTTCTTACCCTTTAATTCCTGTCCTGCAAAAGCTTTCTTTGCCTTTTCGGTTGCTTTTGCAATATCTGCATTGTCTTTATTTTCAGCAACCCACTGATTACCGCCGATTAAATCACGGGAAGCTAACAGCATTGCTGCTAGCACCTGTTCTTTTACGGCATTGGCATTCGCACCCGGTGTATTAAATACAACAATACCGGCTTCTGCACATTTATCAAGTGGAATATTATTGACTCCTGCACCGGCTCTTGCAATTGCAAGTAAATGATCATTTAATTCCATATCATGCATTTTGGCACTTCTTACAAGAACTGCCTGTGCATCTTCATAAGAACTCTCCATATTGTAGTCATCTGAAAAAAGGTCAAGACCTACAGAGGCAATATTATTTAAGCAATGTACGTTTACCATTATTTTGTATTCTCCTTTTCAAACTTCTTCATAAACTCAACCAGTTTTTCCACACCTTCGATTGGCATTGCATTGTAAATAGATGCTCTCATACCGCCAACGGTTCTGTGTCCCTTTAAGTTTACAAAGCCTGCTTTTGTTGCTTCTTCAACAAATTTTGCATCCAGTTCCTTGTCACCGGTTACAAAAGGAACATTCATTAAAGAACGGTCTTCTTTTACAACAGTTCCCTTAAATAACCTGCTCTCGTCAAGGAAATCATACAGAATCTTTGCTTTCTTTTCGTTATGTTCCTTCATGGCGCTTAAACCGCCCATCTTCTTAATCCACTTAAATACCTTACCGCAGATATAAATATTATAGCAAGGAGGTGTATTGTAAAGAGAATCTGCATCTGCCTGTGTCTTCCACTTTAACATGGTCGGTGTTCCCGGTAATACGTCATCTGTAATCAGGTCTTCCATGATAATTGCAATAACCACACCGGCCGGTCCGATGTTCTTCTGAACGCCGCCGTATACAACGCCGTACTTTGTTACATCAATCGGTTCAGATAAGAAACAGGATGAAACATCCGATACAAGCAGATGTCCCTTTGTGTTTGGAAGAGTTTTGAATTTTGTACCATAAATTGTATTGTTTTCACAGATGTAAACATAATCGGCATCTTCCGGAATATCCAGATCCGAACAATCCGGTATGTACGAGAATGTCTTATCCTCAGATGAAGCAACTGCAACGGCTTCACCGTAAATCTGAGCTTCTTTATAAGCTTTCTTTGCCCACTGTCCTGTGATAATGTAAGCTGCTTTCTTATTCTTCATAAGGTTCATCGGAACTTCTGCGAAAAACTGGGATGCACCGCCCTGTAAGAATAATACCTTATAATTATCCGGGATATTCATCAGTTCTCTTAAATCTGCTTCTGCTTCTTTGATGATGTTATCGTATACTTTAGAACGATGGCTCATCTCCATAACAGACTGTCCTGAACCCTGATAATCCAGCATTTCATCTGCTGCTTCCTTCAATACTTCCTCCGGTAATACTGCCGGACCTGCACTAAAATTATAAACTCTTGCCACTTTTCTTTCCTCCTACAAGTTTTAAAACTATTATCTGACATTTTATTCCATTAAAGTGTTCCTGTCAACTCAATTCTTTATTTTTCTGAGTTCATTCTGTCTAAATCTTTTCTGTCAAATGCTTCTGAAATTGCCGCACCCGGTGAAACCATCGGGAATACTTTATCTTCTCTGTCAATAAGACAGTCAATGACGCACGGAATATTTAATGCCATTGCATCCTTTAATGCTGCTTCAAATTCCTCAATTGTCTGAACACGGTAGCCCTTTGCCCCCATGCCTTCCGACACTTTGACAAAATCCACACAATCATCCAAAACAGTTGCCGAGTAGCGTTTTCCGTAGAATAAATCCTGCCACTGGCGTACCATACCGAGTACATGGTTATTGAAAATAATCTCGATAACCGGAATGTTATAACGGGTTGCTGTTGCCACTTCGTTCATATTCATTCTGAAGCAGCCATCACCTGCAATGTTGATGACTGTTTTATCCTTGCAGCCTACCTTGGCTCCAATTGCCGCACCAAGTCCGTAGCCCATTGTACCAAGACCGCCTGATGTAAGCAGCGTTCTTGGCTTTTTATATTTGTAATGCTGTGCTGCCCACATCTGATGCTGTCCGACATCAGTTGAAATAATCGCTTCACCCTTTGTCAGCTCATAAATTTTTTCCATAATGAGCGGTCCGTTTAAGCAGTCCTTACGATATGCCATCGGATACTGTTTCTCATAATCGTGGATATGTTCCAGCCACTCATGTCTGTCCTGCTGTTCTAACTTTGCATTGACACGTTTTAAGATTTCAAGGGCATCACCGACAACGCTTGCATCAGAATGGATATTCTTGTTAATCTCTGCTGCATCGATATCAAAGTGAAGAATCTTTGCATTTTTTGCAAATTTATTTGCATTACCGGTTACACGGTCTGAGAATCTCGCACCAATGGCAATCAGCAGGTCACATTCAGATACTCCGAAGTTAGACGTCTTTGTACCATGCATACCAAGCATTCCTGTATAATGCGGGTCTGTTCCGTCAAATGCGCCTTTGCCCATCAGGGAATCTGCAACCGGCGCATCAATCTTCTTTACAAATCTCGCCAGCTCATCAGAAGCATCCGAAGCAATGACACCACCGCCGACAAAAACGTATGGACGCTTTGATGCCTTAATCATTTCAACGGCACGTTCCACATCTTCTTCTTTAATCGTATCTGTCTGACGTTCAATTGTCTTCGGCGTTTCCTTGATATAATCACATTCTGCTGCCGTTACATCCTTTGTTACATCAATTAAAACAGGACCCGGTCTGCCTTCCTTTGCAATCCGGAACGCCGCACGGATAACGTCTGCCAGCTTTGTTACGTCTTTAACAATAAAGTTATGCTTTGTAATCGGCATTGTCACACCTGCAATATCGATTTCCTGAAAGCTGTCCTTACCTAACAGCGGAACGGTTACATTACAGGTAATTGCAACAACCGGAATCGAATCCATATATGCTGTGGCAATTCCCGTTACGAGGTTTGTCGCACCCGGACCGGATGTTGCAAAACATACGCCAACCTTTCCCGTTGCTCTTGCATAACCGTCTGCTGCATGGGAAGCACCCTGTTCATGAGATGTCAGAATATGTGTAATCTCATCTGAATGTTTGTATAACGCATCGTATACATTCAGAATTGCGCCGCCCGGATAACCAAAAATTGTATCCACATTTTGTTCTTTTAAACATTCTACAATGATTTCTGAGCCATTTAACTTCATGTATCTTTCCTTCCTTTATATTCTATTTTTCATACCGGTACCCACTGACCTTTTTGTTACTGTTCATTTTCCGGTACCTGAAGAACAGCCCCTCTGTTTCCTGAGGTTACTAATGAAGCATATCTCTTTAAATAGCCTGTTGTAACCTTCGGCTCCCTTGGCTGCCACTTTGCCTTACGCTCAGCAAGCACCTCGTCTGACACATCGAGCTCAAGCTTCATGTTTGGAATATCAATCTTTATGATATCTCCCTCTTCAACCAGGGCAATCGGTCCGCCTACTGCGGCCTCAGGTGAAACATGACCTATTGAAGCTCCTCTTGAAGCTCCTGAAAAACGTCCGTCTGTGATGAGTGCTACAGAGCTTCCAAGTCCCATTCCGGCAATAGCGGATGTAGGATTAAGCATCTCTCTCATTCCAGGGCCGCCCTTTGGTCCCTCGTATCTGATGACAACCACATCACCCTCTACGATCTTGCCGCCCTTTATTGCTGCAATTGCATCCTCCTCGCAGTCAAATACTCTTGCAGGTCCTTCATGAACCATCATCTCATCGACAACAGCTGAACGCTTTACTACAGAGCCGTCCGGAGCCAGATTTCCTTTAAGCACTGCAAGTCCTCCGGTCTTTGAATATGGATTATCTACCGGTCTGATGACCTCAGGGTCTCTATTGACTGCATTCTTTATATTCTCTCCAACTGTCTTTCCTGTAACAGTCATACAATCTGTATTTAAAAGTCCGATATCAGCAAGCTCTTTCATGACAGCCCACACACCGCCGGCCTCGTTTAAGTCCTCCATATATGTAGGGCCTGCCGGGGCAAGGTGGCAGAGATTTGGTGTCCTCTCACTGATTGGATTTGCAAAGCTGATATCAAAATCAAAGCCTATCTCATGAGCGATAGCCGGAAGATGAAGCATAGAGTTTGTAGAGCAGCCGAGTGCCATATCAACTGTGAGTGCGTTCATTATTGCATCCTTTGTGATGATATCTCTTGCTTTGATGCCCTTGTTGTACATATCCATAACAGCCATTCCGGCATGCTTTGCAAGGCGTATACGCTCTGAATATACAGCAGGTATTGTTCCGTTTCCGCGAAGTCCCATACCAAGCGCCTCTGTAAGACAGTTCATAGAGTTGGCTGTGTACATTCCCGAGCATGAACCACAGGTAGGACATACCTTGTTCTCATACTCACATACATCATCCTCAGTCATAGTACCAGCAGCATATGAGCCGACAGCCTCAAACATCGATGAAAGGCTTCTCTTTCTGCCCTTTACGTGGCCTGCGAGCATTGGTCCGCCTGATACAAATACTGTAGGCAGATTAAGACGTGCAGCCGCCATCAGAAGTCCCGGCACGTTCTTGTCACAGTTTGGAACCATTACAAGTGCATCAAACTGATGAGCGATTGCCATACACTCTGTAGAATCAGCAATCAGATCTCTTGTGACAAGGGAATATTTCATACCCACATGTCCCATTGCAATACCATCGCAGACTGCGATTGCAGGAAATACTACAGGCACTCCTCCTGCCTCTGCAACTCCAAGCTTTACAGCCTCAACGATTTTGTCTATATTCATATGGCCCGGAACAATCTCATTGAATGAGCTTACGATTCCGACCATAGGCTTTTTCATTTCCTCCGGTGTAAAACCAAGAGCATTAAATAAACTTCTTGCCGGTGCCTGCTGCATTCCGGCTCTTGCGTTATCACTTATCATATTTTATCTCCTTATTTATCTCCGACTATTTCTTTGAGTACTTCATCATTACTACTGTATACACAACAATCTGCATATCTACAACCTGTTAGCTGTCTATTATAAGTCATGCGGCTACACACGTTCTGCGATGAGATCGCCCATCTGTGCTGTGCCTACCTGTGTGATACCCTCTGTAGTCTCGCCCGGCTGTGGCATGATGTCGATTGTCCTGTAGCCCTCCTTAAGCACCTGCTTTACAGCATCTTCGATTGCCTGTGCTTCCTTGTCCAGATCAAATGAATAGCGAAGCATCATGGCAGCTGAAAGGATTGTTGCGATAGGGTTTGCAATGCCCTTTCCTGCGATATCAGGAGCAGATCCGCCACTTGGCTCGTAAAGTCCGAACTTTGTATCGTTAAGGCTTGCTGATGAAAGCATACCGATTGAGCCTGTCACCATACTTGCTTCATCTGATAAAATATCGCCAAACATATTCTCTGTGAGGATAACATCAAACTGCTTAGGATCCTTTACAAGCTGCATTGCACAGTTATCAACAAGCATATGCTCGTATGTAACCTCCGGATAATCCTTAGCGACCTCCTCGACGATCTTTCTCCATAATCTGGAAGAATCAAGCACATTTGCCTTGTCTACGGATGTGACCTTTTTCCTTCTCTTCATGGCTATATCGAAGCCTCGCTTTGCGATTCTTCTGATTTCATTCTCATTGTATGTCAGTGTATCTGTGGCCGTAACAACTCCATCCACCTCTTTTGTCTCTCTGGCTCCGAAGTAAAGACCTCCTGTAAGCTCACGCATAATCATCATATCAAAACCGTCTCCGATGATATCGCTACGGAGCGGACATGCTGCAGCAAGCTCCTTGTACAGGTATGCCGGTCTAAGATTTGCAAACAGATTGAGCGACTTTCTAAGCTTTAAAAGTCCTGCCTCCGGACGAAGCTCAGGGGCCAGCTTGTACCATGGTGATGTGGCTGTGTTGCCACCGATAGAACCCATCAGCACCGCATCTGAATCAAGTGCAGTCGCAATAGCCTCATCTGTAAGAGGAACACCTGTAGCATCAATTGAGCCTGTCTCTTATACACATCTCCGAGCCCACGAGACTAC
>OWIV01001550.1_pt1 | contig 9870 bp, 8 predicted proteins | sample 1732831 | NCBI WGS metagenome assembly OWIV01 (sample SAMN05065757, study PRJEB22554) | human gut metagenome | biome: ENVO:2100002; feature: ENVO:00000062; material: ENVO:00002003 | host: Homo sapiens | place: USA
TCTACACTTATGCGATCGTCGGCAGCGTCAGATGTGTATAAGAGACAGGTATTGCGCCACGGATTCTAAGACTAGCATAACTTTCAAACTTTACATTTTTGCTGTAATCAAATTTATCTATGGCATCGATTAATCCAAAAATGCCATAGCCTACCAAATCATCATATTCTACATTATAGCCCAGATACATACTGAGTCGTCCGGCGACAAGCTTGACCAATTGCGCATATTCTGCAATAAGCTGTTCCCGGATTTCACTCTTTCCTGTCTGCATATATTCCTGCCACAGTTTATTTCTACCTACTTCGTCCATTACTGCCGCCCCCAGCCCATCATTTGATTAAACTACTTCGGAAAATTACTTTTCTTCCTGCTGTTCTTCTTCTGTCTGTTCCGGCGTGCCTTCGCCTTCTCCTGCTGTACCTTCATCCTCTGACGGTTTTTCTTCTTCTGTTTCTAAATCCTTAAATGCCTTATTTAATATTACTCTCAAAAGAAGCCCTGCCATATAAAACCCTGCCATAACTGCGACCAATACCCACAGAAAATGTACCAGCGAATACTTTTGTATAATCATAACCACACTACTGACAAAACCTGCAAGCAATGTAACCAACGCAGGAATATTTCTAAACTTACGCATATTCCCTCCCAATCTATTTTTCTTTTTTGCTGTTTGTTATTAAATTGTCTTTTGAGGCTTACCTACCGACTTTATAACATAATCCCCTGTCTCTGAGTAAAACTCTACAGTTCGTCCATAATTTAAACCACAGTCTTCTGCGAGAAGACGGATTCTATATTCTTTTAATTTAGCTCTGGCTGCTGCTGCATTCCGTTCACCTACCCGCAGTGATTCATTCTGCGATGCCATGGCAAACATCTGTGCACCACCCGCCATTTTTGCGACCAGGCGGCTTTTTGAAGCCCCGAGGTTTTCCATCTGTCGAATTAATTCATCAATTCCTGTATCTGCAAATTTTGCAACATTTGAATTATTTCTAATCTGTGTACTGTCTGGAAGCATACAATGCAGCAATCCACTTACCTTTGTCACCGGATCGTATAATGCAACGCCCACACAGGAACCAAGACCTAATGTTGTAAGCGCATCTGGACATTTACAGACTTTCAGATCCGCCATGCCAACTTTTATCATATTCCCCATATACAACTGTCCATTCTTTTTTCTAATCTTTACAGTTTCAAGAAACACAGCCTGCGGGACAAATTTCTCCCGCAAGCTGAAAAAAATTTTAAGTCTTACATACCAAGTGATGCCAAAATTTTGTCATAAGAATCAAGTTCAGGGATTAACAGGAAGTATCCTGTAACAAAATCCATCTCGCCAAATTCTGACTGAATCATAAGCAGCTTATCGCCATATTTACCAAACTCGGCTGCCGGCACACTCAGCAGTGCGCCTACCATATCTACGGTCAGTGACGGTACTGTACATATCATCTTTAAATTTGTCAGGGAGGAAAGTGCATTTAAATAAGAACCGGAAACAATATTTCCAATTTCATTTAATGCTGACATTTCTATTTCCGTAAAGCTTTCCGCGCCTAAATCTTCATCGGTTGTAACATCTCTCATCATTAATGAATTTACAAGATGGTGTGCTGATTTCATATCAAATAAGAACATCATCATCCCATCAATGTCACCCTCAATACCCAGTAAGATTCCAACTACTGTCTGATCTTCTGATCCAATCACGGAAGAAATATCCTGAAAAGGCAGTAATGCAACATTCGGAACAGACATATCCATCTTGATGCTTAACATCTTTGATAATGCTGTTGTTGCATTTCCTGCACCAATATTTCCTATTTCCTTTAAAACGTCATATTGCATGGCGTCCAATCCGTCAAGACTTATTTTTGCCATATTCCCACCGCTTTCTTTAGTTCTCTACGATCAGACCGACAATATCTAATAAAGAAATCAGTTCACCCTTGCTCTTTCCGATGCTGCTGATATAACCTGATGCTGCATCATCTCTTGAGGTTCTTGTGATTTTTTCTGTATTGTCATCATCCAGTGTTACAACCTCTCTTACCTGATCTACAATAACACCAATGGTAGCACCTTCGATTTTTACAATGATGATTCTGGTCTTATCTGTAAATTCATCGTCTTCAAGTCCCAGTTTTAAGCGGATGCTCATAACCGGAATAATTTCACCGCGCAGATTGATGACACCTTTATAATATGTCTGTGTCTTTGGCACGCGGGTAATCTTTTGGTTTCTGACAATATTATCAATATATTTAATATTGATACCATACTGTTCGTTGCCAATTCTTACCACGATATACTGAACGGCAGTTTCTGTTTCCTGCTCTGTTGTAATTGCTTTTACCTGTTCCATATTTATACCCATCCTTTCTGTAGCATCTTCCCCTATACAAGCGTATTTGCATCAATAATCAGGGCTACAGAACCATCTCCTAAGATTGTTGCGCCACTAATCATCTTATTGATACGGATATACTTACCAAGTGATTTAATAACGATTTCCATCTGGCCAATCAGACTGTCTACTACAAGTCCCGCCTGCTTATCGCCTTTTCTTACGACAACGACTGTAATATTTTCTGATTCTTCCGGTTCTCCCGGAACATCCAGTAAATCTCTTAAACGGATTAACGGAATAACGTTACCTCTTAAATGAATCACTTCTTTGGCATGTACATACTTGATATCACTTACAGGAATATCTTCGATGGTTTCAATAGAACCAAGTGAAATCGCATACTTTTCATCTCCGAGCTTAACCATCAATGCCTGAATAATGGCAAGTGTTAATGGAAGACGGATACTGAATGTACTTCCTTCACCGTACTTTGTCTTAACTTCAACATCACCACCCAGGGCTTCAATCTTTGATTTTACAACGTCAAGTCCAACACCACGGCCGGATACATCTGTTACCTTTTCAGCAGTTGAAAAGCTTGGTCTGAATAATAAATCGATTGCTTCTTTATCTGTCATGACATCAGCCTGTTCCTGTGTAATTGTACCTTTTTCAACTGCCTTTGCTTTTACCTTTTCTGTATCAATACCATTACCATCATCACGGACTTCGATAACAACATTGTTACCTTCCTGGAACGCATCAAGGAAAATAGAGCCCACCTCGCTCTTACCGCGTTCTTTTCTGATTTCAGCGCTTTCAAGACCGTGGTCAGCAGAATTTCTTAATAAGTGCATAATCGGGTCACCGATTTCATCGATAACCGTTCTGTCAAGCTCTGTATCTTCACCTGACATATATAACTCCATCTTCTTGCCAAGCTTCTTGTTCAGATCACGAATCATTCGTGGGAATCTGCTGAATACACTTTCAATTGGCATCATACGCACCTTCATAACGGATTCATGAAGGTTCGTTGTTACTCTTTCAAGGTATTCAATCTGTTCTGTGAAACTCTGGTTCAGTGCAGCTGCTTCATCACCTTCAACATGACTTGCAGATACAAGACCGTTCTTTGCAATAATTAATTCACTGACAAGGTTCATTAAAACATCAAGCTTTTCAATATCTACTCGTACTGTATGGCTGACTGAACCGGATGTCTTGCCTGTAGAAGCAGGCTTCTTTGCAGCCGGTTTTGCAGCTGCCGGTTTTGCAGTCTGTGATACTGCTGATGTTTCCTTCTTTTCCTCTTTTGCTTCTTCTGTCTGTTCCTCAGGGAAAGGCTGCGTAATTTCCTGACCTGCCGCATCCTTGATTTCAGATACATTCTTAATTAATGCAATGATATTATCATATTTTTCTTCTGTTACAACAATAATGCTGAAATCAAAGTCAAACTTCTCATCTTCAATATCCTGTACAGACGGTTCTGATTTAATGATATCACCATGTCCTTCAAGATTTTTAAATACAAGAAACGCTCTGGCAGCCTTTAAAATACAATTCTCATCTACGCTGACCTTAATCTTGTATACATGAAGATTCTTTTTTAACGCTTCGTTAACTGCATTCTTTTCAAAATCTGCAAGCGGCATATCCTTATCATCTGCCGGTGCAGCTGAGGCTGTTGCTGCCGGTGCTTCTTCCTTCTTTGCCGCCGGTGCTGCATTTCCTTTACCTTCTGATGCGATAAACGCATTCAGGGCTTTGATAATCGGTTCATTATCATCTGTTCCTTCGTCCTGTGTTTCCCTGATGTTGTCCACATAGGTTTCCAGTGCATCCAGACACTGGAATAATACATCCACAAGATTTGAATTCACTTCCATATTGCCGTTTCTGACTTCGGAAAATACATTTTCCATATCATGTGTCAGATTCTGCATTCTCTTATATCCCATTGTGCCGGCCATACCTTTTAAAGAATGGGCTGCACGGAATATTTCATTAATCGTATCACTATTATCCGGTTCTTTTTCCAGAATAATTAACTGGTCACTCAGTGTCTGTAAATGTTCATTTGATTCATCAAGAAAAATCTCTAAATACTGGCTAACATCCATCTTATGATACCCCCACGTTCTTCGTAATTACTTCAGCGACACGGTTAAGCGGTACTACCTCATTAACCAGTCCCGTCTGAGCGATGGCCTTTGGCATTCCATACACCACACTGGTGTCTTCATCCTGCGCGATGACATAAATCTTTTTATGTCTGTCTGAAAGGCCCTTGATTCCTTTGGTTCCATCTGCTCCCATACCGGTAAGCACTACACAGGTGATTTCATCGTAATCACACCGTTCTAATGATTCATACATAATGTTGGCACAAGGTCTTAATCCTTCAATTGCCGGTTCATCACTTAACTGTATCTTATGTCCTGAACCATTTTTTACAATTCTTAAATGTTTTCCGCCCGGCGCAATATAGACATGCCCTCTGCGGATAATATCTCCGTCTTCTGCCTCCTTTACCTGTACGTCACTCATCTCATCCAGCCGTTGTGCAAGCGAGGCTGTAAAACCTGCCGGCATATGCTGTACCAGCACAACACCTGCATCCAGATTTCTAGGGAGCATCGGGATGACCTGTTGCAAGGACTTTGGTCCGCCTGTTGAACAGGCAAGTGCCACGACCTTTTTACAATTCGTTTTCACATCCTTATATAACTTCCCATCTACTTTTTTAGCCGGTGCCGCACTTTGTGCTGTCCCGGTTCTGGCACGGATTGCCTTTAAAGCTTCTGCGCCCGCCATGCGGCGCTGTTCTCTTGCAGCTTCATCCTGCGTTTTCCCCGGTGTAAACCGGCTGCTTCCTGACGGTACGGCTCTGGATACGGAAGAAGCACTGACTCTTTCAAGTGTCTTTTTAGTGCTGGTCGCAACATTAAGCATCTCATGAATACGTTTTCTAAAGCTTTCGCTTTTCGTTTCCAGATAATTTTCCGGTTTTGTAACGAAATCGAATGCCCCGTATTCCAATGCCTGAATTGTTTCCCGTGCGCCCTCTTTCGCCACCGTACTGACAACAATAACGGTCTGCTCAATATGCTCACGCTGAAGCTTCTGCAGGAGTTGTAATCCATTCATCTTTGGCATATTAATATCAAGAATAACTGCACTGTAAAGTGTCGGATTCTGGCGGATATATTCGTATCCCTCCAGGCCGTCTTTTGCAATTGCCGCAACCTCGTACTCATTGCCTGACTTAATTATATCAGATATTACTCTTCTCATGAGTGCAGAGTCATCAATAATTAATATTTTTTTCGACATATTTATCAACTCCTTTTACACATTCTTTTTTGCAAAAAAGTTCTTAAAATATCCCCTGATCCCTCTTCTTGAATCCGGAACATCCTGCTGTGTGCCGGACAATTTCTTTGCAATCGCTTCAAACTGCTTTGAAGCCGCCGCATTCGGATACATAATGGAAACCGGCTTCTGTTTCATAATTGCCTTTGTAATGTAACTATCCTGCGGAATAACACCGAGAAATTCAATATTAATATTCAAAAATTTAGAAACAACCATACTCAGCTTTTCATATAGATTCTTTCCTTCACCTGCATCAGACACCCTGTTTGCAATCATTTTAACGGTTGTATTTTTCCCCTGGAACCCTTCTGTCATGCTCAGAGCCTTTAGCAGCGCATAAGAGTCTGTTACAGAAGTCGGTTCCGGTGTTGTTACCAGAATCGTTTCAGGACTGGAAATCAGGAATTCCATAACGCTTGGGTTAATACCGGCGCCTGTATCAATAATAACAATATCTGCTATTTTTTCAAGTTCCGTCATTTTATTAATCAGCCGTTTCACCTGCTCTTTGTCAAAATTTGCAAGATTGGCAATTCCCGAACCGCCGGAAATAAACTGGATTCCCTCCGGTCCCTCACAGATGATCTCTTTCAATTCCCGCCCGTTATACAGCAAATCACTCAGATTATATTTCGGAATCACACCAAACATAACTTCTACATTGGCAAGACCAAAATCGGCATCTAAAATTACAACACTTTTTCCCATTCGCGCAAACTGAATCGCCAGATTAACGGACACACTGGATTTTCCAACGCCTCCCTTTCCACTGGTAACTGCAATCACACGTGCTGCTTCTTTTGCCTGTTCTTCCTTTTGCTGCATGATTTTCCTTAAATTTTCTGCCTGATCCATTATTCAGCTCCTCCCAGAAGTTGTTTTGCCAACGCCTGCTTATCAATCACTTCAATATCATTCGGCACATTTTGTCCCAGTGTCGTATATGACAACGGTGCATCTGTTATCATTCTGATATTGAGAATATTGCCAAGCGAACAGGTCTCATCCAGTTTTGTAAAAATAACCGACCAGTCTTTAATATCCTGATAGCGCTCTACAATGCTGACAAGGTCCTTACTTTTGGTTGTAACACTTAATGTCAGATAAATATCCACATCAAATTCATCGCTTTTTTGTCTGGTTCTTTCAATCAGTTCCATCAGCTCATCCATCTGCCCTTCAGCCTTATGGGATCTTCCTGCTGTATCTACCAGAATCAGGTCATAATCCTTATACTCTTCCAGACAATGTTCCAGTTCGTCTGCCGAATAAACGACACTCACCGGGCAGGATATAATAGAAGCATAGGTATTGAGCTGTTCAACCGCTGCAATTCTATAAGTATCTGATGTAATAAATGCAACCCTTGCATGTTCTTCCAGTTTAAATTTGGAAGCAATCTTTGCAATCGTCGTTGTCTTTCCGACACCTGTCGGACCGATAAAAAAGGCAACCTTTGGCTTATCTTCCTGTAATGTAATAATATGGGGTTCACCCAGTTTTAAAATCACTTTCTGATATACTGCTGCCAGAATACTGTCAATATTGGATTCCTTTTTTAAAGAATTTTCAATATCACCGATAATGCTGTCTGCACATTTTTCATTCACATCATTTTCAAGCATCTTCTTATATATAAGCTGCAAAAATCTGTAATTGGTATTTTCACGTTCCTGCACCACACGTCTGCCTTCATCTGCACCATTCAATTCATAGCTGTTCTGAACATCCTGCGCTGCCCGGTCTGCCGTTCTTTCTTTCGATACCGTATAGTCATAATCCATGCGGTTCTTTAAAAGCTGCTGGAGAGAATCTAACTTCTGCTCAATTGCCGCAGTATCCGCTGCCGACACCTGTGAGGACGGCTGATAGGCCCCTGCCGGGCGCGGGGTGCTTACCGGCTTTGACACGCGCGGTGCGTAACCTGACGGTGTATATGCCGCTGCCGGACCTTCCTGTGGTGGCATGTCTGTATCTGCAAGGACATCCCCTGCAATTTCATCAAAAGAAGTCCTGCTTTTTTCACCTGCACCTTCGTTTTCCTCCTGTGCAGCCGTAATTTCTACCATATCTTTCCGAAACAGCCTGAAAATTCCACGCTGTTTCAATGTTTTTACATTTAATACGACGGCTGAACTGCCCAGTTCATCTCTCGCCTTTAATACTGCTTCTGTTTCCGTCGGTGCCTGAAATTTCTTTACTATCATTTATGCTGTCACCATCCCAACTGATTGTAATTCAATATTTGATTCTACTTCATTGTAAGAAATTACAATAATATCCTTATAATAATCCATTGCCAGCTTCTTAAAATACATTCTGACAATCGGCGAAGTAATCACAATTGGATTTTTCCCCATATCTTCAAGCTTCTTTAACTGTTCGCCCAAAGACTGCATGATTTTTTTCGTCCGTTCCGGATCAAGCGTCAGGTAAGACCCCTGTTCTGTATTCTTTACAGCACCCATAATCTCTTGTTCCACTGCCGGGTCTAATGTAACAACACTTGTTACCTCATCAACAGGGAAATATTTGCCTGAAATTGCACGTTTCAGACTCTGTCTGACATATTCTGTCAGAATATCCGTATCTCTTGTAACTGCTGCATGATCAGCAAGGGTTTCAAAAATTGTAACAAGGTCACGGATTGAAATTCCCTCTGAGAGAAGATTCTGTAATACTTTTTGGATTTCACCGATACTCATCAGCTTCGGTACAAGTTCATCCATTAATGCTGTATTATTGTCTTTAATATTATTAATAAGATTCTGAACATCCTGTCTTGTAAGCAGTTCTGAAAGATGCTGCTTAATCACTTCCGTCAGATGCGTTGCAATAATAGACGGCGGATCAACAACCGTATAGCCTAAGGATTCCGCACGTTCTCTCTGACTTTCCGTAATCCAGATTGCCGGAAGATGGAAAGACGGTTCAAAGGTCGGAATACCGGTAATTTCTTCTTCGACATATCCCGGATTCATCGCCATATAATGGTCAAATAAAATTTCTCCTTCGCTGACCTGGATTCCCTTAATCTTAATAACATACTGGTTCGGATTTAACTGGATATTATCACGCAGTCTGATAATCGGCACAACCGCACCCAGCTCCAAGGCTACCTGACGACGAATCATAACGACACGGTCAAGCAGGTCACCACCCTGATTCACATCTGCAAGCGGAATAATACCATAACCAAATTCCAGTTCGATTGGGTCTACATTAAGCAGTGATACTACATTTTCCGGTTTACGGATTTCCTGTGCTTCTGTTTCTTCCTGTTCAACCTCTTCTTCTATCTTGGCAGCACCTGCATCTGCCCCCACTTTACGGCTGTATATAATCAGTGCCACGCCAATCGGAATGAAGACATACCACGGCAGTGGTGTAAATGCTCCTAAAAATGCCATTGCCGCACCAACCATCAGCAAAACCCTGTCCATGGAGAACAGCTGTCCTACCATCTCATCACCAAGCTCACCCTCGCTGGAAGCCTTCGTTACAAGAATACCGGTTGCAAGAGAAATGAGCAGTGACGGAATCTGGCTGGACAGACCATCACCGATGGTAAGAATGGTATACTTTGACAATGCCTCATTAATTGTCATTCCACCATAGAGCATACCCATGGCAATACCACCGATAATGTTGATACCGGTAATAATTAAACCTGCCGTTGCATCACCTTTTACGAACTTTGTCGCACCATCCATAGAACCAAAGAAGCTGTTTTCCTGCTGTAACTTCTTTCTTCTGAGTGCCGCTTCCTTATCCGTAATGGCACCTGTATTCAGATCGGAGTCGATTGCCATCTGTTTACCTGCCATCGCATCCAGTGTGAATCGCGCCGTTACTTCTGAAACTCGTTCTGTACCTTTATTGATAACAATAAACTGGATAATAATGATGATGACAAAGATAATAACACCAATAATCAAATTACCGCCGCCCACAAATTCTCCGAATGTTTCAACAACATGTCCGGCATCACCATTTTTTAAAATCAGTTTTGTTGAAGATACATTTAACGAAATACGAAACAATGTCGTAAAGAGCAGCATGGTCGGATATGCCGCCATATCCAGAACCTCTTTTGCATATAATGTATTAAATAAAATAATCAGTGC
>OWIV01001561.1_pt1 | contig 9798 bp, 7 predicted proteins | sample 1732831 | NCBI WGS metagenome assembly OWIV01 (sample SAMN05065757, study PRJEB22554) | human gut metagenome | biome: ENVO:2100002; feature: ENVO:00000062; material: ENVO:00002003 | host: Homo sapiens | place: USA
GTATCTTGCCGAACTGGTCGTGCGACATGATGACGCAATCGTAGTCGTTGTTCTTGATGTTGTTGAAAAAACGCACGCGGTTGGCAGTCGAGAAATCCTTTTCCGAAGCGTAGAGAATCCTCGCATTAGGATATGCCGCCTGATAAGTGGCTACTATCTCCGCCACGTTCGCCTTCAAGCCGATAATCATCGGCTTGTGCGCCAAGTTCAGACGCTTCATTTCATGCGCTGCAATACACATTATCAGTGTTTTACCTGTTCCAACTTCGTGGTCACAGATCCCGCCTCCGTTCTGTTTTATCATCCAGACGCAATCCTTCTGCGACGGATAAACGCTTTGAATACCCCGGCTTGCCAATCCTTTCAGATTGAGGTCGGGAAACGTCTGGTGCGAACCGTCATACTTCGGTCGCACGAAACAGTTGAACTTGCGGTTGTACATTGTCGTCAGCCGTTCCTTGAACTGCGGCGACTGCTCTTCCAGCCATTCCGAGAACCCGTTACGGATTTCGTCAATCTTGGCGTTGGCGAGCTGTATGCCCTCGCTGTCGCGCACCTTGATGTCGTTGCCGTGTTCGTCCTTGCCGATGGACTTCATCATGTCGGGGCAGGTGTTGTGCAGGGCGTGCTTCAGCAGGTGCATACCGTCGTAGTGGCGGTAATAGCCCTTTACCAGAAACTCGTCCGTGATTTTCATGGTACGGTAGCCGCAAGCCACCGAGAACTCGTCCATGCTGGCGGAATAGGCGATTTTCACGTCCGTTTCAAACAGGTGGCTCATATACGAGGCGTACACGCCCGTGGGAATCCATCGTTCACCGAAGTTGAAGTCAAGGTCTTCAAACTCAATCCGCTGCGGTTCGGCTTCTTTCAATGCTTCCAGTGCCTCCTTCACTTCAGGCATATGTTCATTTTCGGGATTGGCATTTATCCAATTTTCGATTCGTTCCGCCTTCTCTATCACGTTTCCGGCGATGAACCTGTCCTTGATTTCGTAACCGGTTACGAGCGGGTTGTAGAAGATGCGCCCTTTCAGGGCTTGGAGCAGTTCCTCCTCCGTTCCGTCGGTTATCTCCCTCATATAATCGAGATCGACCGTTCCGAACTGGTTGAGCGATGCTGCAAGCGCTTCCTCCGGTGTCCCGGCATTCACGGCGGACTCCACTCCGAAGGATACGGGGCGTTCAAAGATGTCCGCTTTCACAAATCTGACGCCCTCCGCACGTTCCAGCGAAAGGACATCGCGTCCGCCGGCATCCATCATCACCAGTTTCACATTCTGCTTGGCATTCAGGTTGCCGTAGCGCATGACAAATTCATCGTAGCAGGTGTTCAGGTGTTCACGCCACTGGGGATTTGCCTCGTGTCTGTTCGATTCATAGCGGTACAGCCTCTCATATGCGTCACGGACTGATACATACAGCAGTGCCTTTTCTTTCTGATAACCGGTCAGTCCGAGCGGCTGGAATGTCGCACCGTAGGGAGTGATGTCTTTCAGATACCCGATGTCGCGTGCCCTGTTTGCCACCAGCGACCCTTCACGCAGGTGCATTTCAGGCGTGCGGTGATAGGGACGCGGTTTCATATCCAAGACTTCCTCCTTCTTTTTCACCTCCGTATCGTGTTCCGCCTGTTGTACGGTGGGTGCTTTCGGTTGTTCCTGCCTGTGCCGTTCCGCTTCCTGCCGAAGTTCCTTGCGCCGTTCCGGGGTCAGATTCATCATCATCTCATAGAAGCCGTTGATGGGCGGATTGTCCTCCCAGTTGATAGCGGCATAAATATCGTCGGGGTCGCTTTGCTTATCCGCTTCCTCCACTTTCTCGTCCGTTTTCTTTTCAGCCAAAGAAACAGAGGTGGTATGCGGAGGTATATTCGTAACCTTCGGTGTAACCTGCACTTTCGGTTTGGACGCGGTACGCTTTGCGGCACTTTCCTTTTTCGCTGCCTTTTTCTTCTTGGAAGTTTCCTCCTTGCTGACTTCTTCGGTCATTCCCCAAAGGTCAAGCAGGGAGAGCTGCACACCGTCCGAATGCTTCATTGGGCGGTGTGGCTCTATCTCCGGCTTTTCGTCTGTGGACTGTGGCGTTACTTCTTCCGGTTTTGCCACCGTTTCGGAGTTTGTTACATTTTCAATATGCGGCTGTATTTCGGGAGTGGAGGCAATTTCACCTTCCGTGCTTTTACTTTGCGCAGGATGAAGACTGTGCCTGTCATACAGTTTCTTGTCAAACTTTAGCATTTCAATGCTTAAATGCTCCCGCAAGTCCTCCGCCATCTGTTCAATGTCGCCCCGGTGCATGATTTTATAGGCAGGTTTCCCGTAAGGGTCTGTACTTCTTATCAGGTCGGAATGGGGAATCATGCCGATGCTGCCGACATATCCGTTCTCGAAACTGCCGATCGGGGTCTTCCCTGTCTGTATGAACATTTCCTCATAATCATACAGTTCCCGTTTCTTTCCGCTGTTCTTTTGCAGGATGATCAGGTCACTGCCCACCTCCGTACCCGCGTTGTCCGTGAAAAGATTGTTCGGCAGGCGTGCGACACCCACCGGATTGGCATGTTTCATCATATACTCGCGTATGGGCGCGTTGGACGGGGCATCCAGCACCCCTTGCGAGGTGATGAACGCCACAATGCCGCCCTCGCGCACCGTGTCGAGGCTCTTCAGAAAGAAATAGTTGTGTATCGTCTTCGCGGCGGAACGCCTTGCAGGGTCGTGGCTGCCCGTAAACTCCGGGTCGAACACCGCCACATCACCGAACGGAATGTTGGAGATGACAAGGTCGAAGTAGTCGGTAAACGGCTTTTCTATCTTCTCGAATCCCTGCACCCGCACTTTCTGATCGGGATGCAGGTGTTTCAGAATCCTGCCCGTCATCAGGTCTTTTTCAAATGCCATTATATCGGCATCCGGCTTGTAGCCCAGCACCGCATCCACGAATGCGCCCACGCCTGCCGAGGGTTCAAGCACACGGTCGGGGCGTATGCCGTGCCCGTGCAGCACATCGGCAATCGCATCGGTTATCTCCGGCGGGGTGTAGAAGGCGGTCAGTACGGACTGCTTCATCGCGTCCATGTACCGCTTGTATTCCATTTCGTCACGGCAGTTCTCCCGCACCAGTCTGTGCAGCTCCACCGTAGGGGCAAACAGTTCGAGGTCTGATTTCGCCCAATGGACGGCATCCGTCAGTTCCTTGGCGGGGTTCAGTATGCACTTCAGCCCTCCGAAGCCGCAGTAACGCTCCAGCAGCAGCCTTTCGCGTGCGGTGGGGGTACGCTGTTCCCTGTCAAGGATGAATGCCGTCCGTATCGCCTCGATGTTGTCCCGTAATCTCTGCTTGCGGTTAAACGCCATACTCTTCGATGTAAAGTACGACGGCTCCCGTCAGCTCCGTGCGAAGCAGGTCGTAGTCGGGCGACAGGGCGAAGTTGTCGTCCGAGAGGTCGTAAATGGAGAACACCGCATCGACGAGCGGAAGCAGTCCGGCAATGAAGCCTTCCTGCTTATCCTCCGGCACATCATCGGCAAACTCGCTTTCCACGACTTCGCGGAGGATGGCATACTTGGAATAGTGAAGTCCGCGTAGCAGGACGTTCATCGCCAGCTCCTGAGCACCCTCGGCAGGATAGCCGTCAAGCCGTGCCCGCTCATACGTTTCAGCGGCACGGTCGGCACGCTCACGGATAAAGGCGGTATCGGTTGCCTGTTCAAACTGGTTGTTGCGGAGGTAGTCAAGCAGGTACAGACCGTAATAGGAAAAGTCGGTCTGACCTTCGTTTTTCTTCTTGTTGTTCATTACTTTGGAATTTAGTGGATGAATGAATGGGATAATCATATTTGAGGAAGGAAGAAAAAAGGCACTCGGTATCCCTCCGAGTGCCACCACTAAATCCAAAGTATGAGTGTAATCCGGTATCGAAGAACAATCCATTACTCTGAACCAGTGGCAAAGTTAGCGCAAAAATCCGATTAAGCGAAACAAATGAAAATCATATTTACATTTGTGAGCGTGAGGATTTTATTCAAATCGAAGACAATACGAAATAAACCCGTTTATTTCTATTGTTGAAATGCAGCCTGACTTATCAAAAGTTAGCACTATTTCTTCCGTCCTGAAAATTTCTTTGTTGTTTTCTTTTCAGGGAACACAAAAGTCGTGTTGAACTCCCCGTCAAAGGCAACGATGGCATCGAAACTCTTGCCTTGCTTGCTCTTGAAGCCTTTGAGCAGTTTCGTGTGCCCTTCGGTAAGCAGGTCTTTGATCTCGTCATCGGAAAGGGTGCGGTTCGCTTTCTGTCGGAAAACGGGCAGTCCGCACTCCGCATTGTCGCAACGGACGACCTTGCCGTAGAACTGCATCGTTCCCGTTCCGCACTTGGGACACTTGCAGCCGGAATCCTTGCGGGCGAAGAGCTTGTCGCATGAGAGCAGTTCTGAGGTAATCTCCCTCGTGTACGCCTCTATCTCCTTGCGAAAGGTATCGGCGGGCAGCTCCCCGCGCTCGATGCGTGCCAGTTCCTTTTCCCATTCGCCTGTCAGAGCGACATCGGCGATGCGCATCGTCTTCACTATAGAATAAAGAGCAAGCCCTTTTTCGGTAGGCACGAGCGATTTCTTGCAGCGTTCCATATAGCCGCGTTTGAAGAGTGTTTCGATAATCGCCGCACGGGTGGCGGGCGTGCCGATGCCGCAATCCTTCAATGCCTGACGGAGCGCATCGTCCTCAACCTCCTTTCCGGCGGTTTCCATAGCCGAAAGCAGGGTGGCTTCGGTATGCAACGGCTTGGGCTTGGTTTTTCCCTCCGTGATCGAGCAGCCTTTCAGTGTCAGCGTGTCGCCTTCCTGCCAGTCGGGGATGGAGATTTCCTCCTTGTCCTCCTCGCCATAGACCGCACGCCATCCGGCTTGCCTGATGACACTGCCTTTTACAGTGAACTCCGCTCCGGCACACTCCGCTGTAACGGTAGTGGTGTCCTTGACACATTTCTCCGAGAAAGCCTCTATCATGCGTCCGGCTATCATCTGATAGACGGTGTTGTCCTCTTTGGAGAGGAACAGCGGCTTCTCGCCCGTAACAAGCAGGGCATGGTGGTCGGTCACCTTGCCGCCGTCCACACTGCGTCGTGTGGGTCCGGCTTTCTCCTGCACCTTGCCTTGCCATTCGGGCATCGCACCGATGAAGGCAAGCAGTTTGGGAATTTCAGCAAACACGTCGTCGGAGATGTAGCGGCTTCCCGTTCTCGGATAGGTGACGAGTTTCTTCTCGTAGAGCTTCTGTGCGATTCCAAGCGTCTGCTCCGCCGTGAAGCCATGCTTGGCGTTGGCCTCTTTCTGGAGTGTGGTCAGGTCGAACAAGAGTGGAGTTTCTTCCGTCTTTTCCTTGCGCTCTACTTTCGTGACGGTGGCTGTGCCTGCTTCCTTTACCTTATTATATAGTGCCGTCGCAGGTTCTTTCTCTTTCCATTTCCCGGAAGAGGATAATTTCACCGTTCCGTCATTGTTTCCGTCCACGGCGATATGGAGCTGCCAGAAGGCTTCTGGAGTGAAACGGCGGTTTTCCCAATAGCGTTCGCACACCATTCTCAATGTGGGGGTCTGCACACGTCCGACGGAGTATGTGCCGTGTCCGGCGGCGATAGTGAGTGCCTGCGTGCCGTTGATGCCCACGAGCCAGTCGGATTCGCTCCGTGCTTTGGCAGCAAGGAAAAGGTTGTCATACTTGCTTCCGTTTTCGAGGTTACGCAGTCCTTCACGGATGGCCTTGTCGGTAAGCGAACTTATCCAGAGGCGGACGAACGGGGTGGAACATCCGATATAGTGGTAGAGGTATCGGAAGATAAGCTCTCCTTCGCGCCCGGCATCGGTCGCCACGACGATCTGCTCGCTTCCGTTGAAAAGGCGGGCGATGACCTTGATTTGCGCCGTCACGCCGCTGTCGGGCTTGTAGCCCTTCTCCGCCTTGGTCTGACGGGGGATGAGCATGAAGGTTTCGGGGATGACGGGCAGGTTGTCGCGGACGAATCCGCGCACACCGTAGCCGTCAGGCATGGCAAGCTGGACGAGGTGTCCGAACGCCCATGTCACGGCATAGCCGCCTCCCTCGAAATAACCTTCCTCTCTCTTTGTCGCGCCCACGATGCGGGCGATTTCACGTGCCACACTGGGCTTTTCTGCAATGATTGTCTTCATGTTGAATTGTTTTTGATGATTGATACTTTGGATTGTTTGGATTTAGTGGCGGGCTTGGGGATATTACATCTTCATGCCCTTGCCCGTTCTCTTCTGCGGTTTCTCCTGCTGCCGCTGCTGGCTGTCGTCCTTGGGGGTGGTCTGTCCCTTCTGCAACGGCTCATTCAGGTTCTTGGTCGCCTCGTTGGTCTTGCCCTCGTTGTTCACGGCCACCTGCGTGCGGCTCTCGTTGCTTGGGGCGACCTGCTGCGCGTTGTCGGGATTGGTGTCGTAGCGGTACGGGCGTCCCTTTTCCGGGTTGAACTTGATGTACATCGTGGCATGGAAGCCCTGCTTGTCTGTCACGTTCTCCAGCCTCACGGCTTTGCCCGCCACGTAGTCGGCTTTCTGCTGGTCGGTAAAACTGACATTGCTCCATTTGCTGATGGGGCGGATGCTGCCGTCCTCGTTGGTCCATGTGTTGCGGCGTTGCTCCTTGTTCGTACCGGCGGCATTTTCCGTACCTTGCGCCTGCGCTTGTGCTTGGGTGGGATTCTCCTTGGCTTCCTGCGTCTGTGCGGTACGTGGCGACCTGCCGGTGCCCGGCACGAACTCCACACCGCGCTGTTCCACGTTCACTTGCAGGGTGGTGACGAACTTCCTGCCGTCGTTGCGCTCGATGAGCTTGTCACGCACGGGCAGCCCGGCACGGAGCATGTCCTGCTCCTGCTTGGTGATTTCAGTCTTGCCGATACGTTCCGGTATGCGTACTTTGCTTGCCGGCACATCCGTGATTTCATTCGTCTTGCGGTCTATGCTGACGAATGAGGGTGTGATTTCACCCGTTTCCCTGTCCACAAGGTCCACGACCCTGCCGAGGTTGCCCGTCTCGCGGAGGTTCTTGCGGTCTTCATCGGAAAACTTGTGTTCCTTGTATTCTTCCAGTTTCTGCTCCTTGCGGATGAAGTGCGGCACAAGGCTGACATTGCCCTCGCCGTCCTTTCTGAAGGAGAGGCGGGCGTCCAGCTCGAATGCCTCGCCGCCGAAATTGGGCGTGACCTTCACCAAGTCTGATTTACCGTAGTTGAGCATCTTCTGAAGGTCGCCGGACTTTTCAAGCTCGTCGCGTTTCACGCCCCAACGCTCTTCCAGCTCCTGCCAGTTGATTCTGTTCTCGTCGATGGGCTGGTAGCCCTGTCTGCCCTGCGTCTGCTGCGGGGCTTCCTGATTCTGTTCTTGTTTCTGTTCCATTTCTTCTTGATTTTTAGGTTCTTCCTGATTTTCTTTATTTTCCTGATCGGGTTGTTGTTCTTCTTGTTTTTGCTGTTGCTGTTCCTCCTGTACTTCCTGCTCGTAGCCGGAAGTGTCCACCTTGTGGGGTGCAAGCAGTTCACTGTAGGCTTCGGGGTTCTTCAGCAGCTCCTTCATCACTTCCAGCAGATTGTCGGCCTGCTCTGCCGCAACCCGGTAGAAACCGAAGCGGCTGGGTTCCTTGCATTGGCGGAAGAAGTTCCTGAAGAAGTTGTCCAGCACGTCTCCGTGCCGGTCGAATTGCAGGAAACTCTGCGCGTTCTCCGCCTTGGCGGGGGTGCGCTTGGGCGTGCCGTCCGCATTCAGTCCGGCTACCACGCTGATCTCGCCCGTCTTCTCGTCACGGACAATCAGCACGTCCTTTTCGTCTTTTTTCTTTGCCATCTGATTAAATTTTAATTGGTTATTTATTGAACATATTGCGGATGCGTGCCTTGTAGAACTCGATGTCGTTCTGCCGGAAGTCCTTCACATGTTTGGAAAGGAAGTCCAGCACGTCCGTTTCGCTGTAATAGGTTTTCTTGCCCAAGGTCTTGTAGGAGAGTGCGCCCTCACTGCGGTAGCGTTGCAGGGTGCGCTTGCTGATCTGGAGGAGCATGCACAGGTCCTGATTGTCGAAAAGGCGGATGCCTTCGGACAGGGACGGCGGTTGTTGCCCCTGCGCCTTCATAGCCAGCAGCAGCTCGTCCTGACGGTCGAGGCGTTCGAGGATTTTCTGCATCCATCCCTCGAAATTGTTTCGGGTAAGCAGTTCCATAGCTCATTTCCTCCTTCCTTTGTCGGTTTTCTTGCCGCCCGTCCGCAACGAATAGTTGTGCAGCAGGGCTTCCACCGTTTCTTCCTTGTTCCTGATGGTATTTGTTTCCAACAGTCTTTGCACTTCGGAGAGGCGGTAGCGGCAAGTGCCGCGTACTATCACATATTCTATGCGGTGGTCGTCCCTCATCCGTTGCAGGGTACGGGTACTCACGTTCAGCAGTTCGGCGGCTTGTGCCGTATTGAGCAGGCGGTCTTTCGTTTCCGTCTCCTTCCGCCGTCGCTCTTCTTTCGCTTCGCGGACATATCCTGCTATCTCCGCTATCTGTTCCAGCATAGTCCGGTATGCGGAACTTTCAATCGTTATCACTTTCATATATGCGCTTGTTTTATTGTTTCTGCGGCAAAGTTCGGCAATGGAAAAGGGCGGCTTTAACAACTCACTACGTGACTCACGTAAGATTTTTATGAAAAAGGCTCCGCAACCCGGACAATCGGCGCAACAAGCTGCCATTCAGACAAAACCGATGGGCGTTTCAGCCCGTGCCGTTACCTTTGCGGCAAATTCAAAATCGTTTTGTATATGGAAATAGTATCTATCGAGAAAAAGACCTTCGAGGAAATGGTGACACAAACGGATGCCTTCGTGGAGAAGGTCGCCGCCTTGCAGCGCAAGGGGGATGCCAAAAGGCTCGGCAAGTGGCTCACGGGCGAAGAGGTTTGTGGGCAGTTGAGAATCAGCCAACGCACGTTGCAGAAACTGCGTGACAGGGGCTTTGTCGGTTATTCGCAAATCGGCTTCCGTTTTTACTACAAGCCGGACGATGTGAAAAGGCTCATCCCGCTTGTCGGTACGATTTGCCCCACTGACAGATAACTTTATCTGACTTAAAACGGATATGATTATGAACGAAGACAACAATGTTATCACGATGGATTGTGAATCAGTAGCCGTATTGCTGCAAAAGATGCGGAAGGAATCCAAATGGCTCTCCGATTTTTTAGAAAGTTACCGTCCGCCATTGGATGGGGAGCGGTATCTGACGGACAAGGAAGTGGCGGAACTGCTCCGCGTGAGCCGCCGTACCTTGCAGGAATACCGCAACAACAGGATATTGCCTTTTATCCTGCTGGCGGGAAAGGTGCTTTATCCGGAATCGGGACTGCGCGAAGTGTTGGAAGCAAATTATAGAAAACCGCTGAAAGGGTGAGATAAGGCGGCTGTATGCACAAAGAGGAAACGGACAACCCCGGTCGTGGAGCTGTCCGTTTCCTCTTTCTGTTGTCGGCATTGTCAATGTCCGTGCGTGTTCAGCAATACCCGTTGGCCTTGTGGATGAGCATCACGTATGCCTGCTGCTTTTCTTTGGCAAGAGCCTTCTCCATAAGCCACCTTCGGAACACGTGCGTGCAGTAGGTGTTCAGCCGGAAGGCGATGGGGATGATGATTTCAAGGGCATAAACATCGGCATACAAACCGTTTTCAAGCCGCATGTAGCGGCATACCTCGTAGTCGTTCAGCACGTCCGACTTGCGGACGGCTTTGATGGCGGCGTTCA
>OWIV01001593.1_pt1 | contig 9590 bp, 6 predicted proteins | sample 1732831 | NCBI WGS metagenome assembly OWIV01 (sample SAMN05065757, study PRJEB22554) | human gut metagenome | biome: ENVO:2100002; feature: ENVO:00000062; material: ENVO:00002003 | host: Homo sapiens | place: USA
CGAGATGCAGCGTAGTCTCGTGGGCTCGGAGATGTGTATAAGAGACAGGACAACAGTAGAGACAGAGAGTGTCGAGGCTGCTGCGGCGCAGGAGATCATATTAGGCGAAGGCAGTGTCAAATTTACTTTTATCGTGGTGGATGCAGATGGAAACGAGACAAACTTTGTGGTCAGCACAGATAAAGAAACAGTCGGCGACGCTTTGTTAGAGCTGAATCTGATCGAAGGAGATGACAGCGAGTACGGTCTTTATGTAAAGACTGTAAACGGAATCACTGCAGATTATGATACAGACGGAACTTACTGGGCATTCTATGTAAATGGAGAGTATGCAAGCACAGGTGTGGATTCCACTCCGGTGAACGAAGGCGATACCTACGAGTTTAAGGTAGAAAAATAATGAAGCTGAAAACAAGGGAAGTGGCAATATTCGGTATGCTTGGTGCTTTGATGTATGCATCAAAAGTATTTATGGAATTACTGCCGAATGTGCATTTGCTTGGAGTTTTTACAATTTCTTTTACACTTGTTTATCGGAAAAAGGCACTGTATCCGATTTACACGTATGTATTACTGAATGGATTGTTTACGGGATTTGCGACATGGTGGATACCGTATCTGTATCTCTGGACGATTCTTTGGGGCGTGACCATGCTGCTCCCACAAAAAATTCCGAAGAAGATACAGCCAATTGTGTATATGATCGTAAACGCATGTCACGGATTTTTGTTTGGAACACTCTATGCCCCGGCGCAGGCAATTCTTTTTGGACTGAGTTTTAAAGGGATGATCGCCTGGATCATTGCAGGATTGCCGTGGGATTTTGTGCACGGTGTCAGCAATTTCTTCTGTGGAATATTGATTGTTCCGATTGTGACACTGCTGCGGAAGTTAGAGAAACAAGTGTAATTTTATTCTTTATCTTTGGCGATCGGCAGAGTGAAAATAAACTCTGTGCCAACGCCCTCTGTACTGATACAGTTGATATTTTCTCCATGTGCCTGAATGATTTCTTTTACAATGGAAAGTCCAAGACCGGTGCCACGCTTGTCTTTTCCGCGGGACAGGTCGGTTTTGTAAAATCTTTCCCAGATTTTTTTCAGACTGTCTTTGGGAATACCGATTCCGGTATCCTTGACCGAGACAAATACTTTGTCGTTCTTCTCGGTTGTCTCAATCGTGATCGTGGAATCCGGATGACTAAACTTGATCGCATTGTCGATCAGATTGTAAAGTACCTGTTGGATTTTGCTGAAATCAGCAGTGACAAACAACTGCTCACCGGAGAGAATCAGGTTGAAGCGGATATGTTTGTTGGCGCAGATTCCCTCAAAAGTCAGGAGCGTTGTCTTGATCGTCTGGTTGATATCAAAATCCGTCACATCCAACATAACACCATGAGAACCAAATTTATTTAATTCCAGAAGACTTTTTGTCAGCTTATTTAATCGCTCTGTCTCAAAAAGGATGATATTTAAATATTTTTCCTGCATTTCGACCGGGATAGTTCCGTCTAACATCGCTTCCACATATCCCTTGATCGAGGTGAGCGGGGAGCGGAAATCATGTGAGACATTGGAGATAAACTTTCTCTGATCTTCCTCTAACGTGTTCAACTCATTCGCCATATAGTTTAAGGATGCGGCGAGATAACCAATCTCATCATTGGAGTGCACGTCAATCTTGGCATCAAAATTTCCTTTGGAATATTCGTCTGCCGCATGGGTGATCTTGCGGATCGGAATATAAACTACATATGTAAATAATGCAAGTACGACAAACGCTGCGGCAAAGATCAGAGCCAGTGTTGTGTATGCGATCGCGGACAGACTGTTTGCAGATGCGGTCAGATACGATTCTGATTTGTGGATGATCACATAGCCACGCACTTTGTAGTTGACAGTGATCGGGGAAAATACACTCAGCATATTTTCCTGAAAATAATCGTAAAAAGTCCCGACACGATAATAGCGGTTGCCGAAGTCTGTCATATCAAAGTCTGGAATCGTTTCTTCTGTAGTCTCTGTGGCAGCAGTGTTGATCAGGATCTTTCCGTGTGTATCTACGATCCAGATATCTGCATTCAGATAAGTGCCCAGAGCGCTGAGCTGTTCATTAATCTCATCTAATGTCATGGAATTGCTGAAATAATTCTGCGCATAACTGGATGAGATCAGGGCAGATTCCCGGTATAAATTCTGAGCTTCTTTTTTTTCAAGGTGCTGGAAAGTAAGGTGGTAAGTGAAGGTCGCAATGATGAGAAAACCAAGCAGGCCAAAAAGCAGATAACCACCCAAAAGCTTTAAGTATAATGTACGTTTCATTTAATCTCTGACCTCAAATTTGTATCCAATTCCCCATACCGTAGCAAGGCTCCAGTTCGCATGGTCTTTAATCTTTTCACGGAGACGTTTTACATGGACATCCACCGTTCTTGTATCACCGATGTATTCATAGCCCCAGATATGGTCTAAGAGCTGTTCTCTGGTGAAAACCTGATTTGGAGAGGAAGCAAGGAAATATAAAAGTTCCAGTTCCTTTGGCGGCATATCCACTGCCTGCCCCATATAAATGACGGAGTAATTCGAAAGATTGATGACCAGATCTTCATATTTGACACATTTCAGATCCGGGATCACTTCCTCGGTTTTCACTGGCTGATAACGTCTTAACACGGCTTTGACGCGGGCAACAAGTTCCTTCGAATCGAAAGGTTTCATCATATAATCATCCGCACCGAGTTCAAGACCTAACACTTTGTCAAAAATTTCACCTTTTGCGGAGAGCATAATGATCGGAACATTTGCCTTTGCACGTACCTCACGGCACACCTGATAGCCGTCGATTCCAGGTAACATCAGATCGAGCAAAATAAGGTTTGGATTATACTGCTCAAATGCGGTCAGTGCTTCCTCCCCATCGTTTACAATCTTTGTGTCAAAGCACTCCTTTGTGAGATAAAGGGAGATCAGCTCTGCAATATTATTATCATCATCAACAATTAAAATTTTCTGTTTTGCTGCCATATATCCTCCTTGTTTGCGAAGCAAATCCTATTTTACAAAGTAAAATTTAACCTCTGTGTGAGGAGAGGATTTAGCCTCCTTGTTATTTAAATTCGGCAATTGTTACACCTGCATCGCCCTCACCGTATTCGCCGAGGTGATAGGACTTCACATGTTTCTGGCGTTTCAGATAAGTGTGCACGGCATTCCGCAGTGCACCGGTTCCTTTTCCATGTACGATGCGCACGGAGCCTAAATGGGAAAGATAAGCGTCATCGAGATATTTATCCAATAAAGCAATCGCCTCATCTGTGGTTTTTCCGATGAGGTTGATCTCCGGGGAGATCGTTGCGGATTTGCTCATGCGGATTTTTCCGGCTCCGGTTTTGTTTGCTTTGGCACCGGACATCATCGGGGAATCCTCGTCGATCAGGATCAGGTCATTGATATTGACAAGAGAGCGTAAAATTCCCATCTGGACGTAAAGGTCGCCTTTCGCGTTCGGAAGTGTGTGCACGGTTCCTTTTAAATTCATGCTGATCACTTTTACAGTGTCGCCGATCTGAAGTTTTTTCGGGACTTTGTGGTTTGGAACAGCATTTTTCTTCTGGTCGGCAAGCTTTTTCTGGCTCGCATTCATCTTGTCACGAAGTCTGGTGCGCTCTTTTTCCATCTCGCTCATTGGAGCATTTGCTTTGCCGTATTTGTTAAAGTTGCGGATTGTCTCATCTGCCACGTCTTTGGCTTCTTTTAAGATGCGGAACGCTTCCTCGTTTGCATCGCGCAGTATCTTGTCGCGGCTTGCATCCAATTTTTCCTGCTTTTGCTCGAGACGCTCTTTTAAGGACTGGATTTCCTGTTTATAGCGGTTGATCTCAGCCTGTTCTTTTTCGATGGTCACACGGCTTTTTTCGAGATCGGCAAGGAGATCTTCGAAGTTTTCATCATTTTCACTGATGCGGGTTTTGGCATCTTCGATGAGGTCTTTGCCAAGACCAAGTTTTTCCGAGATCGCAAAGGCGTTACTTTTTCCCGGAATACCGATTAAAAGCCGGTAAGTCGGACTTAAAGTTTCAACATTAAATTCACAGCAGGCATTTTCCACGCCCGGGGTGGAAAGAGCAAATACTTTCAATTCACTGTAGTGAGTGGTTGCCATGGTGCGCGCGCCATATAAGTGCAACTTGGATAAAATGGAGATCGCAAGGGCGGCACCTTCCGTCGGATCGGTTCCGGCACAAAGCTCGTCAAAGAGAACGAGCGAACGGTCGTTGACCTTTTTCAAAATACGGATGATATTGGTCATATGGGATGAGAAAGTACTTAAGCTCTGTTCGATACTCTGCTCATCACCGATATCTGCAAACACTTCCTCAAATATACCAAGCTCTGACCGCTCAGAAGCCGGAATATGAAGCCCGGACTGTCCCATTAAAGTAAGAAGTCCCACGGTCTTTAAAGAGACAGTTTTACCACCGGTGTTTGGACCTGTTACGATCAAAAGCTTGAAATCTTTGCCGAGCATGACATCGATTGGAACCACTTTTTTCTTATCGAGCAGTGGGTGACGTCCCTTCTTAATGTGAAGATATCCTTCATTATTAAATGTCGGTGCAACACCGTTGTAGGTCTGCGCATAAGCAGCTTTTGCAAAAATAAAATCAAGTTCTGCCAAAATTGTATAATCGGCAGCAATCTGTTCAGAAAAATTAGCAGTCAGCCTGCTCAGGTTTTCTAAGATTTTTTCGATTTCGTCTTTTTCTTTTAACAGAAGTTCTTTGTATTCGTTATTCAGATTCACGACCGCCATCGGTTCAATGAAAAGGGTGGAACCGGATGAGGACTGGTCATGTACCATGCCGGGAATCTGGGATTTTGCCTCGGCTTTGACTGGCAGACAGTAGCGTCCGTCGCGCATGGTGATCACAGCGTCCTGCAAATAGCTTCTGGTTGTGCTGTTGTTGATCATGTTGTTCATCTGGGCGCGAATCCTGTCGTTCATGCCGCGCATGGAACGGCGGATGGAACGCAGTGTGCTGCTTGCGTCGTCGGCAATCTCGTCCTCTGCGAGAATGCAGCGCTTGATCTCGTCATAGAGCGGTGTCAGCGGTTCGATTTCGGTGAAAAATCCGGTCAGTGAATCGTCTGGAACTTCCTCTTTTTCTGAGCGGGAAAATGCTTTTACACGCTTGGCAGCCTCTAAGAGAGAACAGATCGAAAGCAGTTCTGCGGCACTTAAGGAGGCACCGATCTCTAAACGTTTCAGCGAGTCATTGACACTGTGCACGCCGGAAAATGAGAGGTTTCCACAACGGAACAGACGGCTTAATGCATCCTTCGTCTGGAGCTGAAGCTGCTCAATCTGGGCTTTGTCTGTGATGGGACGCAGTGCAAGACAGCGTTTTTTTGCTTCCGGACTGCATGCGTATTCAGACAGCTGATTTAAAATTTTATTATATTCTAAGGTTTTTAAAACTTTTTCATTCATAAAACAAAAGTACTCCATCATCGTTTTAGCTGATCAGTTTTTATTATAGACCAAAGTGAAGCTGATGAAAAGAAGAGTTTGGCAGGAATTGCGCAAAAAAAGAAAGTATTGCAAGCGTATGTGTTTCAATTTATAATATAGATTGGTATGATTTTTCATGTATGGATCAAAAAGTAAAACAGATACAAGCTTGATTGCATTTGAAGGTGCGGCAGGAATGTCACTGCCTGGAAAGGAATATCATGCAGGAAAACAAACAGGATAAATATGAATTTATCAGTGAAAAAATAAAGGAAAAACCAGTGAATAAAAAGAAATTGGTATATCACGTATGCTTTGTCGTACTTCTGGCAGTTTTATTTGGAATTGTGGCAAGCGTTACGTTCGTGCTTTGTCAGCCGAAAATGGATGATCTCCTTCATCCGAAGGAAGATCCGACCATCACGATCCCGAAAGATGAACCGGAGCAGGAGACGGAAACGGAAGAACCGGATACAGAGACAGAAACAAACGAACCGGATTCTGAGGCTCAGATTGTGTATGAACAGCTTACACTGGCGGATTTCCAGGCATTGCAGAATGAGATGTATGCGATCGGAAAGCAGGCGAATAAGTTTATCGTGGCAGTGACCGGTGTCAAGAGCAATACGGACTGGTTCAATAATGCCTATGAGAGCAAGGGACAGGGTTCCGGTATTATTATTGCAAACAGTGGTCAGGAACTGTTGATCCTGACTGAGAGGAAAGTCATTGCAGGAGCGTCTTCTGTCTATGTGACCTTTGTCAATGACACATCGGTGGAAGCCTCTATCAAAAAATACGACGGAAATACGGGAATTACCGTACTCAGTGTTCCGGTGGATGAGATTGATAATGATACCATGAATCTGATTTCGGTCGCAGTGCTTGGCAATTCGCTTGCCATTACGCAGGGAACGCTTGCGCTTGCAGTTGGAAGTCCGCTTGGAACGAATTATTCCATTTTGACAGGAAATATCACTTCATCTGCTTATTCCATTTCAACAATTGATGCGAATTATGATATTTTTACAACGGATATTGTGGGAAGCAAAAACGGAAGTGGGGCACTTATCAATTTAAACGGCGAAGTGATCGGTCTTGTCACACAGGGATACAGCAGTGAGGGCGATCAGAATACGCTGACAGCAATCTCTATTTCAGAATTGAAACCGGTGATCGAGATGTTGTCCAATAATAAAGATATTCCATACATCGGTCTGGAAATCACTACAGTTACCAATACGATCGCAAAAGAGAATGATATTCCAAAGGGCGTTTATATTAAGGAAGTAAAAATGGATTCGCCGGCGATGGCAGCAGGACTACAGAGCGGTGATGTCATTACAGAGATTGACGGGGAAGCGGTGATCTCGGTTGATGGATATCAGACAAAATTGCTTTCCCTCACACCGGGCGATGTGGCGGAGGTCACGATTCAGAGACAGGGAAATGATGGTTATACGGAGATTAAATGCCCTGTAACGGTCAGTGTTTTACAGTAATACAAATACATAATTTGGAGGTAATAATTGTTATGAAATATATTGAAAGTCTCCGCGAAGGCGAGAGGATTAATGAGATTTACCTGTGCAAGACAAAACAGTCTGCGCTGACGAAGGCAGGCAAACCTTACGAAAACGTTATTTTACAGGATAAAACAGGAATCCTGGATGCAAAAATCTGGGATCCGGGTTCTGTTGGAATCGATGATTTTGATTCGTTGGATTACGTTGCTGTTATGGGAGATATCACAAGTTTTCAGGGGAATTTACAGCTCTCCATCAAGCGTGTCAGAAAAGTGCAGGAAGGGGAGTATGATCCGAAGGATTATCTTCCGGTCAGCGAGAAAAATATTGATGAAATGTATGAGGAACTGTGCGGTATTATCCGTTCGGTGAACAATCCATATTATAAAAAACTGTTAAGCAGTTTTTTCTTAGAGGACAAAGAGTTTGAGAAACGTTTCAAATTCCACTCCGCAGCGAAAACCGTTCATCATGGTTTTGTGGGTGGATTGTTAGAGCATACGCTCAGTGTGACAAAGCACTGTGATTATTTTGCAGCTTATTATCCTATGTTAAACCGCGATCTGATTGTGACTGCGGCGATTTTCCATGACATCGGAAAATTGGAAGAATTATCTGTTTTCCCGGAAAATGATTACACAGACGAAGGACAGCTGTTAGGTCATATTATGATCGGGGCAGAGATGGTCGGAGAGCGTATCCGCACGATCGAAGGTTTCCCGGTCCGCATGGCAAATGAATTAAAACACTGTATTCTCGCACATCACGGAGAGCTGGAATATGGTTCGCCGAAGAAGCCGGCACTTGCAGAAGCACTGGCGCTCAGTTTTGCTGATAATGTAGATGCGAAGATGGAGACAATTCGTGAAATTTTTACCAATGTACCGGAGAACAGTGTGGAGTGGCAGGGATTCAACCGTCTGCTCGACAGCAATATTCGGAGATCCAGTCTGAAATAGGAAAGAAGAATGAATAAAAACGATATTATTACATTGAAGATTGAGGATATGGGAATTGACGGAGAGGGCATTGGAAAGATAGATGGCATGACTTTTTTCGTCAAGGATGCAGTGATCGGGGATGAGATTGAGGCGCGCATTACCAAATTGAAAAAGAATTATGGTTATGCGAGAGTGGAGCAGATCGTAAAGCCGTCCGGCTTCCGCACGGAGCCGAAATGTGAACTGCACAGACGCTGTGGAGGCTGCCAGATTCAGGCGATGGATTATGCAAAGCAGTTAGAGTTCAAGGAGAACAAGGTAAAAAACAATCTGATCCGTCTCGGCGGATTTAATGCAGACTTTGTGGATTCTGTGATGGAGCCGATCGTTGGCATGGAGAACCCTTACCGTTACCGCAATAAGGCACAGTTTCCAATCGGAAAAGATAAAGATGGAAATATCATTGCTGGGTTTTACGCCTCGCGCACGCACAGCATTATTCCGGTCAAAGACTGCATGCTTGGCGTGGCAGAAAACCGTGAGATTTTAGAAGCGATCCTATCCTATATGCGTGAGTGCCACATAGAACCTTATGATGAGAAAACCGGAAGAGGGCTTGTGCGTCACGCGCTGATCCGCTATGGACTTACGACAAAAGAGATCATGGTATGCCTTGTCGTTAACGGCAGGAAACTTCCGGCACAGAATGTGCTTGTGGAGAAGTTGCAGGCAATTCCCGGCATGACAAGTATTTCCATTAATATTAATCAGAAGAATACGAATGTGATCCTCGGCGAGCAGACCGAGGCTATCTGGGGACAGTCTTACATTACGGATTACATTCATTTAAGAGACTGCATGAATTTTGAGCGGACTGGAAAAGCAATCTCCTATCATATTTCACCACAGTCTTTTTATCAGGTGAACCCGGAACAGACCGAGAAGCTTTACAGCCTTGCGTTGGAGTATGCAGGACTTACCGGAAAGGAGTCCGTCTGGGATCTGTACTGCGGAATCGGAACGATTTCGCTATTCCTTGCCGGAAAAGCCGGGCATGTGTATGGAGTGGAGATTGTACCACAGGCGATTGCCGATGCAAAAGACAATGCAAAGCGGAATGGATTTTCCAATACCGAGTTTTTCGTTGGAAAAGCAGAGGAAGTATTGCCGGAATTTTATGCGAAGCATAAGAATGAAAAGACAGATATGCTGCACCCGGATGTGATCGTGGTCGATCCTCCGAGAAAAGGCTGCGATGAGAAATGTTTAGAGACAATGCTTCTGATGAAGCCGGAACGCATTGTTTATGTGAGCTGTGATTCTGCGACACTGGCAAGAGATCTGAAGGTGCTGGCGGAAGGCGGATATGAGGTAAAACGTGTCCGGGCTGTGGATCAGTTTGCGCACACAACACATGTGGAGACGGTTGTCTTGCTTTCCAAGGGAATGGTCGATACAAGAAAAGTGAAGGTGGACTTCTCCCTGGAGGATATGGATTTATCTGAATTTAGGGGAAAAGCAACTTATGAGCAGATAAAGGCATATGTACTTGAGCAGACAGGACTTAAGGTTTCATCACTGTATATCGCACAGATTAAGAAGAAGTGTG
>OWIV01001603.1_pt1 | contig 9560 bp, 7 predicted proteins | sample 1732831 | NCBI WGS metagenome assembly OWIV01 (sample SAMN05065757, study PRJEB22554) | human gut metagenome | biome: ENVO:2100002; feature: ENVO:00000062; material: ENVO:00002003 | host: Homo sapiens | place: USA
TTGATAAACTATATGATAAGTTCACCGACCTGGAGAAGAAAGAATTTCTTAACAGCTTTGTAGAACAGGTGGACATTTACGAGCAGGAGCAGCCAGATGGCAGATTCCTGAAGCACATAAAGTTCCGTTTTCCGGTGTATTTTGGAGGCAGAGAGACACAGGAACTTTGTTGGGACAACGAAAGTACCGTTGAGACAATAGTTGCACTACATCGGACAGATTTGTAAGAATCCTTGATTTTAGGCACTTTGAGAGGTTTTTCAGATTTGACCAGAGTGACCGAAAAACATACAAAAAGGCAATTTCAGACGGTGTGAATGTCTCAGTCGTATTGGACTGCGGCTTCGGAAACATATCAAAGAAAAAGTAATATTTTTATCATTCAACAGAATAAAAGAAACGTGAAAGACCGTTCATTTTCAAGAAAAATTGAAAGTGAGTGGTCTTTTTTTATACCTCTAAAACGGATTTTTATTAAGATGTTTTGAAGGATTGATTCGATGTGTTCGAGAAAGGCGATATTATGGAGACGATCCGGAATGTAGATGTAAACAGATTGCATGATTTTAAAAATCATCCATTCAAAGTAGAGATGAATACAGAATTGTGCGAGCTTATGAGAAGTATTGAGAAAGAAGGTGTGCTTGTGCCACTTCTTGTAAGGACAAATCCCTATGGAGATGGGTATGAGGTGATATCCGGTCACAGGCGAAAGGAAGCTGCTATATGGGCAGGAGAGACGAAGGTTCCGGTTGTGATAAGAGAATTGGATGATGATCAGGCAGTTGTGGCAATGGTTGACGCTAACCTGCATAGAGAGAATCTGAAGCCAAGTGAGAAAGCATTTGCGTATAAGATGAAGCTGGAAGCCATGAAACATCAGGGAAAGCACATTGACAGCGTGACTTCGGCTCAAGTTGGACCGAAGTGTGACACAGATGGAAATGGCAGAGCGGATAATTTGGGGAATAGAGCTAATGAAGTTGTTGAAGAGCATTCCATGATAAACAGCAACGAGCTTCTTGCAAGACAGGTCGGAGAAAGTGTAGCACAGATAAAGAGATATATCCGGCTGACAAATCTCATCCCTAAGATACTTGCTATGGTGGATGAGGGAAAGATAGCATTTACGATTGGTGTGGAATTATCCTATCTGTCAGAAGAAGAACAGTATGAGCTTCATGCTGTAATGGATTTGGAGCAATGCACACCATCATTGTCGCAGGCAAATAGGATGAAACGTATAAGTCAGAGCGGAAAGCTGGATATTGATGAAATCTATTCAATATTGGAAGAGGAAAAACCGAACCAACGAGAACAGATTAAGATTCGTGCCAGTACACTTGAGGAGTATTTTCCAGATGATTTTACTCCAAAGCAGAAGGTGGAACTTATAGAGCGGCTCGTAAAAGAATGGCATGAAAAACAGATTAAAGATACGGAAAGGAACAGGTGATTATATGAATAAGAATCAGAATATACGATTTAATATGGATAAGGAATCCGATATTATGGCATGGGAGAGCCTTCACAGCAAAGATGTGGGGGAAAGATTTAAGTCACAAAACAGGTTCGTGATTGAAGCAATCAATTATTATTATGAGAGAGTTATGCGTATACAGGAAGATCCATATCTGGAAACAAGGGAAAAAGAAGATGCATTTGCGGACAGGATAGTTGGAAAGGTAGAAAGGAAAGTACTTTCAAATCTTCCTGCCTTACTGGGATTATATGTAAAGAAAGATTATGAGGAGGAATAATTATGGCGATAGACAGGACAGTTAAGTTTACAGTGAGATTAAATATGCTTAATCCGGCTCATGTAACTATTAATAAGGTTCTGAATGAGTTGAATTTGGATATATTTAAGTCAAAGAATCAGTTTTTTATAGATGCGGCAACTTATTATATCGAGAATTATGGGCAGGAAGAATTAACGCAGCCGAAGAAAGAGAAAGAGCCGGAGTTTGTATCAACAGAAGATATGAAAGCAATTGAGGAAAGAATCAGGCAGGCTGCAAAGGATGAAGCACGTCAGGAAGCAAATAAGGAAGTTATGACAATGGTAGGAAGTCTGCTGGCTGCAATTCAGGCTGGTGGAGGTGCTATGTCAGTAATGAATAAAGCTGATGCTGCTATGGAGACAGGAACGAAAAGCATATCTGATGAAGAGTCAGAGGATTATGAAGAAGATGAGACATTAGTACAGAGTGCACTAAGATGGATGGTAAATGATTAGCAATAGAATATAGCTTATAGATACAAGGACTGTGTAGAAATACATGGTCCTTATTTTTATCTGCAAATATTGTAGCGACTGCCGGCATAAAACGATGGCAGAAATAAAAAGCGACTGAACAATCCGACAGCAGTAACTTAAAATGCCGTAATAATCCGACGGCATGGAACTTGAACGAAAGAAAGTCGGAAAAAGAACAAAGGAAAAGTGATGGCACAAAGCGACGGCATTATATAAGAGCGACGGCATAAAGTGAAGTCAGCTATGAAAAATGCTGTAACAAATTGCCGTCAATTAATGTGAAAAGACACCTTTACGAGATTTTAGACAATTATCAGAGCAAGAGATGCTTCAAGCAAGGGGCAAGAGAAGTTCAAATACAGCCCTCGGCGTTTGAGAGCGAAATACACCCTCCGCACAAAACTTCGTTTTGTACTCCGGGGATTTCGCGATTGCATCGAGCCTGAGAATAAATATTACTATGGCTGCATTTGAAGAATTAAATGTAGCTGATAAAAAGAAGGAGATGATAGCAATGCCAAGACATTCATTTATACAGATGACGAAACTCCATAATGTCATGGGGAGAATTGATTATATAACAAGTACAGTTAAACAGGAAAATCTATATGCCATATATGCGACACAGCCACTTCGTTCTTTTTGGAAAGATCTTGCAAAATGCAACAGAGAAGAATTTGCTAAAAGTGGAACGATAGGAAAATATATTGAGGCAAGAGAGCTGATTATAGCATTACCGGAAGGTTTGTATCATTATGAGCATGATTATCTTATCAAACATTTTGCTACGGATTTCAAGAAAAAGTATGGTGTGGACTGCTATGCAGCCCTGCATCATAACAAAAGAAAGACAAACTTTCATATTCATCTGATATTTGCAGAGAGGACGAAACTGGAAAAGCCGGTTGTTAAGGTAGCATCAAGAAACATGTTCTATGATGAAAGAGGGAAACATGTGCGTACTAAGAAAGAGATATTGGATGCAAGTGGTGACATCCGTAATGGCTGTAAGATTATCAGAAAAGGCGAGGTCTATGAGAAAAAAGAGTTTTCTATAAAATCCGATAGATTTAAACAGGATTCATTTCTTGATGAGGCAAAGGTGTTTTTTACAAATGAAATAAATCAGCTTGTGCTGCATGAAGAGGATAAACTTAAAGTCTTTGATAAGAACAGTCCATATCTTGCTACTAAAAAAATAGGCAAAAATAATCCAATGGAAGAACAAATAAAGGCTGACAATGAGGTACGACAGGAATGGAACAGGACTGTTGACAGAGCAATTGTAAGCGGAGTGTCAGAAGAGGACATATCAAGGATAAAGAAGAATGAAATAACAGAAAAGGTAAGGTATTCCATAGATTTATATGGAGACAGACCGGATCTTCTTGCAAGTATTATAAAGCTTGCTATTGCAGTGCTTGAACTTCTTATTAATCGCATTATGCTGGCTGCGGTTGGTGTGGCAGAAAAGATGCTGGATATTGTGCCAGAAGAAAGTAGAAATATTGAGGCTAAGACTTATCCAACAATGCCAACAATGTCACCACTTGCAGAAAAATACCTAAGTCTTCAGAATATCTATGATGAATTACAAAAGCAAAATGAAGCAATATTTGCGCAGGAGCATAAACGCAGCGAGCTGGAGATAGAATTGTCAGAATGTAATGGTGCATTTAAGGCACGAAAGCGTGGAGGGTTGCAGAATCAAATATATGAACTGAACAAACAGATTGATAATATGAAACGCTATTTGTCATCTATTGTGCAACGACATGGTTATGATAATGTAAGGGATTTTTATAGTACTTATTATGTGGCTAAAGGTGAATATGCTGATTATGTGAAAGATGTTGAGGAATGGAATGTTAATCACGTTAAAAAGAATGAGAATATTCCAACTGAAGAGAATAGGACAGATAGATATCAGATTGGCGAGGAAAGGAATTTTATGAGAGATAAAGACAAAGAATATTTAATCAAAAAAAGATGATGTAATAGAGTGCTCTGGAGTGCTTGAGAAATTCAAGTTGAGATTGAAAAAATATCAGTATGCATGATATAATATTATATTATGAGAAGTTAAGTGAATATTGTGGTGGATAGGAGAATATTACATTGACAGTAAATTATGATAAGCTGTGGAAGCTGTTAATAGATAAAAAAATCAGCAAAACGCAATTGGTACATAAGAGCGGTATAAGTACCAATGCTATGGCTAAAATGGGAAAAAATCAATTTGTCAGATTGGAAGTGTTAATTAGGATATGTGATATTCTCCATTGCCGGATAGATGATATTATTGATTATTCTATGGATGTAGAAACAGAACGAGGAGGTAACTCTTATGAAATCTAATTTTGACTTTTTACAAACAGAGTTTCCTGTTTTATCAACGTTTGGTTGTCAGGCTGAAAAGTATTGCTTTTCTGATCCTAATTCATGCCTTATGAAATTGGGAATGATAGGGGAGAGCATTGTTAATTTAATGTTTACTTATGACAGAATCCAATTGCCATATGATAATACGGCAGTTACAAGAATAGATACTCTTCAAAGAGAAGGATTGCTAACAAGAGATTTAACGGATATTTTACATGCTCTTAGAAAAGCCAGAAATAAAGCTGTGCATGAGAATTATGATTCTGAATCAGAATGTAAAATTCTGATTCAAATGGCTTATAGTCTTTGCGAATGGTTTATGCAGACTTATGGAGATTGGAATTATCAGCATCATGATTTTATTATGCCTGAATTAGAAAATAAGAGAGTTTCGGTTACACAGGAAGAGAAAGCAGCAGAAGAGAGACAGGCAGAAGAACTTACAAAACAGGCAGAACAAAAAGCAAGTACAGCAGAAGCTATTTCTAAATCAGAGCGTCAGAAGCAGGCTGGTAAAATGGCAAGTCAGCGCCCTAAATCAGAAGCTGAAACTAGATATATTATCGATGAACAATTGCGTCAAGTAGGTTGGGAGGTAGATACAGAAAATCTCCGTTATTCTAAAGGAACTCGTCCGGCAAAAGGACATAATATGGCTATTGCTGAATGGCCGACAAATTCTTCAGTAGGACAGAGCGGACGTGTAGACTATGCATTATTTGTTGACACTAAGTTGATAGGTGTCATCGAGGCAAAAGCAATACATAAGGATATTCCGTCTGTTATTGATTATCAGGGAAAAGAATATCCGCGTAATATTCGTAAGGAAGATTCAGAGTATCAGATTGGAGAATGGGGTGAATATAAAGTACCATTTACTTTTGCTACCAACGGAAGACCATATCTAAAGCAGCTTGAAACAAAGTCAGGAATATGGTTTTTAGATTTGAGAAGCCCTGCAAATAATCCGACAGCTCTTCATGGGTGGATTAGTCCTATGGGAATGGTAGAATTGCTGGAGAAAAATCCTCAAGAGGGTAATTCAGCATTGAAGGCATTGCCATATGATTTTCTTACAGATCCTAATGGGTTAAATCTGCGTGAATATCAGTTAAATGCGATAAAAGCGGCAGAACAGTCAGTTATTGAAGGAAAAAAGAATATCCTTTTAGCTATGGCAACAGGAACAGGAAAAACACGTACTGTACTAGGTATGATTTATCGCTTTTTAAAGACGAACCGATTCAAACGTATATTGTTTCTTGTTGACCGTACTTCTCTTGGGGAACAGGCATCAGATGTATTCAAAGAAGTAAAGTTGGAAGACTTAATGACACTTGATGAGATATATAATATCAAGGGACTTGAAGATAAAAATATTGATAAAGAAACCAGAATACAGGTGGCAACTGTTCAGAGCATGGTTAAGCGTATTCTATATAATGATGGAGAAACTATGCCGGCGGTTACAGACTATGATCTTATTATCATAGATGAAGCACACCGCGGATATATTCTTGACAAGGAAATGGGCGACACCGAAATTTTGTATCGTGACCAAAGAGATTATCAAAGCAAATATCGAAGTGTGATTGAATATTTCGATGCGGTGAAGATTGCACTTACGGCAACACCTGCACTTCAGACGACAGAAATTTTTGGACAACCAGTGTTTAAATATACATATAGAGAAGCTGTCATAGAAGGATATTTAGTAGATCATGATGCTCCTCATCATTTGGAAACAAAACTCAGTACAGGTGGAATTCACTACAAATCGGGTGATACAGTTATGATTTATGATCCTGTGACAGGTGAAATTACAAATAGTGAGTTGTTGGATGATGAATTAGATTTTGATGTTGAACAATTTAATCGGCAGGTTATTACAGAGAATTTCAATAAGACCGTTTTAGGCGAGATTGCTAGAGATATAGATCCTGAGAATCCAGAAGAACAGGGAAAAACTCTAATATATGCAGTTGATGACCAACATGCAGATATGATTGTATCAATTTTGAGAGATATTTATTCGGAATATGGGGTCTCTAATGAGGCTATTATGAAGATAACAGGTAGCGTTGGAGGCGGCAATCCTAAGAAAGTGCAGGAGGCTATAAAACGTTTCAAGAATGAGAGTTACCCAAGCATTGCAGTAACAGTGGATTTGTTGACTACAGGAATTGATGTGCCGGAAATTACAACATTGGTGTTTATGCGTCGTGTGAAATCACGTATTTTATTTGAGCAGATGTTGGGGCGTGCTACTAGATTATGTCCGAAAATACATAAGACGCATTTTGAAATATACGATCCTGTAGGGGTATATGATTCTTTGAATGATGTGAATACGATGAAACCAGTAGTGGTTAATCCAACAACAAGCTTTACTCAGTTATTAGATGGTCTGTCTGAAATAAATGATGATAAACAGGTAGAGCAGCAGATTAATCAGATAATTGCCAAATTGCAGAGAAAGAAACGAAATATGTCGCCTAAAATGATGGACTATTTCATTAGCATGACTGATGGAAAAGACCCATCACAGCTTATTATGGAAATTGAAAAGTCAGATGTGCAGGAGGCTAAGAATCGTCTGCTTAAATATCGTGATGTATTCAAAATGCTACAAGAAACGAAAGCAAATGGTTCTCGTCCTGTTGTAGTTTCAGATGCAGAGGATGTATTGACAGAACATTCACGTGGATATGGAAATGCAGAAAAACCAGAAGATTACCTGAATGCATTTTCACGATATATTCAGAGCAATCGAAATGAAATTGCAGCATTGAATATTATTTGTACCAGACCTAAGGATTTGACAAGAAAAGATTTGAAGGATTTAAGATTAACACTTGACAGAGAAGGATTTACTACACAGCAGTTGAATACTGCACTTTATGAATTGACTAATGAAGAGATAATGGCAGATATTATAAGCTTGATTCGACGCTATGCAATTGGATCAACGCTTATTAGTCATGAAGCACGTATTCACAGAGCTGTTGAGAAACTTAGAAAAAAACATAATTTCTCAAAGCAGGAACAGAGCTGGATATCCCGCATTGAAAAATATCTGCTGGGGGAATCTGTAATGAATATCAAGATATTTGATGAAGACAGCAGATTCGCAAGCTATGGAGGCTTCAAAAAGATAAATAAAGTATTTCAGAATAACCTTGAAAGCATTGTGCTTGAATTAAATGAATATTTGTATGATGACGGAGGAAATGTTGCATGACAACACAAGAAATTGTATCAAAATTATGGAATTTATGTAATGTATTAAGAGATGATGGCATCACATATCATCAGTATGTTACAGAATTAACATATATTTTGTTTTTGAAAATGGCGAAGGAAACTGGAACAGAAGAACAGATTCCAGAGAAATATCGTTGGGATGAATTGAAGGCTAAAAGCGGAGTAGAATTAAAAAAATTTTACAAAGAACTGTTATCAGAACTAGGGGATAATGGTACAGGCAGAATTCGTGAAATATATCAGGGTGCAGCGACAAATATTGATGAGCCTAAGAATCTTGAGAAAATTATAGCTACGATAGACAGTCTTGATTGGTATTCTGCGAGAGAAGAAGGACTTGGAAATTTATATGAAGGATTACTTGAGAAAAATGCTAATGAAAAGAAATCGGGTGCAGGTCAGTATTTTACTCCACGTGTTTTGATTGATGTTATGACAAAACTTATGAAACCCCAAGTAGGAGAGAGATGTAACGACCCTGCCTGTGGAACATTTGGTTTTATGATTGCTGCTCATCAATATGTTGCAGAGCATACAGATAATTTTTTTGATATTGAAGATGCAGATATGGCGAGATTTGAGAGGGAGGAAGCATTTACAGGCTGTGAGCTTGTACATGATACACACCGGTTGGCATTGATGAATGCTATGCTCCATGATATCGAAGCTCCTATTACATTAGGCGATACGCTTTCAAATATAGGAAAATCAATGCATGATTACGATTTGGTTCTGACAAATCCACCATTTGGAACTAAGAAAGGCGGAGAACGTGCTACACGTGATGATTTTACTTATCCTACAAGTAACAAACAGTTAAACTTTTTACAGCATATTTATCGAAGTCTTAAAAACAACGGAAAAGCAAGAGCTGCTGTTGTATTGCCGGATAATGTGTTATTTGCGGATGGTGATGGCGAGAAAATTAGACGGGATTTATTAGATAAATGTAATCTACATACAATTCTGCGTCTTCCTACCGGAATATTCTATGCACAGGGTGTTAAGACAAATGTACTTTTCTTTACTCGTGGAAAAACAGACAAGGGAAATACAAAAGAAGTCTGGATTTATGATCTTAGAAATGATATGCCATCATTTGGAAAAACTAATCCTTTAAAGCCAAAGCACTTTGATGACTTTATAGCATGCTATGCAGATGGAGACTTAAGCAAACGAAAAGAAACATATAGTGAAGAAAATCCAAATGGAAGATGGCGTAAATTCTCAATTCAGGATATTCTTGCAAGAGATAAAACAAGTCTTGATATTACATGGATGAAGACAGAATCTGATACAGATAATTATACACTTGCGGAATTATTAGATCAGATTAAAGAAAAATCTCAGAATATTGCCAAGGCAGTTTCAGAATTGGAACAACTGATTGGAGAAGTGGAGGAGTAATGGATACAAAAGCATTAAGACAAAAAATACTTGATCTTGCTATCCGTGGCAAACTTGTTCCGCAGGATCCAAATGATGAACCAGCAGAGGTATTGTTGGAACGCATCAGAGAGCAGAAGCAGCAGATGTTCAAGGAAGGTAAGCTCAAGAAAAAGGATATTAAGAATGATACAATTATCTTTAAAGGTGAGGATAATTTGCATTATGAGAAGTTCCAGGATGGAACTGTAAAATGTATTGAGGACGA
>OWIV01001615.1_pt1 | contig 9500 bp, 3 predicted proteins | sample 1732831 | NCBI WGS metagenome assembly OWIV01 (sample SAMN05065757, study PRJEB22554) | human gut metagenome | biome: ENVO:2100002; feature: ENVO:00000062; material: ENVO:00002003 | host: Homo sapiens | place: USA
TAAGAGACAGCCCCCCATCTTCGAACAGGATTCCACGTGTCCCGCTCTACTTCTCGCTTCCTTAGTACCGCACAAACTTTTTCGCCTACGGGGCTATCACCCACTATAGCAGGCCTTTCCAGGACCTTTCGGCTAAAGTTCGTACTATCAAAAGCTAGGCTCCTCCGGGTTCGCTCGCCGCTACTGCCGGAATCTCGGTTGATTTCTTTTCCTGAGGATACTTAGATGTTTCAGTTCTCCTCGTTCGCCTCCGTAACCTATGTATTCAGCTACGGATACACCTTGCGGTGTGGGTTCCCCCATTCAGATATCTGCGGATCAAAGCTCGTTTGCCAGCTCCCCGCAGCTTTTCGCAGGCTGCCGCGTCTTTCTTCGCCTGTGATCGCCAAGGCATCCGCCGCATGCACTTAGTCACTTGATCCTATAACCCTGCCGCCTATTGCCCGGCCGGGTCACAAGCAACTCTCGTTCTCATGCCATATGCTTGTATGTCTTTGCTTGAGAAATCTCAAAGTTTCTCTCTTTGTAAAGATTTCTTATCACTACCCGTTCTCGCTGACTCTCATCAAATCAGCTTAAACGTTAGATTGATTATTCCGAATTGTTAAAGAACACATTGTCAAAAGACAATATCAAAAAGCTCCGTAAAGCTCTTTCATCTTGTTTTTTGACTTGCCCGTATATCTCGTGGTGGAGGTAAACGGGATCGAACCGTTGACCCCCTGCTTGCAAAGCAGGTGCTCTCCCAGCTGAGCTATACCCCCGTCAAGAAGTGCCATGGTGGGTCTTGATGGACTCGAACCATCGACCCCCGCCTTATCAAGACGGTGCTCTAACCAGCTGAGCTAAAGACCCACGGTCTCGGGCTTGTCTTCAAATCTTTATCGACTTCCGATAAGAGCGGACACTCAGAACTTCTGAGCTCATCCTGCTTTACTTGAAAGGAGGTGATCCAGCCGCACCTTCCGGTACGGCTACCTTGTTACGACTTAACATTAGTCACGGTGCTCACCGTGGTCGCCGCCCTCCTTGCGGTTAGGCTAACGACTTCTGGTAAACACCACTCCCATTGTTTGACGGGCGGTGTGTACAAGACCCGGGAACGTATTCACCGCGGCATGCTGATCCGCGATTACTAGCGATTCCGACTTCATGCAGTCGAGTTGCAGACTGCAATCCGGACTACGATCGGTTTTCTGGGATTGGCTTCACCTCGCGGCTTCGCTTCCCTCTGTTCCGACCATTGTATGACGTGTGAGGCCCTAGCCATAAGGGCCATGAGGACTTGACGTCATCCCCACCTTCCTCCGGTTTGTCACCGGCAGTCTCATTAGAGTGCCCTTTCGTAGCAACTAATGACAAGGGTTGCGCTCGTTGCGGGACTTAACCCAACATCTCACGACACGAGCTGACGACAGCCATGCAGCACCTGTGTCCAGATTCCCTTGCGGGCACGGCCTGATCTCTCAGGCCTTCCTGGCATGTCAAGGCTAGGTAAGGTTTTTCGCGTTGCATCGAATTAATCCACATCATCCACCGCTTGTGCGGGTCCCCGTCAATTCCTTTGAGTTTTAATCTTGCGACCGTACTCCCCAGGCGGTCTACTTCACGCGTTAGCTGCGTTACCAAGGACTATCGTCCCCAACAACTAGTAGACATCGTTTAGGGCGTGGACTACCAGGGTATCTAATCCTGTTTGCTCCCCACGCTTTCGTGCATGAGCGTCAGTCATGTCCCAGAGGGCTGCCTTCGCCATCGGTGTTCTTCCACATATCTACGCATTTCACTGCTACACGTGGAATTCCACCCTCCTCTGACAAACTCAAGTCCTGCAGTCATATATGCAATTCCCAGGTTGAGCCCGGGGATTTCACATCTATCTTACAGAACCGCCTGCGCACGCTTTACGCCCAGTAATTCCGATTAACGCTTGCACCCTACGTATTACCGCGGCTGCTGGCACGTAGTTAGCCGGTGCTTATTCTTCAGGTACCGTCAGCGGAATACGGTGTTATCGCATCCCTTTTCGTCCCTGACAAAAGCAGTTTACAATCCGAAGACCTTCATCCTGCACGCGGCATGGCTGGATCAGGGTTGCCCCCATTGTCCAAAATTCCCCACTGCTGCCTCCCGTAGGAGTCTGGGCCGTGTCTCAGTCCCAGTGTGGCTGGTCGTCCTCTCAGACCAGCTACCGATCGTCGCCTTGGTGAGCCTTTACCTCACCAACTAGCTAATCGGACATCGGCCGCTCTTCCAGCGCGAGGTCTTGCGATCCCCCGCTTTCACCCTCAGGTCTCATGCGGTATTAGCTGCCCTTTCGGGCAGTTATCCCCCACTAGAAGACACGTTCCGATGTATTACTCACCCGTGCGCCACTCGCCGCCAGGGAGCAAGCTCCCCGCGCTGCCGTTCGACTTGCATGTGTAAAGCATGCCGCCAGCGTTCAATCTGAGCCAGGATCAAACTCTTTAGTTCAATCACTGTTTGTTCGCTCTTCGCCGGAATTGAAAGATTTGATTTGATCTCTTCTTTCGGCTTTCGAGAAGTGCAAACTTCGTAAAATTTTTGAGTCTCCGGATCGTGAAATCCGGCGCCTCTTTCGAGGCTCCTCAAGTTTCCGACGTTCACACTTATCGGTTCGTTGAATCTGATTTTTAAAGAACTTCGCCGACCTCAGTCAGCGCAGAAAGAAGAGTTTATCTGAACTTTTTCTTCTTGTCAAGAACATTTCAACGATCCGTTTGAATGCATCTCAATGTTTCTTGTTTTTCTGCCTCTCGTTCGAGGCAGGGAGCAAACTATATAGGGTTCGTTTCGTCTTGTCAAGGGTTTAAAAATCCGCGGCCTCACGGACCGCGGATTGCTGAGTTTTAGCTGCGGATCAGACCGGCGGCCTCCAGCTCCTTGCGGCGGCTCTCTTTGAGGACATTCACCCAAATCCGCTTTTCACCGTCCTCATTGGCTTCCAAGTAGACGCCCTGAAGCTCTGGAGCGAATCCCGGGAACCGATTGACGCCGACGGCGAGCGCTTCGAAATACGCCTTTACCGCACCGCCCCAGATTTCCCCCGGCACACAGCAGATGACGCCGGGCGGATACGGCAGCGCACCTTCCAAGGCAATGCGCCCTTCAGCTTGAGCGAGCGGAATGTACTCGGCATTGCCGCGCATAAATTCAAAGTTCGCCTGCTGAGCAGACATGACTGCCTTGGGAAAATGCTCCCGGCGGAACATCGCTTTCTGCAGATCCTTGATATTGAATTCGCGGGAGAAATCGTGCATTTCCTGGCAAAGCTCGCGAATACGGTAACCCTCGTAGCGCTCCTCCCAATCACGGTAAACCTGCGGAATCACCTCCTTCATCGGCGCATTGGCGTCAAGCAGACGCTCAAACCGGGCAATCTGCGTTATCAGGGACGAGATCTTGGCTGTCGTCTGCGACGGCGTCAGCAGGAAGAGAATCGAATTGAGGTCACACTTCTCGGGCACAACGCCGTGCGCACGAAGGTAGTTGGCCAGAATCGTCGCAGGCACCCCGAAGTCCTCGTACTCGCCGGTTTCGGTATCAATGCCCGGCGTCGTTAAGAGGAATTTGCACGGATCCACAAAGTACTGGTTGGAGCCGTATCCTTCAAAGGCATGCCATTTCGTCCCCGGTTCGAATTTAAAGAACCTCAGGTCGCGTGCGATTTCCTCAGTGGGATAGCTCTCCCACGGACGGCCGATCACGACCGGCGGCACAAAAGGCTGAATGTAGCGGCAGGTGCGCTTCAACTGCTTGCGCGCCTCAATGCCGATCTTCACGCATTCCGCCCAAATCCGGCGTCCCGAGACGCCCGAATGCATCTTGGCATTGATGTCAATCGAGGCAAAAAGCGGATAGAAGGGAGAGGTTGACGCATGAAGCATAAAGGCGTTGTTCACCTGCTTATGCGTCACATACCGCGCCTGCCCTTTCACATGAGCATCCTTTTTGTGAATCTGCGAAGTCTGTGAAAAACCCGCCTGCTGCTTATGCACGGACTGGGTGACGAAAATGCCCGGATCGTCAGGTCCGAGCTCAAGGAGGAGCGGCGAGCAATCCTTCATCATCGGAATGAACTGCTCGTAACCGACCCAGGCAGAGTCAAAGAGAATGTAGTCGCACAAGCCTCCGATGCGGTCCACCACCTGACGGGCGTTATAGATGGTGCCGTCATAGGTGCCAAGCTGAATCACAGCGCAGCGGAAGGGTCTCGGCGCATCGGCCTTTTCGGGCGCAATCTCAGCCACGCGGCGGCGCAGCTCCGCCTCGTCAAAGCACGCATCATCAATGCCGCCGATAAACCCATACGGATTGCGCGATGTTTCCAGATACACCGGACGCGCACCGGCAAGCACCAGCGCCCCCTGATGACAGGATTTGTGGTTGTTGCGGTCAAAGAGCACCAAATCGCCCGGGGTGAGGAGCGAAGAAAGCACCACTTTGTTCGAAGTAGACGTGCCGTTCAGCACAAAGTACGTCTTGTCGGCATTGAACACCTTGGCTGCGTGCTTCTCGGCCTCAGCCGCGGCCCCCTCGTGAATCAGCAGATCCCCCATGTCCACGTCCGCATTGCACAGATCGGCACGGAAGATGGTTTCACCGAAAAAGTTGGTGAATTCACGCCCGGCCGGATGCCGGCGGAAGAACGCGCCGCCCTGGTGCCCCGGGCAGTCGAACTGCTCGTTGGCTGTGCTGACGTAGCGGCGAAGACTGCGAAAGAACGGCGGCAGAATCTTTTCCTCATAACTCGTCGCCGCATCCACAAGCTGTCGGACGAAATAAGCCTCTTCGACCGGATCGTCGTTGACGACGCCCATGCAGCGTCCGATCAGCTCGTCGGGCACGTAACGGCCTCGTTCGACAAAAATGAAAATCGGAATGCCGAAGCCGTAAGCCTCAATGCGGTCGAGTTCGCCTACTTCGGCGTCCTCTACTGACATGAGCACCACGCTCGTCTCTGTCATTTCTGCTTCGGAAAGCTTCACGACGACCCGATCCTTCGGGAAGTTTTGGAAGGACACGTTGTTGCTCACGGCAATGGCAAGCTTCTGCATGACGAAAGATCCTGAAATGAAATGGCGGCGGACAATGAGATGCCGGCGCGCGTATCTTAACGGGAGAAGGTGCGGATTTTGAAGGACTGCAGACAGTTCGAGCAGCCTGCAGCATAAAAATGCTGAAGCCGCGCAAGGCGATGCGGCCTCCCGCGGCTTCATTCATTTAAGCATACCGGCCGCTCAAGATGTCGGCCGGCGTGCACTCAGCTGATCAGCCGACCCACTGGCGGGCGTTGCGGAACATGCGCATCCACCCGGAGGCTTCTGACCATTGAGCCGGATGCCACGAGAGCTGAACCGCACGGTGGCTGCGTTCCGGATGAGGCATCATGATCGTAAAGCGCCCGTCATCGGTCGTGAACGCCGTGAGGCCGCCTTCGGAACCATTCGGGTTCTGCGGATAATAAACCGCAGGCTGTCCATTGCCGTCAACAAATCGGGCTGCGGCGTGCGAGAGCACCGCATCTTCGGGCTTGAGGAATTCGACGCGTCCCTCGCCGTGGCTATTGACGATCGGCATCACCGAACCGGCCATTCCGGCGAAAAGAATCGAGGGGGACTCGAGAATTTCAACCAAAATGAGGCGTGCTTCAAACTGTTCGGAACGATTGCGCAGGAACTGCGGCCAGTGTGAAGCCCCCGGGATGAGCGAACGCAGACGGCTCATCATCTGGCAGCCGTTGCACACGCCAAGACCAAACGTGTCGCCGCGCTCAAAGAAGGTGCGGAACATGGCCGAAAGACGATCATTGTTGAGGATCGTCGCCGCCCAGCCGCCGCCGGCGCCGAGAACGTCACCGTAAGAGAACCCGCCGCAGGCTGCCAGTCCCTTGAAACCGGAAAGATCCAGACGCCCCGAGAGGAGATCGGTCATATGAACATCCCAGGGTTCGAACCCGGCACGCAGGAAGGCCGCAGCCATTTCGTTCTGTGAGTTCACGCCTTCTTCACGCAGGATGGCAATCTTCGGACGAACGCCGGCGGCAATGAAGGGCGCGGCGATGTCTTCGTCGACATTGAACGTCGTCTTGGCAATGAGATTCGTCGCGCGCTCGGCAGAGATGCCTTCAAACTCTTCATCTGCGCAGGCCGGATTGTCGCGGCCGCGGGCAATGAGATGCGAAGCTTCGCTCCAGGCGGACTGGAGCTTCTCGCGCGGGAAGACCGCAAGCGTCTCACCGTTGGCGCAGACTTCAAGCGCGTCGCTCTTGATAAATTCACCCACGAAATGGCAGCAGTCGGCAAGACCGGCCGCACGCATTTCAGCAACCACTTCCTTCACGCGGTCGCTCGGAACCTGAATCAAGGCGCCGAGCTCTTCGTTAAAGAGCGTATTGAGAACCGTTGCGCCGTGAACTTCTAGGAGAGAGTCGAGCGTGAGGCGGATGCCGATGCGGGAAGCAAACTGCATTTCCGCCGCCGCAGCAAAGAGACCGCCGTCAGCACGATCGTGATAGCTCATCACGCAGCCCGAAAGCTCGAGCTTACGCAGCGACGTGACAAAGCGGCCGAGCAGCGTCGGATCTTCGCAGTCGGGCGCCGTATCACCGAAGCGCTGCGTCGTCTGAGCGAGGATCGAGCCGCCCATGCGGTTTTTGCCCAGGCCCAAATCCACCAAAACCAGCATGCTGTCTTCAAGAACAGGCGTCTTTTTGATTTCAGGGGTGAGCGTCAGCATCGCATTCGTCACCGGAGCGGCAGCCGAAACGATGAGCGACACCGGTGAGGTGACCGTCTTCTTTTCGCCGGCATCTGTCCAGCTCGTTCGCATGGAGAGCGAATCCTTGCCGACCGGAATCGAAATGCCCAAGCCGATGCAGAATTCACTGGCGGCCTTCACGGCGTCAAAGAGACGCGCATCTTCACCGGGAGCGCCGCAGGCGGCCATCCAGTTAGCCGAAAGCTTCACGCGAGCGAGTTCGATATCGGCCGCGGCAATGTTCGTGACTGCTTCACCAATCGCCATGCGGCTCGCGGCAGCGGAATTGATCACAGCCAATGGCGTACGTTCGCCGACGGCCATGGCTTCACCGCGATGAGTCGTAAACCCAAGCGTCGTAACGGCACAGTCGGCAACCGGAACCTGCCAGGGGCCGACCATCTGGTCGCGTGCGGTCAGGCCGCCTACCGACCGGTCGCCGATCGTAATAAGGAAGGACTTCGAACCCACCGTCGGATGGCGCATCACATCGTACGCCGCAGCCTCGAGCTCAATGCCTTCTTCGGCAAAGGCCGTGAGCACCTTGTCTTCGTGCTTGACGTTGCGGTGCATACGGGGTGCCTTGCCGAGGAGAACCTCCATCGGCATATTCACGGCGTCGTCTTCGCCGGGGCGCTCCACCTTGAGGTCGCTCTTTTCCGTAATGTGACCGATCACCGCATAGGGGCAGCGTTCACGGCGGCAGAAGGCGTCAAACTTGTCGAGTCCGGCGGGATCGAGCGCAATTACATAGCGTTCCTGCGATTCGTTGCACCAGATTTCCAAGGGCGACATGCCGGTTTCTTCAACCGGAACCTTCGAGAGGTCAAACTGCGCGCCCTTGCCCGAGAGATCGGCGAGCTCAGGCATTGCGTTGGAAAGGCCGCCAGCGCCGACGTCATGGATAGCCAGGATTGGGTTGGCTTCGCCCATCGACCAGCAGCGGTCGATCACTTCCTGAGCACGACGTTCCATTTCCGGATTGCCGCGCTGCACGCTGTCAAAGTCGAGTGCTTCGGAGTTGGCGCCCGTATTCATCGAGCTCGCAGCGCCGCCGCCCAAACCGATGCGCATGCCCGGGCCGCCCAGGACGATCAGCAGGCTGCCCGCCGGAGGCGTCAGCTTCTTCGTCTGATCATCGCGGATGTTGCCGATGCCGCCCGCGAGCATGATGGGCTTGTGGTAGCCGTAACGCACGCCGCCCACATTGGCTTCAAAAGTACGGAAGTAACCGAGCAGATTCGGACGGCCGAATTCGTTGTTGAATGCCGCGCCCCCCAAGGGACCTTCAGTCATGATGGAGAGCGGCGTAGCAATGCGGCCGGGCGCGCCGTAGGGCTGCGCGTTTTCGACGCCCGCGGAGCAGTCGGAATCGTCTTCCCACTTGTGCGGGGCTTCGCTCAGACGGAGCGCCGAAGTCGTAAAGCCCGTGAGACCCGCTTTCGGACGTGCGCCGCGGCCGGTCGCACCTTCGTCTCGGATTTCGCCGCCCGAGCCGGTAGAAGCGCCGGGGAACGGAGAAATGGCGGTCGGATGGTTATGCGTTTCAACTTTAAAGACCGTATGCGTACGCTCGGTCTTCATTTCAAAGGTAGAGCCGAAAGGATCCGCATCGCTCGGGCGCGGATAGAGGCGCTCAACGTCACGGCCTTCAAAGATTGCCGCATTATCGGCATAGGCTGTAATGGTGAACTGCGGAGCGGCCTTGTGCGTTGCACAGATCATGCCGAAAAGCGTTTCAGCCTTCTTTTCTCCGTCAATCGTCCATTCGGCGTTGAAGATCTTATGGCGGCAGTGTTCCGAATTAGCCTGCGCAAACATCATCAGTTCAACGTCAGTCGGATCACGCTGAAGTTTTTCGAAGGCGTCTGCCAAGTAGGCGATTTCATCGTCGGAAAGCGCAAGACCCATGTCCGCATTGGCTTCTTCAAGCGCCTTACGGCCCTGAGCCAAAAGCGGCACCGTTTCCATCGGACGACCCTGCAGATCTACAAAGAGGTTCTGAACAGGAAAATCCGGCGGCACCGCGGATTCCGTCATGCGGTCGTGAAGCAGCGCGGCAAGTGCACGCTTCTCATCTTCCGAAAGCAGCGTGCCCGCTTTCATCTGCACGGAAAAGAGCGTGCCGCGTTCAACGCGGAGCACGCCGGCGACGCCGCAGTTGCCGACGATATCCGTTGCCTTCGAAGCCCAGGGCGAAATCGTGCCGAGGCGGGGAACGACCAGCACGTCAAACGTATTTTCAAGAACCTTGGACGGCGTGGGACCGTAGTTGAGAAGTGCCTGCAGGCGGTCAACCGATGCCGCATCAAGCTCCTTCTCAGCATGCACAAAATGAATGAAGCGGCTCGATACCGCTTCAACGGCGCTGTTGACCTTCTCGAGAGCGCGAAGCAGCCGCTCCTCACGAAAATCCGAAAGTGCGCGAGGCCCTTCGAGGTTGAAGACGATGCCGGCAATGGACGCCATGACTCAGTTCCTATTTGAAGAGAGGGATCAACATTTTTTACCCGCTGACTCGGCCGCATACAGATGGCCGAACGAGCATTTTGCGCGGAATTATAAAGGTGCGGCAGGGCGCACATAAGCCAAACGGCGCCGAAAACAAAAGATTCCGCTGTTATGATCCGCAGCATCGATGCGGAACCACAACGCCAGCGGGATATCGAGCCTGCGCTGTCTCTTATACACATCTGACGCTGCCGCCGATCGCATAAGTG
>OWIV01001639.1_pt1 | contig 9397 bp, 9 predicted proteins | sample 1732831 | NCBI WGS metagenome assembly OWIV01 (sample SAMN05065757, study PRJEB22554) | human gut metagenome | biome: ENVO:2100002; feature: ENVO:00000062; material: ENVO:00002003 | host: Homo sapiens | place: USA
GAGATGCAGCGTAGTCTCGTGGGCTCGGAGATGTGTATAAGAGACAGGTTTGAAACAATGTATGATGCGGACGGTGTCGGGCTTGCCGCACCGCAGGTCGGTATCAGAAAACGTCTTGTAGTTATTGACTGCGGTGAAGAACCGTTAGTGCTGATTAATCCGGTTATTCTGGAAACAAGCGGCGAGCAGACCGGTCAGGAAGGGTGTTTGAGCGTGCCGAATAAAGTCGGTATCGTAACCCGTCCAAACTATGCAAAGGTCAAGGCATATGATGAAAATATGCAGGAGTACATTATCGAAGGAACAGAACTGCTTGCAAGATGTCTGTGCCATGAAATCGACCACCTTGACGGTGTGATGTATGTTGATAAAGCAACTGAAATGATGCAGATTGATAAAGAGGACGATGAAGCGTAAATAAACCATAAATTGAGGTTTATTTATGCAGATGCTGCTTTCCGATAAAGCAGATATTTTAAAAGGCAGACGGAAAATCGCTGTTTTGCAGTAAAGTCGTCCGGAAATGGAGAGTATATGAGAGTTATTTTTATGGGTACACCGGATTTTTCGGTGGGGACACTAGAGGCTGTGCTTGCCGCCGGACATGAAGTGGCTGCGGTTGTGACACAGCCGGATAAGCCAAAGGGCAGAGGCGGTGCAATGAGCATGTCACCGGTCAAGGAAGCGGCGTTAAAGCACAATCTGACGGTATTACAGCCACAGCGTGCCAGAGAAGAAGCATTTATTGAAGAATTAAGAGGATATGAAGCAGATGTGATTGTAGTTGTGGCATTCGGACAACTGCTTCCGCCAGAAATTATTCATATGCCGAAATACGGCTGTATCAATGTCCATGCTTCCCTGCTTCCGAAATACCGTGGTGCGGCGCCAATTCAGTGGGCAGTCATTGACGGTTGCGAATATTCCGGTGTAACAACCATGCAGATGAATGAAGGATTGGATACCGGAGATATTCTTTTGACAGAAAAAGTAAAGCTTGACCCGAAGGAAACCGGCGGCAGTCTGTTTGACCGTTTAAGCGATGTAGGCGCACAGCTTCTTGTAAAGACCTTAGAGGAGGCGAAAGCCGGAACCTTAAAGCCGCAGAAGCAGAACGAAGAAGAAGCTTCTTATGTAAAGATGATAAAAAAATCATTCGGTGAGCTGGACTTTTCAAAGGAAGCGGATGCATTAGAGCGGCTGATTCGCGGACTGAATCCGTGGCCGAGCGCATTTACTCATTTAAACGGGAAAATGCTCAAAATCTGGGATGCGGATGTGTATACAAAAGAGCAGGCAGAAGCGGAATTTCCGGAATACAGCACAGATTTTAAAGGTGCAGAGCCGGGACAGATTGTAGCAGTGCTGCCACACACCTTTTTTATCGGGTGCGGAAAGGATTTGTTAAAAGTCAATGAAGTCCAGGCAGAGGGTAAAAAGCGCATGACATCGGATGCTTTCTTACGTGGAAGCCGTCTGGAAAAAGGAATGGAACTCGGAAAATAATTTAGATTGGAGGATATTATGCCGGGAAGATATTATGGTTACTATTATTATGACCCAACGTATATGCTGATTGTCATATCAGCACTGATTTCACTGTTTGCACAGTTTCTGGTCAATTCCAGATTCTCAAAATACTCCAGGGTACGCAGCCGCTCAGGCATGACCGGAGCGCAGGCGGCAGAACGTATTTTGCAGTCACAGGGCATTTATGATGTGGCAATCCAGCGGGTATCGGGAAAACTGACAGACCATTATGACCCAAGAAACAAGACATTAAATCTTTCTGATGCCGTCTATGCGAGTACATCGGTAGCGGCAGTCGGTGTTGCGGCACATGAATGCGGACACGCGATCCAGCACGCAAGAGGTTATGCACCGCTGTCATTTCGAAGCGCACTCGTGCCGGTTGCCAATATAGGCTCACAGTTATCGTGGCTTTTTATTATTCTTGGCATTTTCTTTGGCGGCAGTCATACACTGATTATGATTGGTATTCTGATGTTTTCGGCAGCGGTATTGTTTCAGCTTGTGACGCTTCCGGTCGAATTTAACGCATCCGGCAGGGCATTAAAGCTGTTGTCCGAAACCGGAATTTTACAAAAAGATGAAGTATCGGATACAAGAAAGGTTTTATCTGCGGCGGCACTCACTTATGTTGCGGCTGCGACAACCGCAGTATTGCAGTTATTAAGACTGCTTCGCTTGTTTGGAGGAAATGACCGTGACTAAAGACAAGACAACAAAGGATATGGCAGACAGCGTTAATGAACGCGAAATTGTACTGGATATTCTGCTGGAATTAAACCGCCCCGAAGCCATGAGCCATCTGGTGATTGGTGCGGCACTCAAAAAATACCAGTATCTGTTAAAGCACCAGCGCAGCTTTATTACAAGGCTGGCACAGGGAACGCTGGAACGGCGGATTGAATTGGATTATATCATTAATCAGTATTCCAAAACACCGGTAAGGAAGATGAAACCGCTGATCCGCAGTCTTTTGGAGATGTCGGTGTATCAGCTGAAATATATGGATAATGTGCCGGTATCAGCAGTCTGCAACGAAGCGGTAAAGCTGGCAGGAAAACGCCATTTTGTGAATTTAAAAGGCTTTGTAAACGGTGTTTTAAGAAATATTGCAAGAAATGACTGCGCCTGCGAATATCCGGACCAGAAAAAAGAACCGGTAAAATATTTATCCGTGCGTTATTCCATGCCGGAAGAACTGGTGGCATTTTTTAAGAAACAGGCTGATGATACAACAGTAGAATCTATACTCGCGGGCTTTTATAAGGAAAAGACAACGTATATCCGTTGTAATACGAAAAAGCTTACGGTAGAGGAATTAAAGGCACATCTGCTCAGTGAAAATATTCAGGCTGAGGCAGTGGAAGGACTTCCGTATGCGTTAAAAATTACAGGATATGATTATCTGCTTGCCTGTGAAAGCTTTCAGCGGGGTGAATTTTTTGTACAGGACATCAGTTCCATGCTTGCGGGAGAACTGGCATCTCCTGCACCACATGACCGTATTATTGATGTATGTGCGGCACCGGGCGGAAAGAGCATGAATGTAGCATTAAAACTTACAGACGGTAGTGTTGAGGCGAGAGATTTAACACCGTTAAAGACACAGCTTATCCGTGAAAATATAGCGCGGCTCGGACTGGATAACATTTCTGTAAAAGAGTGGGATGCAAGAGTTTCCGATACGGCATCAAAGGAAAGTGCCGATATTGTGCTTGCGGATCTGCCGTGTTCGGGACTTGGCATTATCGGCAGAAAGCCGGATATCAAGTATCATACGGATATTGAAAAGATTGAACAGCTTGCATCATTACAGCGTGAAATCTTAACGGTTGTGCAGGAGTATGTAAAACCGGGCGGTACACTGGTGTACAGTACATGTACCATCAGCCGGCCGGAAAATGAAGAGAATGCCGCATGGTTTGAAAAGAACTTTCCATTTGTACGTGAAGGCAGTGCGAAACAGCTTCTGCCGGGCATAGACGGAACAGACGGATTTTTTATGGTGAAATTCCGAAAGAAACTTTAAAATACCTGCGGAACGGAGAAAAAGTGTGAATAACGATTCTTTAGAATTAATAGATATTAAATCAATGGATGAAGCACAGCTGCAGGCATATTTTGAGCAGCTGGGCGAGAAAAAATTCCGGGCATCACAGGTGTATCAGTGGCTGCATCAGAAATTGGTAACGGATTTTGATCAGATGACAAACCTGCCGGAAAGTTTAAGAAAAACATTAAAAGAAAACTGTCGCCTGACGGCACTGACCGCAGAGCGGGTGCAGGTATCACAGATTGACGGCACATCGAAATATTTATTCAAGCTGTATGACGGCAATTTAATTGAGAGTGTCCTGATGAAATATCACCACGGCAATTCCGTGTGTATTTCTTCGCAGGTGGGCTGCCGCATGGGCTGCCGCTTCTGTGCATCGACACTGGACGGCATGGTGCGTAATCTGGCACCGTCGGAAATGTTAGACCAGATATACCGGATCCAGACGATTTCCGGGGAGCGGGTTGACAACATTGTCATTATGGGTTCGGGAGAACCGATGGATAATTTTCAAAATGTGGTACAGTTTTTAAAATTAATCAATTCAGACAAGGGGCTACATATCAGCGCAAGAAATATAACGGTATCGACCTGTGGACTGGTGGATAAGATACGGGAACTTGCAGACCTGCAGTTACAGATTACGCTGGCAATCTCCCTTCATGCACCGAATGATGAATTAAGAAAGACCATGATGCCGATTGCCAATAAATATTCAATTGAGCAGATTATGGAAGCTTGCCGGTATTATTTAAAACAGACTGGAAGACGCATTTCTTTTGAGTACAGTCTTGTCAAAGGTGTCAACGACACACAGGAGTGCGCAGAACAGTTGTCCGGACTTTTACATGGCATGAACTGCCATGTGAATCTGATTCCGGTCAATCCGATTAAGGAACGCGATTACAGGCAGTCCGAAAAGCAGGCAATAGCGGCTTTTAAAAATAAGCTTGAAAGAAACGGAATAAATGTTACAATAAGAAGGGAAATGGGCAGAGATATTGATGGTGCCTGTGGACAATTAAGAAAGAGCTATATGGAATCACAACAATAATGAATTACAGCGGAATGGAGGAAATGATGAAGGTTCAGGCAGTTACGGATGTAGGACGGGAGAGAAGTGTCAATCAGGACTACGTTTATTATTCGCTGACTGAAACCGGCAGTCTGCCGAATCTGTTTCTGGTAGCAGACGGAATGGGAGGACATAAGGCGGGGGACATGGCATCAAGATATACAGTAGAAACATTTGTATCGCTTGTGCAGGATTCAACGCTAAAAGACCCGGTTTCGATTATTAACAATGCCGTAACACAGGTCAACCGCAGGTTATTACAAAAGGCAGCGGAATCAGAGGATTATGAAGGAATGGGAACGACATTGGTAGCGGCAACCGTGTATGATAATATTTTACGGGTTGCCAATGTCGGAGACAGCCGGTTATATATTTTAGGAAATGAAATTACACAGATTACAAGGGATCATTCTCTAGTGGAAGAAATGGTCAGCATGGGTGAGATTAACAGGGAACAGGCACGTAATCATGAAAAGAAAAATATTATTACAAGGGCAATTGGCGGGTATGATACCGTGGAGGCCGAAATGTTTTCCGTTGATTTAAAGCCAAATGACTGTATTCTTATGTGTACGGACGGACTGAGCAATATGGTTGAGGATGCGGATATTTTAAAGATTGTAAAGTCTGCCCCGGATATTGAAACCGCTGCGAAAAATCTGGTCGCAGCAGCCAATGCAAACGGCGGAAAAGATAATATTACTGTAATGATTATAGAACCGTAACAGGAAAGGTAAATGGTAGGATGTTAAGAAAAGGAATGTTTTTAGCGGACAGATATGAGATTCTGGAGCAAATCGGAAACGGCGGCATGTCTGATGTTTATAAGGCAAAATGCCATAAGTTGAACCGTTATGTTGCCATCAAAGTCTTAAAGCCGGAATTTAGCCAGGATACCAGTTTTGTATCCAAGTTCCGGGTCGAAGCACAGTCGGCAGCAGGGCTTTCACACCCGAATGTTGTCAATGTTTATGATGTAGGCGAAGAAAACGGAATTCACTACATTGTCATGGAGCTGGTTGAGGGAATTACCCTGAAAAAATATATTGAAAAAAGAGGAAAGCTTCCTTATAAAGAGGCAGTCAGCATTGCCATTCAGGTTGCTAACGGTATGGAAGCAGCACATAAGCACCATATTGTACACCGTGATATTAAGCCACAGAATATTATTATTTCCAAAGAAGGCAAGGTTAAGGTAACGGATTTTGGCATTGCCAAAGCAGCAACTTCAAGTACAATTAATTCATCAGCAGCCATGGGCTCTGTGCATTATATGTCACCGGAACAGGCAAGAGGCGGATATTCGGATGAGCGCAGCGACATTTATTCATTTGGTATCACACTGTATGAAATGCTTACCGGAAAAGTGCCGTTTGACGGTGATACAACCGTCGCGGTAGCCGTACAGCACATTCAGGATGCAATTCCTGCGCCGTCGGAGATTGCGGAAGATGTACCGTTAAGCGTGGATAAGATTGTTTTAAAATGTACACAGAAAAAAACAGAGAGAAGATACCAGACGGTGTCTGATCTGATTGCGGATTTGAAAAAGTCCCTTGTCATGCCGGAAGAAGACTTTGTTAAAATTGCACCGATGTATGCACAGCAGACAGAGCAGCCACAGAATTCTTCCGATGAGGAAGACGACATTGAAGATGATTATCTTAATGATGATGACGATGATTTATCAGACGGACTTACAGATGATGAAGATGATGACGACGATGATGATGAAACACTGGATATTGACGATGAGAATAACGATAAACTCGATAAGATGACAAAGTGGATTGGTGTCGGTATCATTGCGGTTATTTTAATTATTGCTGTATTTGTGATTGTAAAGCTGGTAGGCGGTGTTTCATTTGGCGGAAAGAGTGAAACAACAACAGCGCAGACGACACAGGCAAATGCTACAACAGCATCTTCCGAAAAGGTTTCTGTTCCAAACGTAGTCGGCAAGACAGAAGACGAAGCCAAGGAAGAATTAAATAAGGTCGGACTCGGCTATAAGGCAAGTTATCAGGCTTCCTCAACCGTTGAAAAAGGCAATGTCATTTCTCAGGGTACAAAGCAGGGTACATCCGTTGCAAAAAATACAACGATTACATTAACCATCAGTTCAGGACCTGACAGCGTAAAGGTCAATAATGTTGTCGGTATGTCTGAGTCAAAGGCAACATCAACATTAAAGAGTGCAGGATTTTCGGTAGATGTCGAATATGATTACAGCGATTCTGTAGAACAGGGGAATGTTATCAGCCAGTCGCCTTCTGCAAATGCATCGGCATCAGAAGGAGATACCGTAACAATTACAGTCAGTCAGGGTAAAAAGGTCAGCTATGCAAAGATGCCAAATGTTATCGGTCTGACAGAAGATGCTGCAAAGCAGGCAATCAAAGACCAGGGACTCGTTCCGTCTGTAACATATCAGTCCACCTCCGGTACCTACGGACTGGTAACGGCACAGGGTTACAATTCAGGCGAATCTTTAGAGAGCGGTACAACCGTAACAATCGTAGTCAGCCACTATCAGAAGGCAACAGAACCTGCAACAACGGCAGCAAGCCAGTCTACAACCGCAGCCGTCAAGACAACGGCAGCTTCCGGCAGTAATACGGCACAGTAACAGGAGCGTGTATGCAGGGAAAGATTATTAAAGGCATTGCAGGATTTTATTATGTTTATGCGGAAGAAACGGATACCATTTATGAATGTAAGGCAAAGGGCATTTTCAGAAACCGCAGAGTAAAGCCGCTGGTCGGGGATTTGGTTGCAATTGAAGTACTCGATGAAGAACAGGCAAAAGGTAATATTACGGAGATTCTGCCAAGAAAAAATGAATTAATCCGTCCGGCATCAGCAAACGTAGACCAGGCAATGGTTATTTTTGCGGCAGCAAATCCTGAGCCGAATTTTCATTTATTGGACCGCTTTTTGGTGATGATGGATTATCAGAACGTACCGACCGTGATCTGTTTTAATAAGGAAGATTTAATCGGAGCAGATGAAAAAGAGCGTCTGCGGGAGATTTACGCAGGCGCGGACTGCCAGATTGTTTTTACCAGTACCTATGAAAAAACAGGAATTGATAAAGTATGTGAGATTCTTGAAGGTAAAACAACGGTACTTGCAGGGCCTTCCGGTGTGGGAAAGTCCTCTATGACCAATCTTTTACTTCCTGATGCAAGGATGGAAACAGGCGACATCAGCAAAATCGGCAGAGGACGCCATACGACAAGACATTCCGAGATATTTCATATCAGCGGACGGTCGTATCTGATGGACACACCGGGATTTACTTCAATGAATCTGCCGGAGTTGGAAAAAGAAGACCTGCGTTTTTATTTTCCAGAATTTGAATCACTTGAGGGCAGCTGCCGGTTTAACGGTTGTGTGCATATGAATGAGCCGGACTGCGCCGTAAAAGCGGCAGTTTCTGATGGAAAGATTCATAAAATGCGCTATGAGAGTTATACTACAATGTATCAGGAATTAAAAGAACAAAAAAAGTATTAAAGAAGGAATCAAAAGAAACATGAATATTTTATCACCATCGCTCTTATCGGCGGACTTTAAAAAACTGGGAGAGGAAATTGCAGCTATCGACAAAGCAGGCGCGGAGTACGTGCATATAGATGTCATGGACGGACAGTTCGTACCAAACATCTCATACGGCATGCCGGTCATCAAATCCATCCGTTCCTGCACCAAAAGGGTGTTTGATGTGCATTTAATGATAGATGAACCCATCCGTTATGTCAAAGACTTTGCAGACTGCGGAGCAGATATCATCACTGTACATGTCGAAGCCTGCAAAGACGTTGCAGCAACCTTAGAGGCAATTCGCCAGCTCGGCGTAAAGCCTGCAATCACCTTAAATCCAGATACTCCGGTATCAGCCATAGAACCGTATCTGAATCAGGTCGATATGGTACTGGTGATGAGTGTCGTACCGGGCGCGGGCGGACAGAAATTCATCCCGGAATCCCTCGATAAAATACGCCGCATCAAAAAACTGCTTGATGAAAACCGGCTTCATGCAGACATCGAAGTAGACGGTGGAATCAACACCGACAACGTCAGAGCCGCCCTTGATGCCGGTGCCAACATCATCGTAGCCGGTTCAGCCGTCTTTAAAGGCGATGCTGCCGAAAACGTAAAAAAATTCAAGGAACTGATGTAAAAGCAAAAAATATGCCTGTCAGATGCGTCAAGTAACACGGGTATCTGACAGGCATATTTTTTTGCTTATACGTTAAAGCGGAACAAAATGACATCGCCGTCTTTTACGACATATTCTTTTCCTTCCAGACCGACAAGTCCTTTTTCCTTGGCGGCTGTATAAGAACCACAGTCCAATAAATCCTGATAGTTGACAACTTCGGCACGGATGAAGCCGCGTTCAAAATCGCTGTGGATTTTTCCGGCAGCCTGCGGCGCTTTCGTACCTTTAACGATTGTCCATGCACGGGTTTCGGTTTCACCGGCAGTTAAGTAACTGATCAGACCGAGGATACGGTAACTTGCGGCAATCAGCTTATCAAGACCGGAAGAACTGATGCCTAAGTCTTCTAAGAACATTTTCTTTTCGTCATCATCCAGTTCGGAGATTTCCTGTTCAATCTGCGCGCAGATAACGAAAACTTCGCAGTTTTCCTTTGCTGCAAATTCACGTACAGAAGCTACATACTGTCTCTTATACACATCTCCGAGCCCACGAGACTACGCTGCAT
>OWIV01001640.1_pt1 | contig 9389 bp, 17 predicted proteins | sample 1732831 | NCBI WGS metagenome assembly OWIV01 (sample SAMN05065757, study PRJEB22554) | human gut metagenome | biome: ENVO:2100002; feature: ENVO:00000062; material: ENVO:00002003 | host: Homo sapiens | place: USA
TCTACACTTATGCGATCGTCGGCAGCGTCAGATGTGTATAAGAGACAGTTTCAAAAGAATACATTCCAACTGTTCTTTTACTTTTACCAGACTTGTAATAAATCAACCCGGCATTAATTAGAGATAACCTGGCACGGACTAAAGTTTTCTCGTCGATATTAAGAGCACAGCAGAGTTCGATATTCGAGCAACTGAAAACGTCCTCCCAACCCTCGCTGTTACAAACGGCAACTAATTCGTGGAATAGTGCCTGTTCGGTAGCGGTAAGCCGATTACGTCTTCGTGCTTTTCTCATTTTCTCTGTCAATGTATATCCGTCCATAAATTTAATACGCATGAATACAGTTTCTTTTGCTGTCGGCCACAAACCGACGGTTAAAGAAACTACAATAAACTACTCGTGGATTGCCTTTCTCGGTTGGAATTATTCGCCCGTTGTTGCATTTTGCACAGGTGTCCGGGCGGATAATATGCTTGTCGGATTTCTTTTTCATATATTTTCATTTTAAATAATCTGTTACTTCAGCTATAAACTCCTCCAAAGAACGGCAGACAACATATTTATTCCCTACAGATTCAACCGCTTTCTGCCATTCCTTTTGTATAGGCTTTTGGTATTCTCCCGGCCTTTTCATCTCTATGCATAAAGCACTATAGAAACGATTACTTTTAAGCAAGATCAAATCTGAAACCCCAGCAAGCATACCCTCTTCCTTCATATAGGCACCGTTTCTTGCACTTCTCCTTGCTGCGTTGGGTATGGCAAATAGAATGTTTTTTAACTGGGGATATTGGAGGCGAAACCATCGAATACAAGATGCTTGTATCTGATGCTCCTCACCTTTCGGCTTCTTGCGAATATTTTTGCCGCAATACTGGGCTTTCATTTCTTCGAATGTCATGGCAATTTTGATTTTATTTCATTGAGAAGCGTTTCGTTACTCGTATAATATCCAACACCTGCTATATCACACAGGAATCTTCTTAAATCTTCCGGAGAGTTGAAATTTACAGGTTGATCTCCAAAAGCTACTACACGATTTCCTTTTCTATAAACTCTATGTCCCCGCTTCTCAACTTCTTTAATTAGCTCATCGTCGTCACACTCTTCAAGAATTTCATCAACGTAATCGTCAAGGTCTACTTCAACCTCTGTCATTATTTCTACGGTTCTCATAATTTCTTTGAAGTTTCTTTCTTGTTTTACGAATCATATCTTCATCTCTCGAATTATATCCCCTAATGAGGATTTCTGATGTTTTCAAGCACCGGACTATCGTCTGGTATTCTTGTTTGGTGATTATTATTTTCATGTGGGACAATCAGGAGTCGAACCTGAACAAGTATCGTCCGGATAGGTTTTCGACTAAATTTACTCACACATCCCCGGCACCGGTCTTGATGACATCCATTCTTATGTACACTTAGAATTTCCGTTCATTTAGTCTTAGCGCCCTATGACCATTTTGTCCCATGTTCGCCCGCCAATCTTCACAGACAGGCAGGCTGGGGTAAAAAGGTTAACAAAGCTATCTTAACAGCTCACTCTTGCGGATTATAGCCCTACCGGTTACAATAGTATTTTTCCGTATTGTGAGACAATGTGCTTTGTCTGATGCCTATCTGATCTTCGGATAAATGCCGGAAGATACCCGTTACCGAACTGAAGTAATAGTTCCGCTTTTCGAAGATCAGGTAGACATGGATTACTTTAGTTTTTCGCATTATTCTATTTAAAAACTTCCAAATAGCTGTTATTTGGAATCAAATGTAATTTTTGTTTCTTTGGACCTCTATCTCCATTAATTGCAATAGTCGATCTTCGTCGGGACTAGGAAGATATATTCCTGCTTCCCCAGAACTCCAGTTCCTAAAACGAGTAATTGCGTTACTCATTTCTTCTGTGTCTAATTCAGCAGAACTACGTAGAACTTTGATGTTACCCAAATACTTATCAGAAACCTCCTTTATAAATATGTCTTTATTGCATAGTATTTTAAAATACTTTTGCTTTACATATTCTAAGGTATTGCCTGTCTCACAAGCAAAATACCCTAAAATGACGTGCAAATACCGGTTTTGTTTGTCGGTGCGTATCGGCTTCTTTTCTGTAAGTTCTACTATTTTCCCGTTTTTAACAAGCAAAGCGGAACGGGTTTTAAACTGTTCCGCCTGCAATGGATTAGATAGGTCGTATAACATATTTAAAATGGCAAATCATCTGCAGGAGAAACACAGGGGGCTGAATCAACCTGTTCCATACTTGGAGCACTTGGTTGTGGATTATAAGTTTGCAAATCACCCAAAAAATAATTTACCCCATCTTTCCTTTCTTCCTTCTTAGGAGAACAGGATACATAGTGCGTGTAAGTGTTACTCCCAAATGTAGCAGGTTCTTTACGCTCCCCTACCCATATATTTAGGAAAATACGCTCTTTACCATCTTTACACATTACCTTTTTCATCTGCTCACGGGGAATTTCCGAAAGGCAGATACTACCAAATAAACTACTCATAATTATTCTTTTATTAAATATTTAACTAAATCCCTGTATTCCGCCCATTCTAGAAATGAACGAAGCAAATTCCTATTATCCCGTTCCATCCCATCATAGCGATAGCAGGTTATCGCAGGAGAATATCTTTCAAGCGGTAACCCTCTTACATCATATCCATGCTTGTCTATTTTATAGCCATCGAACACAAATAGGTCGAAATGGAATATATCCGCTTTAAAAATCTCAAGATAAAGCCGCCATTGGCAAGAATTGATATAGTCAGTATCAGACGGGTAAGAATACTTAGTCTTTATATCCCGTATCTCTATACCGTCTATCATATCAGCGCATCCGGTTATGACAGCATCTCCAAAATCTTTGTAAATGCGTATTTCATGAAAAGCGTCGGGGTGTTCGTTGCGGTAATCCATTGCGACCTTACACTGATTTACATCCAAAATAACATCGAACCCATCAATATTGAATTTGCGTCCACAAGGAACTGGTTCTTTCTGTTCTTTTCCGTAGTAAAGGAAGGTACGTTCACCGGCAGAAACTTTATCACACACAGGCTTCCCCGTTTCCACAATGGAGTGGAAAGCGGTGCCTATGCGAGTGTATTCATTTCCGGCAAATACGCCTGTTATGCTTTCTATTACAGATTGCTCGGTAATTTCATAATTGGCATATTCGCTCTGTTCAATGTACTTTCTGTATGCTTCGAGTTGTGTAACTCTTATAAGAGGCTTAAGCGGCTGCATCTTTTACGAATTTCTTGTTTTCGTACTTATACCCCTTGGATGCAAGGTTAGACTTCATTTCAGAGAAAAACGGATACTGAAGTACTTGTGGTAATTCTTTCATTGCTTCGATAAGGGCAGCTATATCTTCATCTGTCATAGCAGCTGCAAGTTGTTCTCTCAAAGAGGAAAGCATCTCATTTGCTTTTTTCTGTTCCTCTGATTTATTTTGTATTGCCTGCTTTACTGTAGAAATCACATTTGCCATAAATGTAGAAAAATCAGCACTAGATGATTCAGGTATTTCCATCATCTTTAATTGTGCTACATTTTTCCCAATAAAAGTATCAGTTGGCTCAAATGAAATAGTGCGCTTACCGTTTACTTTAGATATATATCCAACCTGATCAGCAATTCGGAGAAGCAAATCTTTACTCTGTCCTGTGCAATCCGGTGAATGCTTTATAATGTCACCCTCCGCTACCTCTTTATCATGGCAAATAAAAATAATGTCAGAACCATTAGAACGAAGTTGATTAACAAACGACTTAAAGTCTTCTGCTATTTGCCCAAATCTTTTTAAAGTATTGGTTGCTAACTTGTAGTTGTTTTTTACAGCAAAATTCATCAGATAATCATCCAAGCACGCTTTAGCAGTATCGCAAATGATAGTACTATAAGACTTCATTGTTTCATATTCCGCCGTTATGTCTTCCCATTTGTTGGCGATAAGGGTATCACATCGTTGTACAGCTCTATCATATCCTCTATCTGTATCTATTAAAAGAGGATTATATGCAGTTGTAGCAACAGAAGTTTTTCCTGTTCCCGGTGTGCCATATAGCACGATAATCACTGGACGTTCAGGAGTTACGTCATTTTTTTTAATAATTGGCATATCTTATATTATTTAAAGTGGTTTAAATTGCTCCCGGAGTGCCGATCAAAGCAAACCGGGATTAAGTTAAGATAGTCTGCGGATAATATCACCGCCATACGAATTTTTAGTCAGTTCTATAAACTCATAGACGGTAAACCTATCATTGTCTACATCTATACCTTTATCCGTGCAAAAAGCTTCTCTTCCAGCCTTGCAACTCCCTGTGAGTACATGATGCCATATAAACAAGTCTTTAGCAGAATACTTTTTAGAAAAGTCAGAGAAATGTTCTTTAAACTTAAGGATCCTTTCCTCTTCTGTACTATCATCATAAAGCTTTTCTTGCAAAGATTCAAATGCCTCATGTAGAGTATTACCATGAGAAAATTGATTATTCTCTTTTACTATAAAACAGGGAGTAAGAGATAAGTCAGAATGAAGGATAAAACCTTTTGAGATATTACCTTTTACATTTGTGATAATAGTAGGTATATTATCTACTACATAAATAGGATTTCCATTTATGGATTTTACGCCATAGCCATCGCCAGAGCCAGAGCCAGAGCCAGAGCCAGAGCCAGAGCCATAGCCATCGCCAGAGCCATAGCCATCGCCAGAGCCATAGCCAGAGCCAGAGCCATAGCCATAGCCAATATTTAGAAACTGTTTTATTCTATCTTCCATTACCTTGCCCATACCGGTACACTTTCAATAGATTTTACAGCTTTATCCGAACACGGGATAATTTCAATCACATCCAGAATCTCTATCTCTGGAACCGTAACTGTGAATTTGCATTCAGATGGGGTAGTCGTACCATTAACTGCTAATTGAGATATACTAGCAGCACCATCCCAATACCACAATCTACGACAATTTGCGAGCTTAACCTCACTACCATTTCTTTCTACTAACTCTCCGAAAAATACACCGGAACGATCTCCTCTTACAATTACTTTTTTCATAACTATATATATTATTAAAGTGGTTAATCGAAATAAATAAAGCGCCTATCCTCACGAACCGACGCTTCCAAAATCGTATTTAAACGACAAAATTTTGTTCCTAGATACCGAATCAACGGACACTAGGATAGTATAGAACATGTAAAACTCAAATACAGAGGCTTGCACTCTACGGACTCCTTTAAATCCGGCATTGGGTTAATTAATAAATGAATGGTTATTTACGATTCTTTAAAATCTCCAAAACCTTTTTCTTGTCAATCATTATTGTACGGCCTTCTTGAATTATAGCTTTGTCTATTTTACCACTCAATTTGAGATTTTTAGCTTTACAAATAGAGCAGTCTAATAAAGAAGCGAGTCCTTTATATCCATATACATACTCTTCCTCTTCAACTATTTGGGGCTTTGGAACTAAGCTTTCAAATAATTTTTTAAATTCTCCAACTGTTAATTTAAACAGAGGGGTATCATCCAATATTCTTTCTACTCCAATCATTGTTAAATCCTCCTTACTCTTACAATGGTTTCTATTCTGGTTCTTCTTCCCCTCCTTATATCACCTTGTTCATGTAAAAGCGAGAAGGAAAATATACCAATAAACACCCAAGCGGCAGACGCACGAACTACAGGTGAAAAATCAAAAGAAAACTCTATACCAGAAAGTCTTTCATAAAATTTACGGCACAGCTCACGGCCGTTTTTAACTCGAAGAATTTGAAAAGCTTTCTGTAACTGATTATTAATAGTGCTAGATGCTCTACACTTTATTTCAGCAATTTCTTCTTTCTCCAGTCCTGAAATGTACATTTGAGTAGTAAGTTCACACTCTGGAGTAAGTTCAGTCAATATTCTTTGCATAACCGTTAAACTTTAAAATTACTTCAATCGAATAATAGAAGTATATCCCGGATGCTCTGTTTTTGAAACCCGGAACATCAGATCCATGTTGGCTTTTAATTTATTGACCAGCCTGGCTTCCCGATTTCGCCTAACAGCTTCCGATTTAATACCGGTGTGCCGTGATTCGTCAAAAGGCACTTTATAAATATCTCCCACTTTCATCATATCGAATAACTTAGTTGTTCGATATTTTTCGTCAACTATAATTTCTTTTTCCATAATATTTTTATTTATATTTATTTGTGGACAATAAAGGTATCGAACCTTTTTCTCACCCGTGCGAGTGCGTTCTAACCATTAAACTAATTGCCCGTTTGCCTGTATCACATCAGATACAGGACTTAATCGACACGAATTTTCACACATAAAACAGCTATTCTCCCGAACCGCATACCTATATCACTTTTCTTCTATCACTCTCTCTTTTTAGTCTTTTTTGGTGCTTTTCCATGTATATGGAACATAATGCAAATACAGCAAACGAAAGCCAGAATACAATATTCATTTCGTTTGCAAGCAATATTGTTAATGCGAACGATATTGCCCAAATTGCTAATAGTGGAGTACGTTTCATAAGATTAATTATTTGATTATTATTGTGGATGGTAGAGGAATCGAACCTCTCTCAATCGTGATAATTGGTTACGCAACACTAAGCTCTAACCGATAAGCTAACCATCCTTATTAAAAAGTGCACTATCTTCACAGACCGTACACTATACAACACAAACACAAAATAAAAATTACAAAACAAAAATTTGTCTATGGAATTATTTTTCAATATTGATTTTTACACCATTGATTATCCCCAAATGCCTTAAATACACTTCATCTGGATAGACATATCTTTCATCACCGCCATGTATCCTAATGGTATGGGAACCGTCTATATGAATGCCAATGCTACCATATCCTGACGTAAACTTTTCGCCAACAAATACAAGCCTTTCAATATGAGTGAATGCATCTGAAACGCAAATAATATGGCACCCATCTGTACGAATAATACGTTTGTATTCTGGATCCATCCTTTCCTTGCATTCTTCAAGTTCTCGTATAATATCGACATCACTACCGAATCTTCTACCCTTATAAATTGGTTCAGATAACTCATAAAATCTTTGGTAATTGGTTGTTTCTACCAATTTGGCTATAATTTCTTTCATTTTTATAAATTTAAAGTGGTTGTGCCCTACCCGATTCTCGCTATCGGCTGCCGTTCAATCCGTCAGTAGGGCTATATTGTAATCAGCGTACGGACGCCTAACCCCGTTTTCTTACTGATAAAGACGATGTTTTTCAGACTGATTTTTTTCGATATATTACTTACTCACGTTGCTTCCTTCCGCTCATATCATCGCTGGTTGGCTATTACGCTATACTCCGCATCGGCTATACTGCTTATCTGCGCAGGCTACTTTAACGTGCCCTGAACACGGCTTCATTTTTGAGGGTTAAGCCTCCCATCCCGAATTAGGATTCATCGGTTTACCGTTGTGCTCGAAAGCGTTTCGCTCGCTTCTTTCGTAGATTCTAACCTAACAGAGCTTCGTATTCACTTATCAAATTGAAAAGGTAATTCATAATCCATTTCTTTGGCTTATTAAAGGCAGTCAATAACTGAACGGTCTTTTCATCTCTCTTCTCCAGATCCTTCACGTATTGATGAAGGAAAGCCAATTTCTCATTAATCTGTTCTGTACTCATAATTACCTCCAAGAGCTATCATAGTTAGTATATTTATCGGCAAAGAACGCTTTCAATACATTTCCCTTGCTTGCATTGAACACCGGCTTGAAAGACTTCTTTTCCTCTTCAACCTCTCTGTATTCTTTTTGCTGTCTCTTTGCCAGAAACCAAGCCTTTTTCAAAGCTTCACTCAAAGAGATACGACGATACGCCTTCAAGATGTGAGCGTGTTTCATTATCTCACTGTTATTGAATTTTCCGGTTTCTGTCAAAAATGTAAATGCGTTCATAATCGTATCTTTTTAGTAATAATACGATTATAACAAATAAGAGAAGAGATTAGTTGTATGACAGATCAATCATCCTACTTGATCGTCAGCTTTTTGAGTTCTTCTAATGTACCGTTGAATACATTGAGGTCTACATCTTCTTTAATACCGGGTACATTTCCGACATCAGTATGTTGCCAGAAATCCCACTTGCCCTGATATTTCACCGAATCGACATAATAGTGGGCGATCCAATAAGGATAAGCATTGAAAATTGAGTCGTCCAGATAACGGGTCTTGAACTTATAAGAAGTATAAAGAATGGGCTTCACCCCATAATGTGATTCTACGCGGTCCAACCAGCGCTTCAAACCTTGTTGCAGTTCTTGTTTTTCCTTTCTTCCGGTCACTTCCACATCAAGCACGGGAGGTAAGTCACCGGTATCCAGTTTTACCGTACGAATAAAAAAGTCAGCTTGTTTCAAAGCATCCGTACCAGGGATATAGAAATGATAAGCCCCACGAATAAAGCCATGATTACGAGCATTGGCAAAATTCACCTCAAATGTAGTATCGTTATGGTCCCCCCCTTCTGTCGCTTTCATAAAGACAAAGTGTAAAGGAGTAGCCGCTTGCTGGTTCCGCTGAAGTCTCTCCCAGTCAATTTTTCCTTGATAATGAGATATATCAATACCATGAATATCATATCCGGAAGGAATACAAACTCCATACTCCTTTAAACCGTTACAAGGTTTCCAACGATAGGCATAAGGACGAATGAAAAAATAGTAGAAGACAGCAGAAAAACAACCGACAATCATCACTGTCAGAATATTACGCAACCAGATAGGCATAGCACGTCCGTACTTCCCCTGTACTTTTTTCGAAGCATGGGGAGATTTGGAAGAAGAAACAGTTCTTTTTTTTCTAGTGGTGGAAGCAGCATTCTTCTTTTGAACGGCAGCTATCGGATTATTACGTGACGGCAAGTGTCTTAGTGATTAAAAATTAGTGATTGGTGACAAATGAAAAAAAAGCGGCGAACAGCAACCATACATTCTGCATGGCATTTACTGTTCACCGCTTCATGTTTATCGTTTACTTACCTTGTTCCAGCTGTAAAGTCTTAGTTGCCTGATCGCAAACTTCAGTAGGACCAAAGTACTGGATTGGTCCCGGATATACATAATCCGTTTCGATAGCCCAACGATCACGTTGTGCAGCGAATGCCTTGAAAGGAGCACCATCCAGTTTCACCAATGCTTTCTGAATAACCGGTTTCATTTCACCGTGACGACGTTCCATATTCATCATCATTGTGATAGGTACACCACCAGCAATCCATTCGGCAGCAGGAGCAGTTGTGTTACGTACAGAAGACATATAACCGGTCTTACCGTTAGCAATCAACATAGAAGCTGTGTAACCCAAAGAGTAGCAATAGT
>OWIV01001649.1_pt1 | contig 9346 bp, 10 predicted proteins | sample 1732831 | NCBI WGS metagenome assembly OWIV01 (sample SAMN05065757, study PRJEB22554) | human gut metagenome | biome: ENVO:2100002; feature: ENVO:00000062; material: ENVO:00002003 | host: Homo sapiens | place: USA
TGATAAGCACTATTTTTTTTAGCCACAAGTGTTACAAAAAAGCTTGACCACAACACACCGCCCACAACAGCAGGACAGATTTCTTATGTGTCCCGACTTTCATGGTACGCACTTTCTTATTCTTAGGTGCTTTCTCTGTTTGTTCTTTCTTCTTAAACATATTTCAAGTCCTTTCTATTGTTTGATTCTTCCGGCACAAATGATGTGCTGTTGCCAGTAGGCAGAGGTCAAATCGGTATAACCGATTGGATTTCCAGCATGATACATCTGATTGTTTCCCACATAGATTCCCACATGGGTAACGTAGTCGCTGGTATTGTAGGTGGAATGGAAAAAGACCAAATCGCCAGCCTGTGCCTGTAACAAGGGGATATGCTGGGTTGCGTCATACTGTGCCTGTGCGGTTCGTGGCAGGCTGATTCCGGCTTTCCCGTAGCACCACTGGGTAAGACCAGAACAGTCAAAAGAGGTGTTCGGGTTACTTCCACCATAGACATATTTCCAGCCTTGATACTTTAACGCTTCATTCATAACCGCCTGTACCGTTTCGTTGCTGAACTGCTTCACGGTCAGATATTGATTGACCAGCTCCACATAGAACATATTTCCGTAGTTATAACGCCAGCCACCATTTTTACTGACCGCTATCGGGTTCGTATAGGTCACTTTTGTACCGCCGGATTTATTCTTTGCGAAATTTTCTGCAAGATTGAAGCTGTGCTTTTTTCCGTTCTTCGCCACATAGTCTGCATAGCCACCACCATAGTTATAAGACTGAATGACCACGTTAATGTCATTCATGCCTTTGGCTTTACAGGAAGAAAGCAGGGAAGCAAAATATTTACACCCCTGCTTTATGGATTCTTCTGTACTTAATGAGTTTGGCGGTAGTCCCAGACTTTCGCTGGACTGCATGACATCGGTAGCCGTACCGCCACTTTCTACCTGTATGATGGCAAGCAGAACGTTCACATACTCCGAGATACCGTTTTCTCTGGCATATTTTTCCACCATCGGCTGATGTTTGAGGACATCGGCTGACAGATTCATGCCAGAATAGACAGGCGAATAGCTGTTGGAACTGTCGTCATCTTCGCCGGAAATCAGTATCCCGAAAAAGAGAACGATGGCGAAAAGGACAGGAAATATCGTACCTATGATAAAGATACGCTTTAATCTCATTTCTTCCGTCCTTTCTCTGGTTGCTTCGTAACAGTCTTACGATTCTGTTTTTGGTTGACCTGTTTCTGTACAGTGGTTTTCTTTCGATTACTTCTGGATTCCTCTATGTTTGTCTGGTTTGTTCTGGCAACCGATTTGACCTGTTGTTCCTGTCTGATGTTGGTTCGGATAGTTTCTTTTCCAGCCTTGACTTCTGCATTTTTTATCACAGGAGAAGTAGCAGGACGTTTCATATCTGGCTTCGTAACTGTATCGGTCGGTGCAGGTTTTGGAACAGGTGTGGCAACAGGGCGTTCATGGCTTCTGGTAGCCCCGGCTGTCGCTGATCCATTCGCATGAACTGTCTGCCTTGCTTCCTGTGCTTTCTGTAATTCCTGCTTTTTCTGTGAGATATTTTCCCTGTGCAGGTTACGTTTCTGTGTACGCTGTTCCTGTCGGTTTTCCCGTTCTTCCACAACGCCACGCTTAAAGTCTGATACATTATCCTTTGCTTTCTGTTTGGCAGAGTGGACAGCATAACCAGCCTGTGTCGGTAAGTCTTTCACATTTTCTTTCAGAGAGGAAGCACTGTCACGGACTTTATTTTTCGTATCCATCACAGCACCTACCGCAGAACCGACACGGCTTCCCATGCTGGCAGAAGTATTTTCCCGTTTCTTTGGCGGTTGGTTCGTTGCTGGCTTTCTGGCTCTGGCAACACTTGCACCTGCCACCGCACCTGCAACACTTCCAGCACCGACAGCCCTTGCAATCCTGTGTTCCATACGTCTTGCCCGATGTCGCATGAACACCATCGGTCTACGGAATATCCGGCGACCTATCTGCTGACTGTCATTAGCATTCAGGCTGAACATACTCATTAGTTCTCCGAGCTTCATGTAGATTCCGGCAAAACAGATTATCTGCAAAAATGCCACCATGAAGAACGGATAGTCTGTGGAAATGTTGTAAAACATACTGGAAATTGAAAATGCCACGGTCACAATCAGTGTGATTCCGGCTCTTGTCATAATGGCATTGAACACACGGACAACTGCCTGTTTCGCCATGTTCTCATAGGTCGGTATCATGGACAGTAAAAAACTGACAGGTAAAAATATGGCATATATGATAAAGAGTATCTGGGAAAACAACATCATGCCGGTAAGCAGGAAGATAAAGATTGTGATACCGAGATTGAAAATGAGCAGGAAGAACACCATGCCAAGACGGTTGACGACCTGTGGAATGGTAAGATTATCATTGTCGTTATCTTCAATCTCTGTTTTCACAACATTTTCCCTTGTTTCCCCATCTTCATCGGACGGGCTGGCAGATACCAGAGCTTCCACACGGTCAGTCCCGATTTCTTCGGTATCGCTGTTCCCGAACTGTAACAACAGCCACGGTTTTTCTACCTGTATCGCAAACAGACTGTCACGGATAAGGTCTACGCTGTCCTTGCCTTTGCTTTGTGAATCGGGGAGCATGATTTTTGTCCCCAAGTCCAAAGAAGCGGTGCTGATGTCCGAACTGAAATCATTGATTTTCTGGATATAGTTGGGAGCATAAGCAATAAAGGACGCAGACACGATAAATACCACCACAAAGTTGATAACAGCGTGAAGTGCCTTGCTGGTTTCCCGTTTGAGAAGTCCTGTATAGGCAGTGTAAACACCTACAATCAGAATGATAATGAGCAGGAATCCCACATAGAATCCACTGCTGGAAAATCCATGTTCGGTCACTCCGGCAAGTGTCTGGATACTTTTCCCGATACTGTCTGCCATATCATTGATAAAGTCCAGCTTATACGCCTGTTGCACCACATATCCTGTGGCATTGCTAAGATACAGGCTGATTGTCCAGACAAAATTTGTGATACAGTAAAGCCCGTACTGCACTGATTTTCCAATGCCGTCCAGCCAGTTCCACGGAAGCCATGACCAGCTATTGTCCACATAGAAATCAAGCTGATAATTGGAAAGCGGATACTTTGAATACAGGTTGTCTGCATTGACCGTATCATCGACCAGTCCAGACGCATGAGCTACCGTCCCAAGCAGGGACAGCAGTACCAGCGTAACGGTCACGGCAAGCAGAACCAGTTTCAGTACATGGAATACCTTTTCTTTTGTGACAGATTTCATCATTCCAAATCCACCTCACTTTTTATCGGCGGTCTGGTATCAAAGGCATGGAGCAGTTCTACAAAGACAGGGTGTATCTGTACCACACCGACACGCCCGTATAAATCCTGCATTAAGCATTGTCCGTTCTCCAAGTCCCTCAACCGTTTCTGGTTATTTTCGTCCTCACTATCCAGTCCGAAAAACTCTAAGGTCTGTTTGATTTCATTGGTATCTGTGGAGCGGAACGCAAACTTTAAACCGATGTTATTTTTCAGGCTTTCTTTCGATACGTCCCCAGAGGATTGTGTCACGAAATAAACCCCGGCGTTCATGGCTCTACCAGCACGTACCAGCTTATTTGAGAGTGTTTCGCCCTGTGCCACATTTAAGAACGCCCATGCTTCGTCCAAGTCCACGATTTTAAAAATGCTTCGGTCACTGTGAATGAAATCAAGGGCAAAGGTGCTGATAACAATTAAGATGGATACTGACAACAGTTCAATCGTGGTGTATTCCTCAAAGGTGGTATCCTTATCCGGCAGAACCAAATCTGCAACCTGTATGATGTTGAGCTGGTTATCCAGACTGATTGCATTTTCCACTGAACCGTCCGAGAACAAAAGCTGTGCAAAATCATAGTCCGTAAAACTTTCGATATGGTCTGCAATGTTACGGGATACGGCGGTATCCTCTTTTCGCAGTTCCTCAATAACCTGCAACAGCCCGTGGTTCTGGTTCTGGGATACCGTACGGACAGCTTTTCTAAGGACAGGGAACTTTTCGCCATCACGACTGCTGATACCTGTAAGAAATGTCAGAATATCAATGGCAAGACTTTCAGCGTCCTTGACATCTTTCATAATCACATACGGGTCTAACAGCCCTTGATTGCTGGAATCACTGGTAATGTTTACAATGTTGATTTCCTCTGCAATCTCCGGCAGAGTTTCTTTCCAGCTTCCACGCTCACTTTTCGGGTCTAGGATAACTGCCTGTCCACCGAACAGGACGGAATAATATACCAGCAGGTTATTACAGAATGATTTTCCACCACCAAGCGAACCGACAAAAGCAGAAGCCAACGCATTTGTGACCGTACCTTTTACCCCTTGACTGGCAAGGGACGGTTGCAGGTAGACATTTCTTCCCGTATCCACGGAATATCCGATATAGATTCCTGTATTTTCTCCCAACATCTGGGTAGCACCGAAACCAAGTCCGGCTAAAAAATCGGATTTCACATACTGGATATAATCATTGATATAACGCCTGCTGGCTGGAAGAAATTCTCCATGCAGTCCCATCATATCTCCGGCAGGGCGAACCAGCTTCACATTCAAATCATCGTAAAAGTCCTTGACTTCATCACAACGGCGTTTCAGTTCATCAAGATCGGGTGCAGACACCCGTATGACGTAACTTAATTTATACATACTTTCCTTGCTCTGGTCTAAATCTGTTTCCAGTTCATCGACACTGTCCAAGGCTTCCACCACATTTGAACTTGTTTCGTTTCCGGCTTGATAGGCGTGATTATCCAAGTCCTTTAATTCCTTTTTCTTGTTACGGACAGTGGTTAAGGCTTTCTTATTCCCGACAATCTCAACATTCATAGACGTATCCACAGGGAATGTGAACTGCTGTTGCTGGAAATAAAAGATTTCCGATGATGGGAAGTCCAGCTCCCCGACAATGGCATTGACTGTAAAGTAGGATACATATCTTTCGCTGTCCTCATGTTCCAGACGCAAATATCGCTGGCTTTCTTCCACCACACAACGGGTAGGACGGATAAGGTCATAATACTTAATCAGTGTTTCTCTTTTTAATTTTCTTTTTGGCAGAGGATACACATAATCTTCATAAGCTATCCCGTCCCTGCCGTAGAGGTGTTCCATCAGATACGCAAAGTCTTTGGCTTCCAGTCGGCGGATTTTGAACCTACGGGAGATTTTGTTTTCCAGTAATTTCTCCATCTTCACATAACGGTTGATTTCATCATTGCTCATAGAAACAAAGTCGTTCATCAGCGTATGCCTTACCTCATTCAAAAACTCACGGAATGTCAGAAATACCGATTTTTTGATGTTCTTCAGATTGACTTCGTCCTCTGTGACCATGAGCTTGAATCCCAGAAAGAAACGGTAATCAACTTGATTGTCGCCTATCATGGATACAAGGGCTTCGGTCTGGTCGTCTATCTTTTGGATTGCTACCTCACGGAGCTTTCCAGTTACCAGCTTCTTTGACTGTTCCTGTATGCTTCGGATTGAACTTTCAGTTGCAATCTGTAACGCATGAATCTTTCCCTCACGGGACTGTGCGATAAGCTGACGAAAGCTGTCATGCACAAGGTATTTCTGTTCTGGGGATAAGAACGAATAATTGTAAGGTATCAGCTCATAGTAGGCGAACACCTCATTGTCCTTATTCCAGACAAGGTTGTTGTCGATATATTTAATCGGGAACATAGGTCACACTCCTTACTGCCGTGATAGTTTCCTCAAATTTCTGCTTATGCAGGTTCACGGCTTTTCCGGCATAAGTCACTTTGGGACGCAGGGCATACAGAACCATCGTCTTGATGTAACTGTATGGCTTTTTCCCGTCAAAGGTTTTCTGTGACATGAACCATGTGAGGGCAACGGGAATCCCGAAATATTTCAAAAACGCACCCTCAATCATGGAAAGTGGCGGTACATCTGCAAACAGAATGATGATAAATTCCGTCAGCACGAACCATGTAATCTGGGTAAAGGTCACAGGGAATGGCAGGTTGACATCATTGATGGCATACAGTACCTTTTCCACGTTCCAGATACTTGTATAACTTCGGATTTTCTTCACTTGTAAATGCTCCTTTCTTCATTTTCATAAGAACAGGGACAGCCGGATTTCCCAGACTGCCCCCAAGAGAAAAGCTGACAGTAGCACCAGTGGCGGTGCTGATCTGCCAGCCCTTAACGCAGTACCTCACAGATACCAGCGTTTGTTGCAATAAATGTCCCCTCTATATCGAGGTCACGCCCGTAGGCTTCATAGTCGATATAGTTCTGTAAAGAGGACGGGATTTCTCCGAGTGCCTGTTCTTCATCAATCAGATAGTAGGCTACATCGGTCATCGTTTCACAGCCGGAATACAGAATGATGTCATCTTTATGCTCCACCAGTTCTTCCAGACTTCCATAATAGGATACGAAACTGTCCAAGTCGTCCAGCAGGTAATCTGGTAATTCTTCTAACTGCTCATAGATACGGTTCAGTTCCGAAATGGAGATATATTCGCTAATCTCCATCGGGAAGTTGTCCGTATCATGGATTGCGTATTCTTCGTACTCTGCATTTAAGCCGATACGTTCTGCAATCACTTCTTCGTCCAACGGAAAAGAGAACCAGCCCCCGACCAGTTTTCCCTCATTGTACTTGCCAAGATTGGCTATATAGACTTGCATATCATCAATCATAAGCGGTTCACTTCCTTTCGGTGTCTATCAGAGCTTGAACATGCCGTTTTCACTGACAGCATAACGTCCTGTTTCTTCCAGCTCCTGTGCATAGGCTTCCAGATTAAAGTATTTCTTTCCTTTTTCGGAGAGGGCAGAAAATTCAATGTTGTGTTCCAGTCGGTAACGGGCAACGTCCATGATACTGTGACACTCTGGATAAAACCGAAATTCTTCTGATTTCTGCAATAAATCCTCAACACCGCCACAATAGGAAATCAAGTCATTGTATGCCTGTTGAACTTCTGGCGGTAACTCCATGTAAGCAAAGTACAGCTTATTCAATCGTCTGACGCTGGTTGTTCTTACAATATCGCCAGCAAAAGGGAGTTTCATATCTATAATCTGATAATCGCCACTGTCAGCTTCCACACCGAGCAAGTCACGGAACAGCTCATAATCAATGGGGAGATTGAACCAGCGAGAGGTTTTATCCTCTGCTGGCAAGGTACTTTCTATCAATACGCTACATTCTTCCATAGGCTTACGCTCCAATAATCTTATTGAATAGCTGTAACAATACGTCTTTTACGCCGGACGCATTGAATACAAGACCAACTGCTACTAAGGCAACTACCAAGAATCCGATGAGTTTGGAAAACTCACGTTTGAATCCCAAGTAGATACCGATAACCACAATTGCCATAAGCACAAGGCTCTGTGCATTGCTTAAAAACCAGTTATAAAGGTTCTGTCCAAAATTCATGCTTTCTTTTCTCCTTTCAGTTCCATCATTTTTCTGTCAGACTGTCTGCCAGCCTGTAAAATACACATGGCAATCACGCCAACTGTTCCCCCTAAAGAGAAGAACAGGAAATCAAATAATAATCGTTGCATTTTTCAATTCTCCTTTTCCAAAATCACATCTTCGGTAGCTGTGGTCTGCTGTTCGATTATCTTGTAGTGCTTTTCCGTCAGTTTCGTGGATTTACGGATTTCTTTCAGATAATCAATCCCTGTTTTCGCTGTGATTGCTTCCAGCATTTTGAGTGTCGGGTCAACCTGCCGTTGAATCCAGCGTAGGGTTCTGTCCAGTGTGTAGGGTTCGGGTTTGGTCGTGAGCTTTAACGGCTCTCTGTTTTCCCCGATGAACCACGCCCATCGGACAGATAATTTCCAGTCGCTCCGTTTCTTGTCTGCTTCCTTATCCACGAAGCGTACATAACGGTTGATAATAGAAAATGCCGTCCGTTCAGCGTCATAGTAGGTCAGCAGGTCACGGACAGCATAATAAGCACGTTCATTTTTCAACCGTATTTCAAATCTGTTTTTTATCGGTGCTTCCTCAATGGGTATCCCCAGTTTGATGTACTGCTCATAACTTTTTTCATAGACACAGAAGTACACCTCACTTTTCAATGAGCCGATATAAAGCGTGTAGCCCATACCAGCCTTGTCCTGTTCCTCATGCTTGACCAGTTCGCCGGAAGCATAAGACTTAAAGGAACGGAACACCGATACACATTCCTCATTCCGGCATTTTTCGGTCAGTTCTGGAATATCCAACATTCCCGTATGGTCATTGATGGCAAGGTCAAGGCGTTTCATCACACCGCCGTCCACCAGAGCGTCCATAAGGAAGTCATACCAGCTCCGTTCCTGTGCCAGCAGATAACTTTCAAACTGGCGACAGCCTTTTCCTTTCAGTTCCAGCAGGACACCTTTTTCTTCATCTGGGGAAGTATATACGAAAATATCTCCGATGTAGTAGTGTTCTGTGTAGCTGTAATGCCCGAAGTCCTCATGTATCATGTACTGGATATTGAGCAGTAAGATGTCCTTAATGATGTGTCCAATATCCAGTGTCGGAAACCGTATCCTCACATAGTCAAACAGCATGGTAAGCGGTGCTTCTGGATTGAATTTTTCCAGAGCTTCCAAAAGTTTCACTTTCATTTCTTCTGTGACCGCCACCTTGCCGGATTCGATACGGCTTAAATGTTCACGGCTGATTCCAGCCATGACCGCAAGTTTCGTCTGGGATACACCGTACTGCAAACGCCTGTCTGCAAAATCCTGTATCCACTCTGTATCATTCAGTGCGATACCCCCTTTACGAAAAAACTGTGACATTTTTTATCCGATGTCACAGCAGTAAAAAAAGCTACCAAACGCTTGATTTCAGCCAAGAATCGGTAACTTTTGTGTATGTTTCCTTGTGATTTGTGCCCCTCTGTTAGATACCGAGGGGCTTGATATATGCTGGCGTGGCTACCGCCACACCAGCAAGGCTAGTCCGTACCTGTGGCTTTCGCTTCGCACGCCACTTGTCCGTCCTGCCTTATGTATGTAAGTTCCCCAATCGTACCCAAGAAATCATATCCTTTGGGTACAAGGGGAGTGTAAAATTCCGATATGACGCTTGTTCCCACATCACAGTATCCACGCCCTTTGATTCTCTTCTGGAAGAACTGTTTTTTTACATCACTTCCAAAGAGCATACCGTAGCCGAGTTCGCTCATACGACCAAGCCCCACACGGAAGTTGAAGTTATCTCTGATACCTGTCTCTTATACACATCTCCGAGCCCACGAGACTACGCTGCATCTC
>OWIV01001678.1_pt1 | contig 9176 bp, 9 predicted proteins | sample 1732831 | NCBI WGS metagenome assembly OWIV01 (sample SAMN05065757, study PRJEB22554) | human gut metagenome | biome: ENVO:2100002; feature: ENVO:00000062; material: ENVO:00002003 | host: Homo sapiens | place: USA
CTGCTGCCGTAGCAATGGCCGGGGCGTTCGGGCCTGTTGGTTTGGTGCTGACAGCCGTGGCGGCGATAGCCGGCGTTGTGCTCGCCAACTGGGACAGCATTTGGCCGGCGCTGAAGGCAGGAGCATCTGCGGCGGCCGACTTTATCGGCGCGGTTTGGGACACGGTTGTACCAAAGTTCCAGGCAGTTTTCGGGTCGCTGTTGTCAATTGCGAAGGCCTTCTTCCAGGGAGATATCAGCGGTCTGCTGAGCGGGTTTGACGACCTTTTCCAGGCGGCGTTCAATCTGCTCCCGGATAAATGGGCAAAGGCCTGCCTCGACTGGTACACGGGCGTCACAGACAGTCTCAGGAACGTGGGGAGGATGATCTCTGACTACTTCACGAATTTCGACTTCAAATCCCTGCTGCCGGACTGGAGCGACCTTTTCGGAGGAAGCAAAACATCCGGCGACGGGAAGCAGATGCAGAACCCCCAGGTGACACCTGAAGCCCGCCTGAGCGGGCGCATGAACATCAGCGTAACCGCTTCCGGAGGAGCATCCGCGGCCGTAAGCGACGTTTCCGGGTCTCCGGGGCTGGATATTTACGGTCAGGTAGGTCGATCGGATCGCTTTGTAGGAGCTGACTGATGTCTATTCGTAGTGAACAGCTTCTGCCGGCGAGCTTTCGCGGCGTGCCTTTCGAGGTGACGAGCGGGAGCCTCAGAGCCGGCCGGCGCACCGTGGTACATGAGTACCCGCAGCGCGACAAACCCTATGTCGAAGACCTTGGCAAAGCCACCAGGCAGATCACGATTGAGGCCTTTGTAGTCGGCGACGACTACATCGCGCGCGGAACGGCGCTTTTAGCTGAGATCGAAAAGCCGGGTTCCGGGGCGCTCATTCATCCGTGGTTGGGCGAAATGACCGTTACGGTCACGTCGGTGAGCGAGCTTAAGTTCGACACCGGGCTCGGGACCGCTTACCTGACCTTCGTCGCTACAGAAGCCGGTGACCTTGAGTTTCCGGCAACGGGCGCCGACACCCAATCGGCGGCGCTCGAGGCGGCCGACGGGCTGGAGCTCTCGGCGGTCAGCAAGTTCGTCGACTCGATAGATCTATCGATCGTTTCAGAGTACATCGACTCGGCGCTTTCCGGCGCTCTTCTCGACGTGCTTGGGGTGGTCGGCAGCGCGGAAATCGCGAAAGCGTTCGGCTTCGCGACCGGGGTGGCGGATCTTGCTTCGAAGGGGCTCGCGCTCATCTCGAAGGATCCGAAGGTGTTTGCGCAGAAGCTCGCCGGGGCTCTCGGGCTGTCGAAGTGGGCAACGACGGCGACGGCGTGGAGCCGGGTGGCGAAGCAGCTCAGGAACCTGGCTTCGGATGAGAAGCTTTCCTCCGGTACGAGGGCGAAGATAGATGCCGAGCGGGATAGGCTGCCGCTCTCCGATACGCAGAAGGCGGCCATGACGAACCGTGCGGCGGTGGAAAGCCTCACGCGCCAGCTTCTTCTTGCGCAGGTTGTCGGCGTCAGCGCTTTGATCGGGACTTCAAAGGACACGTCGGCGCCGGGGGCGATGGTCACCGCGGCGGCTTCTCCTTTTGTGGAGCAGGAACCCATTCAGAGCTACGACGACCTCATTGAGGTCCGAAATGAGCTTCTTGAGGTTCTTGATCAGGAACTCCTGATGGAGACCGACGATGAGATGTATCAGGCGATTGAGAAGGCACGCACGGCAGTTTTCGAGGCGGTTACAGAGCGCGCTAACGCCCAGAGTCGGCTGATAACCGTCACGCCTCCGGACATCATGCCCGCGGTGGTTCTCGCCTATGACTATCACGACGACGCCAATCGCGACCGCGAGATAGCGCTGCGCAACGGCATTGATCACGAAGGCTTCTGTCCGGCCGAAGAAATGAAGGTTTCAAGCGAATGAGCTCAAATCAGGTTGAAATCCGTGTCGGCGGCAAGCGCTACGGCGGCTGGAAATCGGTTCTCATCACATCGAGCATCGAACAGGTCGCCCGGGCGTTTGCGCTTGAAGTTACGGAGAACTTTCCGGGCAATACGGACTTCACGGCGCTTCAGACCGGAGAGCTCGTACAGGTCTATATCGGCGAAGATCTGGTGTGCACGGGTTACATCACCTCGACGCCCATCCGCTACGACGGCAAGACCGTTTCCGTGCAGGTGCAGGGGAAGAGTCGAACGGTGGATCTGGTCGACTGCTGCCCGCCGTCTGCGGCCTATGCGCCCCCGGCGGCGGGTTCTAATCTGTGGTCCGAGGTGAAGGGCAGGAGCGGCAAGGCGCAGGCCGCGCCCGCAGCGGCCGCGAAGCCTCAAACCTCCTGGAAGAACCTTCCGGCCGGCCGCATCATCGAAGAGCTGGCGAAGCCGTACGGCATAACGCTCACGATCTCGGCCGAGAGCAACGAAGTCAAGACCCATACGGTTAATCCCGGAGAGACGGTTTTCGAATCGATCAAGCGGCTCATTACGAAGGACAATCTCGTATTGACCGACGATGAGGCGGGGAATCTTGTGCTGGTTGAGCCTGGCGGGGCCGGACAAGCGACGGACGCCCTTGAGCTCGGCGGCAACATCCTGAAGGCTTCAGCGAGGTTCGATGCGTCGGCGCGGTTTTCGCACTACGTTGCGCTCGGACAGCATGCCGGTACGGATGAAGATTTCGGGCGTACCGCTGCGGAAGACAAGGGTATTGCTGTAGACCCGGAAGTGAAGCGATTCCGGCTGAAGGTGCTCAAGGATAGCGGGCAGGCGTCGTTGAAGACCGCCGGTGATCGAGCCCAGTTCGAAGCCAATTTTCAAGCCGCACGCTTTCGCGCCGTCACCTACACAGTGCAGGGCTGGAGACAGTCGGATGGCTCTCTGTGGCGGCCGAACACAAAGGTTATAGTGCGCGATCAAACGCTTTTTCCGGGAGGCTTAGAAATGCTGGTTGTTCAAACGAAGCTCCAACTCTCTTCGGCCGGAATGACCGCCGAGTTAGGGCTTATGCCCCCCGATGGCTATAGACGAGACGCCGCGAAAACGGATACAAAGCAAACGTCTTCGACGTGGACGAACGTGAAATAATCTGGGGAAAGGAGGCAGTTATGCGCATTTTCTTTCTCATCGCGCTGAGCGTTGCCTCGCTTGGCGCCCAGGCGTTGACGGTTGTCCCTAGCAGGCATTTGGTCTGCGAAAAGTACCCCGGAACTATGCTGGATAAAGAATGCAAATATGTCCCGGGCGGCGAGCCTGATCTAGGTTTTAAGCTCGAGCCGTCTGACCCGAAAGAGGTGATGTCGATCACGAAGGACATCAACGGCTGGATCACGATCGAGCGCCGGGACGGCGCGCACGAGACCTTCAGGCCCGACGGTATGGGCGGGTGGCAACGTCAATGATTTTTGAAAGGCTGCAGAGATGCGGCCTTTTTTGTTATGAGCGGAAGATTGGACGACATCATGGCCCGCGGCGTCGTTTCGGCGGCCGACGGAACGAAGAAAATGCGCGCGGTACAGGTGCGGCTGCTCGCGGACGAAGTGCGGGATGATCTGGAGCACGTCGAGCCCTATGGCTTCACTTCGGAGCCGAAGGACGATGAGCAGCCGGAGGCCTTCGCGTTGTTTTTCGGCGGCGATCGATCTCACGGCATCGTGTTCTGCGTTGCTGACAGGCGCTTTCGTCTGAAGAACATGAAACCTGGTGAGGTCGCCATTTACGACGATCTCGGGCAGAAGGTCTATCTGACGCGCGACGGACTCGTGATTGAGACGCCAGGCACGCTGACGGCAACGGTCGCTAAAAATGCGACCGTAACGGTGGGCGGAAATCTGACGGCAGAAGTGGCCGGAGATGCCGCGCTGAAAGCGTCTTCTGTGAAGCTGGATACGCCTGCCACGACCTTGACGGGAACTTTGACCGTTCAAGGGCTGATCACCGGTCAAGGCGGCATGGCGATCAGCGGCGGCTCCGGTGCGAGCGTTACCGGCGATCTGACGACGACTGGTGATGTGAAGGCGGGCCCGATCAGCCTGAAGACGCACACGCACACCGAGCAAGGCGACGGCGCGGAGACATCCGGGCCGCACTAACCGTACGAGTTTTTCGTACGGACCAAAAAGCAAACCCCGCAGGGCTGGACTCCTTGCGGGGTTTTTTGTGACCACCTTCTACGCAGGTGTTCAATGGATTTTATTTTAGACCTTGTGAGGGCCCTTGGTATGGCTCAAACGCTTCCTTTTTTCGTCGCCTTGCCCATATACATCATGGCATACGCCGGAGCTGTGTGGGCAGTGGCCAAAGCGGCAAAGGCGATTAAGGATCTATGGGTGCGCTAAATGGACATGATGCTGAACGGGAAGCCGGCCGACATATCCGACTTCGAGGCTGATGAGCTGGCGGCGGCCGTGCTGATCAGCCTTTTTTCATGGCGCAAGTCGAACCCGGATGATGGGGCGAGAGCGCCGAACCGTCAAGGTTGGTGGGGCGACACGTTCGCGGAGGCGGCCGGTGATCGAATCGGCTCGCGCCTCTGGCTGCTGCAGCGGCAGAAGGTTCTTTCGACGACGCTCCGGCGCGCGGAAGCCTATGCGAAGGAGTCTCTGCAATGGCTCATCGATGATGCGGTTGTTGCCCGCATTGAGGTTTCTGCGGAGCGCTCGGGGGTTGACCAGATCGCGCTGTTGGTTACCTGTTATCGCCCTGACGATACGCAGGCACTGCAGGCCCGGTTTCAAAATGTTTGGGAGTGAAAATGGCTTTTGAAAGACCTACGCTCACGGAGATCATCCGGCGCGTTCAGGCAGATGCGGAGAGCCGCATAGGAAAAAAGGTGATGCGCTGGTCGCTCGCCTCCGTCATGACGCGAGTTATCGCCGGCGTTTCCCACGGGCTTCACGGCTACATCGCCTTTGTGCTCCGGCAGTGCTTTACGAGCACCGCCGAAGGGAACTACCTCGAGAGGCGCGCTTCCGAGTACGGTATCTATCGGCTGCAGGCAAGCAAGGCCGTCGGTACCGTCACCTTTACCGGTACAGGTGTCGTGCCCGCCGGGACGCAGCTTCAAAACGACCGCGGGGCGGTCTACGGCGCCACGGATGAAAGCAAAGACGGCGCGGCTCCGCTTGAGGCGGCTGATGCGGGCGCTTCGGGCAATTCTGAGGCCGGCATGCAGCTGACGCTCGTGAGCCCGGTCGTCGGCGTGATGAGCTCGGCCGTAGCTGGCGAGCTCACCGGAGGCGCGGACGCAGAGGGGGACGAGAGCCTGCGGGAACGACTTCTTGCTCGACAAAAGAACCCGCCGAAAGCCGGCACGAAGGCGGATTACGTCGCCTGGGCTCGTCAGGTTCCGGGCGTGACGCGCGCATGGTGCTATCCGCAGGAACTTGGGCTCGGCCATGTAACGGTCCGTTTCATGACAGACGGCATGACAGAGAACGGCATCCCCAACGAGACGATGATTCAGCGCGTGAAGGAAGAGATCGAAGCGAATATGCCGGTCACGGCGATCTTGCATGTGGTTCCGCCGATCCCGAAGCCGCTGAATATGACTCTCGACATCCTTCCGGAAACTGAAGCCATTAAAGCAAAAATCGAATCGGCCATTGAATCGGTAGTAATGGCTGAGGCGATACCTGGCGGAGGGATCCTGCTCACGTCGTTGGATCGAGCAATCTCCGGGGTGCGTGAGATCACTAGCTACCGCATTCAGTCTCCGACGGACGACGTGGCGGCGAGCGTAGGCGAAATCTACGTCCCGGGAAAAATCACGTGGGTGTGATATGGCGCTGACGGAAAGAGATTATTCCCATCAGATCGATGAGCTTCTGCCAAGAGGGCCGATCTGGAACCGGGCACCGGGGAGCACTCTCGACGCGGTGCTTTACGCCCTGGGGCGAGAAGCCGCGAGAGCAGATGCCCGCATCAATCAGGTGCTCGAGGAGGCAGACCCTCGAACTTCGGTAGAGGAGCTTTCCCGGTGGTTTGACGACTACGGCATTCCGTCTGCGTGTCTCGAAGCGATCGCAGATCCGTCTCAGGAGCAGATGCGGCAGGAGCTTCTCGCGAAGATCACGTCGAATCTCGGATTGACTGCGGCTTTTTTCGAGTCGCTTGCCGGGACGCTCGGCTACCAGGCAAAGGTAACGACCTTCACGGAGCATGACGTGAATGACGACGTGAAGCATCCGCTCTACGAAAAACAGTGGACGACGGTCATGACGCTTGGCATCACGATCCGGTCTAACGGGAATGCCGAATACCTCGATGTGACCTGGGGCGCTGATGAGCCTCTTGCTCGCTGGGGAAATGCTTTGCTGGAATGCGTGATCCGGGCGCTTGCTCCGGCTCATGTGTATGTCATTTTTATGTATGAGGAGGACGCCTAATGGCTACTAAAGGTTATTGGAAATCCGGCGCGGTTGATTCACCGCCCGACACTTCTACGCTTACTTCCAAGGGCTACCCGACGTCGGGCGACCCGAAAACGGGCACCCCGGCGACGAAGCCGGGGGCGGCCTGGTATTACTTGCAGGATCAAATGAGAAATTCCGTCATCGAAGCCGCGGGGCAGGAGCTGACCGAGCCGCCATCTGCAACACAGTTCCTCGAAGCGCTGCGCTCGATGGCCTGGCTGGCAGATAACACCATCCCGGGCGGAAAGATTGCCAACGCCTCGATTACCGGGGCAAAGCTGGCCGCGAAAACCGTCGCCGAGGGGAATCTCGCGGATCTATCGGTGTCGACGGCAAAACTCGCGGCAGGCGGCGTAACCGGGGATAAGATCGCGCAAGGTGCGGTCGACGGCGCGCGCCTTGCGGCGCAGAGCGTCACTTTCTCGCATCTCCTCCCGGCGCTTATCGCGACCGAGGGGCAAGTCACTGAAGGCACCGCAAAGAACGTACTGATGACGCCGTTCCTGACGAGACTGATGGTCGGGGCCTTCATTCCGCCGTCGGTGCCTCCCGGCACGATCATCCACTACGCCGGGCGCACGGTCCCGAGCGGCTGGCTCATCTGCAACGGCGCGAATGTGAGCCGAACCGACTACGCGGCCCTTTTCGCGGCTATCGGTACGATCTACGGTGCCGGCAACGGGTCGACAACCTTTGGCCTGCCGAATTTGAACGGTCGCTTCTTCGAAGGCACAACGTACACTGGTTCTGTCGGCACTTACCACTCAGCTGGGTTACCGAATATAAGTGGAGAATATCAGGGTGGGGACGGTCTTAACTTGTATTCTTCCGGCGCCTTTGGATTCGTAAAAGAATCCGGTTCTCAAATAACCGGTGGCAGTTATAAGTTAGATATTGGTGATTTCAAAGCTTCTAGAAGCTCATCTGTATTCGGCTCGTCTAGTGGAGTTCAACCCCCGTCTATGGCGCTCCTTCCATGTATCAAATTTTGATACACACAAGTAACGCCATGCTTGGCGGCTGAACCGACGAAGAAGAACCGTAAATCGAAGATGATTTAGCCGCATTTATGTACATGTTGGTGCCGTTGTCCGCTCCGCCCCCAGGCCCCCTTGTAGTTTCGCTTTTGTACAAAGCTCCGGCTTCAGCAAGGCCTCCCCACGCGTAAGCCATATTGATGTTACCTGTGATATTCGGGCAGACCGAATATAACGGGTCAAATCAATAAATTACCTACGCCTTGGAACGGCTTACTTTATGAACAAAATGGGGCGCTCAAGCCCGTTAATGTAGGTGATAAAGCTTATGGTGGTAATAGCAATGGTTCAAATTTCCGTTTGGAATTAGACGCTTCTGGTGCTAACGAAATCTTCGGCAACAGTACAACCGTTCAACCTCCATCGATGGCGCTACTCCCCTGTATCAAATTTTGATACAAGGTATCAGGGCAATGCTTGGTGGTTGAACGCCTGAAGAAGAGCCAAAAGTAGACGAAGATCTTGAGGCCGACATTTTGTAATAGCGCTGGCCGCCATAGGTTGTAGTACACGTTATAGCGGCGCCTGAACTTTGATCATTCGAGGATTCATACATAAATCCAACACAGTCTAAAAGAGGTCCGTAACGTTCCGGCCCTGAATATTGACGTGCATTGAATGATCCTGTGATATTCGGTCATCAAAAGCACGTTTCTAGACCTGCGTTTTATAGCTGTAGAACATAGGGCTAGGCACATGCTTCTCGATCGATTAGATCGGCTCTAGTGCTTTGCAGGATCAAGGATCTCGTCGACTAGACAGGCTTTTCGGGCACAGTCCTCGATGAAAGCGCTCCAACGCGTCATTACAGGCGTCCTTGCGGCCAAGTAGTCACTGCGCTGATATGCGCGCGATACGGCTGTTCCTGAGACGTGCGAAAGGCACGCTTCTGCGACCTCAAAGGGCGTTTCGTGGTCAGCGAGCCATGAACGCGCGATTGAGCGCAGACCGTGCGCTACAAGCTTTCCGGAAAGGTCTGTTGAGTGCAGATGCTTCGCTAGAGCTTGCGCGCTGACGTGCTTACCAGTCTGCTTGGCTGCAAAGATGAAATCTGAGCGCGGGTGCGGAGAGAGCCTCTGTTCTGCGTTAATGAGCGTTTGCATGAAAGCCGTGATCGGCACGCGATGAGCGCGACCTTTTTTCATCTCGACAGCTGGGATCGTGAGCACGTCCGCCTCGATCCACGACTTGCGAAGCTTTGCGTTTTCGCCTGGTCGAAGCATCGAGCAGAGTGAGAAAAGAAAGAGCACGCGCATGCGTGCGGGAGCGTCCTTCATCGTCTCCATGACGAGCGGGAGTTCGCGCCACGGCGGTGCCGGCATAGGTTTAACGATGGGCGCCGCAAAGACGCGGCTTACTCGATCGATAGGGTTGTGCTGGATGTATCCGGCGCAGACAGCTAAATCCATGATCTCTCGCGTTCGCATTAGAACCCGCTTGAGTGTGGCTTGATGGCCTTCGGCTTCGATGTGCCGGACGGTGGCAATGACAAGAGGAGCGGTGATCTCATCGAGCTGACGGCGACCGAGGGGGGAGATGACATAACGCTCAAGGCGGCGCTTTTCGTCCATGTAGGAGGTGATTCTGCCGCGCTTGAGATTGCACCACAGGCGGAAGGCGTCTGAAAGGACGTATCCACGGGGCGGCTCCTGCCCCAACTCCTTCCGCTTTCTGCGGGCCAGTTGCCGGGCTGTCTCTTATACACATCTCCGAGCCCACGAGACTACGCTGCATCTCG
>OWIV01001683.1_pt1 | contig 9104 bp, 5 predicted proteins | sample 1732831 | NCBI WGS metagenome assembly OWIV01 (sample SAMN05065757, study PRJEB22554) | human gut metagenome | biome: ENVO:2100002; feature: ENVO:00000062; material: ENVO:00002003 | host: Homo sapiens | place: USA
GGGATCATTAGCCTTTTTATTTTAATACACTATATAGAATCGCGGAGACGCTTACCCTGTCATGCACATAATAAACAGCTATCGCACACAAATAAAGGTAGTAGGTATGATAGATTTTATCAAATGCTTTTGTATTACCGTGATTTAACTGTTCAATTAGATTTTCAGAGATTTCTGGTAGATTCATTCGTTGTCTTTCTTTAAGGAACGGTGCAAATATAGCGATTAATTCAGAAAAACAAAATTCCAATCAGATAAACCGGAGCCCGGCAATCATTCCTTAGCCCTACAATCCCATCGGTATTTTCAACAAATACCAAACAATAAACAGCAATGTCCAGACAACCAGGATGCCTAATGAATATCTCCAAGTATATTTCAGCAATGAGCCATACGTAATCTGCTTATCATACTGCCGCATATAGGTAAGCACCAGAGGCATATAGAATAAGAAAGGAGTAATGGCATTCGTCGAGCTATCTCCGATACGAAAAGCACATTGTGCTATATCCGGAGCAATTCCCATCTGTGCAAACATAGGAATAAAGATAAAAGACATAAAAGCCCATTTGGAGGTAGCAGATACCATAATCAGATTTATCAATGCCGTAAACAGAATAAACAGGACAAGAGCAGACAAAGGAGCCGGTTCAAACGAAGAAAGCAGATCAGCACCCATGATAGCCAAACATTTGTCCAGATGAGAATATTCAAAACAGGCAAACATCTGCGCAGCGAAGAAAGCGATAACGAAATACACCCCAAGAAGCTTCATTGGCTGCGTAAGTCCTTCAATTACATCATTGTCAGTGCGATACCGTCCGGAACTGAATCCATAAGCCATTCCCGTAATACCTGCTCCCAAAGAAAGCAAAAACAAAATACCGGCAATAAAAGGCGAATGCATCAAACCACCATTCACCCCCCGCAAAATTCCATAAGAAGAAAAAGTAAGCCACAAGATAAGAGCCACATAGATAGCTGCCACAACAATGGAAATCATAATGGCACGCCGTTCTTTACGAGACAGAGGATGGTAAGCCACCACCTTCATACTGCCTTCATACTTACCTAACGTAGGAAGAAGCCATTTTTGAGTAATCCAATACACAATAGCCGTAATGGCCACCGTTGAAGCACTCATAAAAAAGTAATTGCAAAGAGGTTCCGTATTCCCCTGATAACCCGTTTGTGCCAGTGCAGCCTCTTGCGTGGTATGCGCCAACAACGGGTCCATCGTACTCAATACAATATTAGCACTATACCCGCACGCAACGGAAACATAAGCCGTTACAATCCCTGCAATCGGATGAAGCCCCACCCATTGAAACAGCATAGCAGCAATAGGCAATAAAATGATATATCCACCATCACCAATGGCATTCGACAACAAGCCAAGCACAATCACCCACAAGATGATCTTCCTCTTTTCCTGCCGGTTTCCCACCCCCATGCGGATACAAGCATCAATAAAACCGGAATGTTGTGCCACTCCCAATCCGAACATAGCAATAATCACCATGCCCAATGGAGCAAAACCTGTAAAGTTCTTAATAGCATTCCGCAACCACCAGCGGATTCCTTCCGGACTCAACAGGCTTTGTACACGGATATCCTCACCTGTCTGCGGCAATGTCACTTTCAATCCATAGATATCGCATATCCATGAAAGAAAGACCACTGCCATTGTCAGCAGAAGGAACATCGTAGCGGGATGGGGCATGCGCCATTTATTCTTCATCATTTTCCGACTAAGCAAGAAGCTACCGTTAATACTTAATTTACTCTTCGTCAGGCTCCAGATTATCCAGATCAATAATACGCAATTCCAATGCACGTACTGCCAACCGGGTAGCATTCACTCCCACCCGTTCACCATTCGGAAAAAGACGTCCGATAAGATCATTCTGCCGTTTCTCCAATGATTTCACACCAAAAGGCATTCCTTTCAGATTGGCAATCATCTCTTTCGTATAACCCAAAGCCAGATGACGGAGAAAACGTTCATCGTATTCATCAATATCATAACTGATGACAGCCTCCTGACGCTTGGCATCATTGGCTACCGATTTCTTGAAACGATCTACAATCTTTTCCAGAATCGGATAGTTAAATACCAATTTCTTTCCATCCATCACAGCCTGTACATCTGTTTTCGTCAGTAGCTCACCCGTTTTGAGGATGATTCCATCGGCACCGGCATTCAATACGTCCACCCACAACTTTTCGTTCAGAATCTCACCCGTGAAGATCAATACCCGAACTCCTTTGTAACGTTTGAATATATTCTTGCAAATATCAACACCAATGGTCGTAGAACCTCCTAGTCCTAAGTCCAACAATACCAGATCGGGAAGCTGGGCCTCCATCAACGGCCAAAACTCACTTTCCGTCATTGCCGTGCCGATTACTTCTGCATTCGGTATTTCATGACGGAATATTTCTTCTGTCCCTTTCAACTCCAGTTTTACATCCTCTACAATAATAACTTTAAACTTCTGTTCTTCCATGTTCCTTATCTAATAACTTTTATGTGTTTTCCTTTTATCGGCGCGGAATAGTGAAATAAACCGTAAACCCGCCGCCTTCAGCCGGCTCGGCATTGATACGGCATCCCCTACGCCCCGCAAATTCGTCGTGGTCGCGGATAATCTGCTTACATACCAGATATTCCGTTCCCCTCAACTCCCCTTTTTCACCGGAAGTCATACGTGCCAGATTCGGATAAAATAGTTGATTCAACTCTTCCACACTCTTCTCACGTCTCGTATCCGTAAAGAGGAAACGAATATATTCATTATCCTTGCGCGCTTGCAGACGTATCACTCCATCTTCACGTACAGTCAATGCTTCATCAATCAAATTCTCCAATAGAAAACGCAACTGATTCACGTCTCCTATCACCTTCGCCTCCATCGGCTCTATTTCCAATTCTATCCTCTCCGACCGATTCTTCATCAACTTCTTGAAATATTTTCCGGCAGCATCCAAAAGTTCCTGTACCGGAATCACCGTACGCCGGAAAGTGACCTCCTCCAATTGACGGGAAGCACACGAACTCAAAATCGTAAAGATTCCCTTATAGTATTCAATCAATTCCGTCATAGTCTCCACCGCTTCACGCTCCTCCGTTTCCGAAAGATTCTGCGCATTCAACCGCCCTACAATCTGTTTGATCTTATTCGGATAATAAATCGTCTCATGTTTAATCGTCGACAGACAGTTGTCAAGCACCATATTCTGAACATGCAACATGCTGTCTTCCCAGGAAGCCCGGCGTGTTTCTTCGTGTGCCGACTCGATATCCCGGTATTTTGTAGCCAGTTTCACCACTGCGTTAAACACAACAATAGCCACATAACGAGCTACCAGTTCAAAAAGCAGTCGATCCGTCTCCTGTTCCGTTCCTTCTCTGCGCTCCAGATAAAGCACACCGACACATTGATGCTCGCCCCCTGCTTCCACCATCAGCGGAATTGCCTGAAGATGCTGTTCGGAAAGATATTTCCCGGAACTAAAACACTGCTCTACCATTTCCGGCATTTCCTGTCCGGGACGAGAAGCATATTCCAGCCGGTGTGTCGTTTCATTATAAACGGCAATTCCCATCCGGTCAATCGTCAGTAATTCATTAACAGAACCGAATGCTTCATCCACAATCCGCTGCGGAATTTCTTTAAGTGTACTCTCTTCCCGTTGAAGTGCCTCTGCATTTTCCTGTTCCTGCGGTCTCACCAAAGATGCAGCAAACACCTTCTGGTTAATCTCAAGTACCTGTTCGAGATTCAAACGATTCTGCAAACGTTTTCTCATGTACAGAAAATAATATCCGACCAACGAAACAATCAATAAAACAAAGCATAAAATAATTCCTACCGTCTTATTGGTATTCGAACGCTCCAACTGCCGGCAATATGCTTCGAGAGTTTGATCCTCTCCCTGCAACTTATACAAATCCGTAAATGCCGAATTATTATAACTATATGCATCCAACTGTTTCAAAGCCAAAAAAGCAACTGACGCCTCATTCCTGATATCCAAAATTACATGATAATCCGAATCAAACAGTTCGTTCCACCAACTGATTTCAGCAGGCGTTCCCTCACCTACCAGCTTCATATACCGATGTGGGCGATCCGGACGCGCATATTTTTCATAATGCTCATTCAGAAAAAGCATCGCAGAATCTATATATTGCAAAGCCAACTCATAATTTTCATCCACATTAGCAAAATAGGCAGCATTTGCATAATCCGACGCTACATCCAGCAAATCCTCATACGCAGAATCCGTAACTACTACAATCGAATCTCCATCCTGCAACATGGGAGGAATCGGATCATGCAGACAAGAAACCATCCCCAACGGAAGCAACAAGCAAAGCAACAATACCCCCATCGCTTTACGCACTCCCGAAGGCAAACGAAAATAGAAATGGCTTCCTTTCCCTAGTTCACTCTCCACATCAAAGACGCATCCCCGGAATAAATCATTCGTCTTCTTATACTTCTCAATGATTCCCTTACAATTCATCAATCCGAAACCACTACCTTTGTTTTCTTTCAACACTTCCGGATCGGCTGCATTCTTCATTCCGATCACACGGGAATCATACACCTTCTCACCAATGATATGCGCCACATCCTCTTCGGAAATACCTCTTCCGTTATCCTCCACAGAGATCTCGACATAGGCATCCTCCGTAGTACGGGCATACACTTTAATTGTTCCTCCTTCCGGAGTATATTTACGGGCATTTTCCGCCAGCGTATTAATCATAAACAAAGTTAGTGCCCGGTCGGCCTTCACCATAACCGTAGTCGGTTCAATTTCCAACTTCTGATTTTTCATTTCAAAAGCACGTCTTCCCTTGCCTAGCAACTCAAACAGTTCATTGAGACTGAAAGTTTCAATATTCAGGCTAAGCGTTCCTTGCTTCATCTTAATCCAAAGAGCCAGAATATCGTTGTACTCATTAATCGTAGTTACCAACTCGTCAATGTATTGATACTTCTCTTTCTTAATCTTCGCATTATCAATATACCCCCGCTCCGTCAACTTATGCACCTCGTTCAAGATACGGTCGATATAAGGATTAATACCATTGACAATGGCCAGACAAGCCTTCTTTATAAGATTCTGACGTTTATTTCCCGCAATATGTTGTTCGTAAACATACCGTTGCTTTTCCAACTGCATCCGCTCGTCACTCAACGCTTCCACCATCTGCTCATTATCCGCAGCCCAAACAATATACGGTTCAAGCACATGCACCAATGCTTTTTCATCACGGTTCAACCGATGCAGAGGAACCAGTGCCGCTTTTCCTTCCTCCGGAATTTCCAGTTGAAGACGTCCTTTCCCAAATAGTTGATCGATACCTTGTTGAATTAATGGAACATTCATCGGAATGGACGAAGTTATATCCCGGCAAAGAGTCAGAATCCGTTGCAGACGCTCCACGTCTACCTGATTCCTTATTTTAGACCGTTTATTGAAAAACCACCAAAGAATAACCACCAATACAAGTCCGACAATAACCAAAGAAAGTACAAGCGTCATTTGTCGTGAATCGGCTTCCAATGAAAGATAGCGGCTCTCCAACTCCTTATCCTGACGGGTATAATTCAAAATATCCAAATATATATTCCGGTTGTAATCAGAAGCATACTTCATCCCGAGCCCCGCATACGACACACTCAATTGCTCCCGAATCCTTGAGATCCATTCAGGTACCGTTCTCACATCTTCCTGCATGATCCATGGAACCCCGGTATAAGTCGTATCTCCCTCCACAAAAACATGTAGTTTATCCAATGTATCCGCCGCATGGTGATAATAGAGCATGTGATGTTGATTCACACAATCCAACGCTTTTGCAAGCGTATCCAATGCCTCCGTATAACGTCCGTGCTCATTCATATATTTACCGATAGACACATACGCACCGGCAATCTGATACAAATCATTGTACTCACGAAATTTTTCAAGCGCACGCTGTGCCATTCGCAAAGGCAAAAGCGAATCTACAGGAAACCCAAACTGATCCAGCGCATATCCCCTTCTCGTCCGGAAAAGTTCGAAATTATTGGGTGAAACCATCAGATTAGCCAATCCTTGCAGACCATTTCCTTCGAAATAAGGATGATTAGTCTGAACAGCCGTCCGCCAGGTAATATAGAGTTGGTCGAACTCACGCATTTTCCGGTCTTCCGGCTTGGTTGCTTCCACCAACGAAGCCGAACCTTTAATATAATGATAATAAAGCAACTGATTAGTATCTGTCAAAGCTTCATCTTCCGGAATCCGGTTGAGAGATGTGATGGCCTCCTGCCGTTGCTGCAGATAGTAGTAATAAATAGAAGAAACGATGAAAAATTCGGTGAATGCATAATCCAGGCGTAGCGCCTCGTGACGGTCGGCAAACAAATCACTCTCTTCACGAATACGTTTCATGCGCTTGAGCGCACTATTACGATAATCATAAAATTCTTTGTTCATAGCCGTTCGCTGACAGATTTTCATCAGTCCGATGTCGGCAATCAACAGTTCGAGTTCATTTTTAGTCAGTTTATATACTTCCTTATGCAGCGCTTCCGCCCGGTCAAAGTCCATAGCCATAAAAGCACAGAACCCCAGGTTGTTGGATGCTTCCGCTTTCCCCGACTTGTAGAAATTCACCTGTCTATAGGCTTCATTGGCATATTTATAAGAAGAATCCAGGCTTCGATAACGATAAGCATACGCTTTCCCGTTTAATGAATCAATCAGGCGCACCTCTTTAGTCGGCACCATATCAGTGCACGAAAAAAAAGAGGCAAACAACACTATACCTATTATATATAAAGGAAAGCGTGAACTCATTTTTAACTATTAACTGTTTTCAGAAAGCAAATCTACAAATATTTCCGATAAGTTGGAGAGAAAAATATTTTTTATACAATAAGTCCTTCTAAATAATAAGAGAAATTCCTACCTTTGCAGGCAAATTAACAAATAGGTAACATCTATTACAAAATGAGCGAAAAAGCACCCTTTATGGTATTCTCGGGAACGAACTCGAGATATCTGGCAGAAAAAATCTGCGCAAGCCTGGATTGTCCTCTGGGAAATATGAACATTACCCATTTTGCCGATGGCGAATTTGCTGTTTCATATGAGGAATCAATTCGTGGCGCACACGTATTCCTGGTTCAATCCACTTTCCCTAACTCAGACAACTTAATGGAACTTCTCCTGATGATCGATGCTGCAAAACGCGCGTCTGCAAAGAGCGTTGTAGCTGTAGTCCCCTATTTCGGATGGGCACGTCAGGATAGAAAAGACAAACCCCGTGTATCTATCGGCGCTAAGTTGGTAGCCGACCTGCTGTCTGTTGCAGGTATCGACCGCCTGATTACGATGGACTTGCATGCAGACCAGATTCAGGGATTCTTCAATATCCCGGTAGATCACCTGTACGCATCAGCTGTATTCCTCCCTTACATCCAGTCATTGCAACTGGAAAATCTGGTTATTGCTACACCGGACGTAGGAGGTTCAAAACGTGCCAGCACTTTCTCCAAATACCTCGGTGTACCATTGGTACTCTGTAACAAATCACGTGAAAAAGCCAATGAAGTAGCATCTATGCAAATCATCGGTGACGTAGAAGGTAAAAACGTCGTATTGATTGACGATATCGTTGACACAGCAGGAACAATCACCAAAGCAGCTAACATCATGCTGGATGCCGGTGCCAAATCTGTACGCGCCATCGCCAGCCACTGCGTAATGTCTGATCCGGCTTCTTTCCGTGTACAAGAGTCTGCCCTAACCGAAATGGTATTTACCGACAGCATCCCTTACGCAAAGAAATGCCCGAAAGTAAAACAGTTAAGCATTGCTGATATGTTTGCAGAAACAATCAAACGAGTAATGAATAACGAATCTATCAGTTCACAATACATCATTTAATAGATGATAGGTGACAAATGATAATTGATAGTTGAAGTTACTTTCAACAGGAAATTATAAAATGGATAATGACCGCTTTTGGTTATTATCCATTTTTCTTTGTACCATAAAAAAGAGGCCACGCAATGCGCAGCCCACTATCATTTATCATCTATCACCTATCATCTATTGAAGTCTTCCGAATTTATAGGTTCCTTTTTTAATCACCTTTCCATCTTTATCTGTTTCTACAAAAGGACCATTTTTCTTTCCTTGTTTGAAAAATCCGTCAAAGCGATTACCATCTTTATCAATTTGTACGCCCTGTCCATCTTCCAATCCGTCAACAAAGCCACCTTTATATTGCATTCCAGCAACGGTTTTTAGAGTACCCTGTCCATTGGGACGGTTGTCTTTCCAATCACCGTCATAAACATCGCCATTGCTCCATTTATAGACTCCTCTGCCATCACGTTTATTGTTTTTCCAGCTTCCTTCGTACACAGCACCATTCGCCCAGGTAAAAGTACCTTTTCCGTCTTGCATGCCATTTTTGAAATTACCTACATACTTGTCGCCGTTAGCATGATAATAAACTCCTTCACCGGTGCGTTCACCTAAGAGATAAGAACCTTCATAACGATCGCCCGTGTGAAAGTAGTAAGTACCTCTTCCGTGTTGAATATCATCCGCCCAGTCACCATCGTATTTATCTCCATTGGTATATTCAAATACCCCTTTTCCGTGACGGACATCATCTTTCCAATCTCCTTCATACTTACAGCCATCGTCCCAGTTCATGATACCTTTTCCGTTCTTCTTATCATTTTTCCAGTGACCGGTATATTTGGCACCATTCGCCCAAGTGTATGTACCTTCGCCTTCACGCTTATCATTCACCCATTTACCTACATACAAATCCCCGTTATGATAATACATTGTTCCTTCACCATGCTGATAATCCTGATACCACATACCGTCGTAACGGTTATTATTCATAAAATAATAGATACCTTTTCCGTGCTGCTGGTCCTGAAACCACTGTCCTTCGTATTTTTCTCCATCGGGAAACATATAAATTCCATATCCTTCACGTTTCCCCTTCACATATTCTCCTTCAAAGACATCACCGTTTTTAAAGACTGTTTTTCCTTTTCCATTCGGTTTTC
>OWIV01001688.1_pt1 | contig 9083 bp, 7 predicted proteins | sample 1732831 | NCBI WGS metagenome assembly OWIV01 (sample SAMN05065757, study PRJEB22554) | human gut metagenome | biome: ENVO:2100002; feature: ENVO:00000062; material: ENVO:00002003 | host: Homo sapiens | place: USA
ATCTACACTTATGCGATCGTCGGCAGCGTCAGATGTGTATAAGAGACAGACCATGAAACGATATGCTTCCATCCGTCTCGTTGCGGCCGCCGCGCTGTTGATTGCGTCGGGAGGCTGCAAGGACGACAATCCGGGAACGGGGCTGAACGGGCCCGCGGTGCTGGCGATCCAGAACGCCGGGGCCGAGCCGCTCCAGATCTCGCTGCTCGAACCCAAAACCCAGACGATCGACATCCGGGCCGTCGCCCGGTCGGTCAGTGCGGAGAACCTCACCGTGACCTTCAAGGTCGACCGCACGCTGGTCGACGCCTACAACAAGGCCCACGACACGTCGTACGAACTCGTGCCGGCCGAGGCCTACGAATTTTCGAAGAAGGAGGTGATCCTGCCCCGCTACAACGAGGTTTCGTCGACGGCGCAGGTGACGCTAAACAGCGAGAAGATGCCCGACGGCGAGCAGTACCTGCTACCGATCACCATCGAACAGATCAAAGGCGACGACGCTGCGCAGACCTCCGACGAGGGCAACGTCTACTACATCCTCTTCAACAAGCGCGTGCTGCCGCCCGCCCAGCTGCTCGACCGCGAAGGCTGGAAAGTGGTCCACTGCACCTCGGAATACACCCCGGGCGAAGGCAATCCCAAGACCGGGTGGGCCAAGGACGTGCTCGACGGCAACCCGGCGAGCTATTGGACCTACAATTTCAAGGCATCCGTCGGTCCGGTGGTCTACGTTCCGCTCTATTTCGTCTTCGACATGGGCAAGGAGGTGACCGTGCGCGGCGTCCGCATCACGGCCCGCACCAAAGCCGGCGGCGTACTGAACAATCCTCCGGGCGACATCACGATCGAAACGGCCAAGACCATCACGGGCGACGGCATGGAGAACGACGCGGACTGGACATACAGCGAACGGTTCACCGGGACGAAGCCCGACGAGGGAATCATGTCCCACTCGCTCCATAACTCGGTCTATCTGGGTGAAATACAGCGGGCGCGCTACATCCGCTTCACGCTCCACATGTCGTGGAACAGCGGGTCGAGCGTAAAACCGACGCCGATGACCTACAAAGGCGGCACATTCGCCGAATTCGAAGTCTGGGGCAACCTCGAAGAACTGGACCTCGACTAATCCCTTATCACCCGCCTGCGGGAGCGTTCCCGCAGGCGGCTTTTTCAGCCACCACCCTTCCCCAATCCAATGAGAAAGAGCATTTTATTAATCTTCGTCACACTTCTCGCGGCAGCCGGCTCCGCCCGGAGCATCGACATCATCCCGCGCCCCGCGGAAATCACCGAAGCCAGAGGTGAGTTTCGGATCACGGCCCAGACCGCCATCGCCGCCGAAGGAGAACTCCGGCGTCCCGCCGAAATCTTCGCAACGGACATCGAACCCGTCATCGGGCGCGAAATACCCGTGGCCGCGAAGGGCGAAATCCGTCTCCGGACATCCCCGTCCCTCGCCGCCGAGGAGTACACTCTTGCCGTGACGCCCCGTACCGTCGAAATTCTCGGAGGCTCCCCGCAAGCCGTGTTCTACGCCTTGCAGACACTCCGCCAACTCGTCGCTACCGACGGAACAGTACCCGCGGTCGTCGTCCGCGACAAACCCTGCTTCGCACACCGCGGCGGAATGCTCGACTCCGGGCGTCATTTCTGGACCGTAGACGAGGTGAAGCGTTTCATCGACATCCTCGCCATGCACAAGCTGAACGTATTTCACTGGCATCTCTCCGAAGATCAGGGATGGCGCATCGAGATCAAACACTATCCCCTGCTGACCGAGATCGGGTCCGTACGCAGGGAGACCGTCATCGGCCGATACGACAAGACCGACGAAAGCCGCAACCGATACGATGGAAAACCCTACGGCGGTTTTTACACCCAGGACGACGTACGCGCCATCGTGGCCTACGCCGCAGAGCGCTACATCGAGGTCATTCCCGAGATCGACATGCCCGGGCATATGCTCGGGGCGCTGGCTTCCTATCCCCAGCTGGGATGCCGGGGCAAGGGCTACGAGGTATGGACCCACTGGGGGATTTCCAAGGACGTGCTCTGCGCCGGAAAGGAGGAGACCTTCGAATTCGTGGAAAACGTGCTCGCAGAGGTGCTCGACCTGTTCCCCTCGAAATTCATACACGTCGGGGGCGACGAATGTCCCAAGGAGCGCTGGAAGGAGTGCCCCGCCTGCCAGAGGCGCATCCGGGAGGAGGGACTGGCAAACGAAAACGAACTTCAGAGTTATTTCATGCACCGCGTCGAAAAGTGGCTCCACGAGCACGGACGCGAGTTGATCGGATGGGACGAGATCATGCAGGGCGGAATATCGAAGTCAGCGGTAATCATGGCCTGGACGGATCAGTTCCGGGGAACGGACGCCGCGAGGAAGGGAAACCGAGTCATCATGACACCCAAGTGGAACTGCTACCTCGACTACTCGCAGACTTCCGATCCCGAGAAGTACGAGCCGATAGGACCCACACGGTACCTCTCCATGAGGCAGGTTTACCGACTCGATCCCTACGACCGCCTGAAACCCGCCGAGTACAGGAATATCCTCGGCATTCAGGGAAACGTATGGACCGAATATATCGCCGATTTCGGCCATGTGCAGCGAATGACGCTCCCCAGGATGGCCGCCATCGCAGAAATCGCCTGGGCATACGACCGGAAGGATTACGACGATTTCGAAAAACGGGCCAAAAGGCTCCTGCCGGAACTTTACGGAAACGCAAAACTAAAATTCTCGGAATTCTTCTTCGAGGACATCGAGTGAACAAAGCCGCGGAAAAGCGGGTCGCCTCCCCACCCTGCGGCCTGCTTTTCCGCAACGGCTTTTCGGGGAATCCCGATTTTTAGTACTTTTACACAGTCTTACGACACGCCATGTCAGATAACGAATACGACGTTCACCTGTGGTTGAGAATCGAACGGGGGGGGGAAAATCGCCGCCTTCCGGGAGTTGTTCGACCGTTACTATGCGCCGTTGTGCCGCTTCGCCGAGTTCTGGCTCCGCGACCGCGCTTCGGCCGAAGAGGTCGTACTCGACGTCTACACCCATGTCTGGCAGCACGCCGCCGAGCTGCGGATCACCGTCTCGGTACGCGCCTATCTGTTCCGCGCCGTGCGCAACCGGGCGCTCAACCGCCTGCGCGACGACCGTTTTTCCTACATTCCGTTCGAAGAGTTAGGCGAGGTTTTCGCCAGCCCCGAGTCGTTGCAGATCGAGACCGACGAGATCACGCAGCTCGTGGCCGAGGCCGTCTCGCAGCTGCCCGGCCGCTGCCGCGACATCTTCCTCAAAAGCCTCAACGAGCAGCTCTCGAACGCCGAAATAGCCGCCGAAATGCATATTTCCGTCAAGACCGTCGAAGCGCAGATGAGCAAGGCGCTGCGTCGCCTGCGCGGTCTGCTCCACAAGGAGTGACCCGCCGCGGCTGCAATGAATAAAAACGGGAAAACGTGCTGTTTTTCCGTTTTTTTTCTACCTTTGTCCGATATGGAACGCACTGCAATCTTCCCCGGGTCGTTCGACCCCTTCACGCGCGGCCATGCGGCTCTGGTCGACGAAGCGCTGAACCTGTTCGACCGCGTGATCATCGGCATCGGCAACAACACCTCCAAGCAGGGGCTGCTGACGGTCGAGAACCGCAAGCGGCTCATCGACGACATCTACCGCGGCGATGAGCGCGTCGAGGCGTGCATCTACACCGGGCTGACGGGCGAATTCGCCGAGGCGGCAGGAGCCTGCGCCATCATCCGCGGCGTGAGGAACACCACCGACTTCGAGTACGAACGCACGATGGAGGCCACCAACCACCGCATCTACCCCGACATCACGACCGTCATGCTGTTCACCCCCTCGCCCGTGGCCGACATCTCGTCGTCGACCGTGCGCGAGGTGCTTTCGTTCGGCCGCACCGTGGAAGAGTTCATGCCCATAGGAATAGATATTAACAAATACCTGTAACATATGAAACATATGATGGAATTTACAGCCGAAATGATCGCCGGATTCCTGGGCGGCGACATCGTCGGCAACAAGGACGCCAAGGTACACACCGTTTCGTCGATCGAGGAGGGCAGGGCCGGATCGCTGGCCTACCTCACGAACCCCAAATACGAACCGTTTCTCTACACCACGGGCGCGTCGATCGTGCTGGTCGACCGTGCGTTCGAGCCTTCGCAGCCGGTGGCCGCGACGCTCGTCAAGGTGGACGACGCGGGCGCCTGCGTCCTGAAACTGCTCGAAATGTACAACGCCGCCAAACCCCGCCGCAAGGGGATCAGCGGCCGCGCATCGGTCTCGGAACGGGCGCAGGTCGGTCAGGAGTGCTACATCGGCGATTTTGCGGTCGTCGAGGAGGAGGCCGTCATCGGCGAGGGTTGCCAGATCTACCCCCAGGTCTACGTGGGCCGCGGCGTCCGGATCGGCGACAACACCACGCTCTACCCCGGAGTCAAAATCTACGAAGGCTGCATCGTGGGTGCGAACTGCATCCTCCACGCAGGGGCGGTGATCGGCGCCGACGGATTCGGGTTCATGCCCAACGCCGCGGGCGGATTCGACAAGATTCCCCAGCTGGGCAACGTGGTGATCGAGGACGACGTGGAGATCGGCGCCAACACCTGCATCGACCGCGCCAAGACCGACTCGACCGTCATCCGCCGGGGCGTGAAACTCGACAACCTGATCCAGATCGGCCATAACGTGCAGATCGGCGAGAACACCGTGTCGTCGGCCCAGACCGGCATCGCGGGAACTTCGAAGGTCGGCCGCAACTGCTTCCTCGCGGGGCAGGTGGGCATCGCCGACCACGTCGTGATCGGCGACCGCGTGAAGGTCGGCTCGAAGAGCGGACTCGACAAGGACGTTCCCGACGACGAAATCCGCTTCGGATACCCCGCCCTCCCGGGCATGCAGTACCACCGTTCGGCAGCCGTGTTCAAACGTCTGCCCGAACTGGCGCAGCAGGTCCGCGCGCTGGAAAAACAACTTGCAGAACTCACAAAAAAATAATTCGATGAAAAAAATCCTGATCCTCGCAGCGGCGGCAGCCGTGTTGTGCAGCTGCGCCAACAAAAACAAGTACGCCGTCGACGGCAAGGTCGAAGGAGCCAACAGCATGGTTTACCTCTTCGACGAGAAGGACAACATCCTCGATTCGGCGGCCGCGGCCAACGGGGTGTTCCGCTTCGAGGGCGTGGCCGAGAAACCGCAGGCGGCCATTCTGCGCGACGCACGCGACGACGGGGCGACGTTCGGCGCCATGCTGATCCTCGAACCGGGCACGATCAACGTGACCGACGACGCACAGAACCCCTACCGCAAGAAGGTGACGGGCACGCCGGCCAACGACGCCAGCGACGCCTACGCCACGGCCGGAAGCGCCCTCGTGCAGGAGTTCCGCAATCCGGAAACCACCGCCGAGCGTCGCGAAGCCATCGAACAGGAGTACGAACAGCTGACCCGCACGGTCCTGGACCAGAACCGCGACAACCTCTTCGGCGTGATGCTGCTGTCCCAGCAGCTCGGCTACGAGCTTTCGGGGCAGGAACTGCTCGACGAGATCGCCAAATTCCCGGCCGAGATGCAGCAGACCGACGCACTGGTGCGGCTCAAGGAGAACGCCGAGCAGATGATCAAGACCGACATCGGCCAGCCGTTCATCGACATCGCACAGCCCAATGCCGACGGCGAGCAGGTATCGCTCGAATCGGTGGTCAGGAATCCGGCGAACAAATATGTCCTGCTCGACTTCTGGGCTTCGTGGTGCGGTCCCTGCATGGGCGAAGTTCCCCACCTGAAGAAGACCTACGACGAGTTCCGCAAGAAGGGTTTCGAAATCTACGGCGTATCGTTCGACGAGGACCGCGGCGACTGGCTCGGCGCCGTCGAGCAGAACGACATGAACTGGCTGCACGTCAGCGAGGTGAAAGGCTTCGACAACCAGGCCGCCAAGGATTACGCCATCCAGGGCATTCCGTCGAACTTCCTGATCGACGGTCAGGGCACGATCGTCGCCAGGAACCTGCGCGGCGAGGCGCTCTACGAAAAGATCTCGGAGCTGCTGGCCCAGTAATTTCCCAACGACATTCCGGCCCCTCCGTTCCGTACAGCCGGAAGGAGGGGCTTTTTCCATAAAATGCAGATGAAATCCGTCGAGAAATACAGAATCATGGGCATCGACCCCGGCACGAACTACATGGGTTACGGCGTGCTGGAGATCGAGGGGCGCACGGTGCGCTCGGTGGTGCTGGGCGACATCGACCTGCACAAGCTCCCCGACCCCTACGCCAAACTGCGTTACATTTTCGAGCGCGTGGGAGCGCTGGTCGACGAGTACGCCCCGCGCGAAGTGGCGCTGGAGTCGCCGTTCTTCGGCGAGAACGTGCAGTCGATGCTCAAGCTGGGACGGGCGCAGGGCGTGGCCATGGCCGCAGCGTTGAGCCGCGGCATCGACGTTTTCGAATACGCCCCGATGCGCATCAAACAGTCGATCACGGGCCGCGGATCGGCCGCCAAGGAGCAGGTGGCCTCCATCGTCTGCCGCACGCTCGCCATCGACCGCCCTCCCAAGCGGCTCGATGCCACGGACGGCATGGCCGTCGCTCTGTGCCACTACTTCACCTCGGCCAGTCCGCTCAACGCCGCGCTGGGCGACGAACGCGTCAAGGGGCTCGGAGGCGGCAAAAAAGCCGCCTCGAAGGGCGGCTCGCAGAGCTGGGAGCAATTCCTGAAAAAGAATCCCGACCGGGAGATCAAATAAAACCGACACCAACCTACCCGCCACCATGAAAAACCTTCCGACCGCCGCCCTCGCCGCCCTGCTATGCAGTTGCGGAGGCGCAAACTACACCATCACAGGCCGCTACGAACTGCCTCCGGGCGACTCGGTCTATCTGCTGGCTTCCGACAACACGGTGCTCGCCGCCGGTGTCGTGAACGCCGACACGACCGTTTCGCTGCAAGGGACCGTTACGACTCCCGACCTGGTTTTCCTGGCCAACGCGAAGCGAACCAACCACCCCGCCTGGTTTTTCCTCGAACCCGGAAAAATCCGAATCGAGAAATACGATCCCGCATTCGGCTATGTCGTCTGCGGAACACCGCTCAACGACCGGAAAAAAGCATTCGACGAAGCAATGTACGCTTTCGGAGACAAACTCCGCAAAGGCTCCCCGGGGCAGTCGCTCCAAGCGATCCTGGCCGAAATGAATGCACTCTATACCCAAACCGTAGACGCCAACCTCGACAATGTTTTCGGAGCCTGGGTCTTCAACAGCTACGAATTCCAGAACATCAAGGACAATCCCGAAAAAGTCAAAGCCCGGCTGGCGCAATTCACCCCCGGAATACAAGCGCATCCGATGTTGAAAAAGTCGCAGGATGCCTCCCAGGCCACCGCACGGAGCGCTGTCGGCCAACCCTATACCGATTTTTCCTGTAAAAACACCGCCGGAGAGACCATTGCGCTCTCGTCACTCACAGGTCCCGGCCGCTGGGTGCTGCTCGACTTCTGGGCCACATGGTGTACGCCCTGCATGAACGAAGTGCCCCACCTGAAGAAAGCCTACGAAACCTTTCACGCCAAAGGCTTTGAAATCTACGGCGTATCGCTCGACACGGACCTGACCCGTTGGGAAAACACCATCGGCGAACAAGACATGAACTGGATCAATGTGGCACAGAAAAAAGGCGGAGGATTCGATCCAACAGCGCTCTATGCCGTCAGTTCCATCCCCGCAAACTTCCTGATCTCACCCGAAGGTAAAATCGTAGCGAAGAACCTGCGCGGCGAACACCTCGAAGAAAAACTCGCAGAAGTACTCAAATAAAGACTTTCCGATGAACAGAATTTGCCCGACAATCCTCGCCGCCGTGGCGCTATCCGGCTGCGGAGGCCCCAATTACACCCTTTCGGGCAGGGCTGGCCTCGCTCCGGGCGACACGCTCCGCCTGTGCTCGCCCTACGAGAACGACTCGGTGCTGGCCACGACGGTCATACGCCGCGACAGCTCATTCCGCATCCGCGGACACGTCTCCGAACCGACGATCGCCGTATCGGGGCGCCGATCCTGCTCGAAGCGGCCGACATCCGGCTCGAGCCCACGGGCGACGTACGCGGCTTCCAGTTCACCGGAACGCCGCTCAACGATGCATTCAACGCCATGAATGCCGCGCAGGTATCGCTCGGCAACGTCCTGCAGGCACTGGAAAACGAACCGGACACACCCGAGCGCAGGCGGAAACTCGACTCGCTGGGACGGATTTACCGGCAGATTCCCGGCGACGCGCTGGAAGCCAACCGCGACAACCTGCTGGGCGCATTCCTCTACGCCCGCCGCACCGATGCGGACCCGGCGAAGGCCCGCGAACGGCTCGCGCAGTTCCCCGCCCAATTGCAGAACCACCCCGTGCTGGCGAGCGTACGGCGCGAGATCGAAGCCGTCGAACGCTCGTCCGTCGGCCGACCCTACATGGACCTCACGCTGAAAGACGCCGACGGAGAGACCGTCGCCCTCTCGTCGCTCGCAGGACCCGGCCGCTGGGTGCTGCTCGACTTCTGGGCCACGTGGTGCGGTCCCTGCTGCCGGGAAATCCCCTACCTGAAAGAAGCCTATGCCGCATTCAGCGGACGCGGATTTTCGATCTACGCGGTGTCGATCGACCACGATGCGGCACGCTGGCAGCGGTTTCTCGCCGAAAACGACCTGCCGTGGACGAACGTGCTGTCCCCCGGCTGCGGCAAGCAAAGCCCTGCCGCAGCAATGTACGGCATCCGCTTCATTCCGTCGAATTTCCTGATCTCGCCCGACGGCGTGATCGTCGCCCGCAACCTTCCCGGCAGGCAATTGCAGTCCCGGCTGGAGGAATTGATGAAATAGCGTCATTTTTTAAACGACTGATAATCCGAACGATGGCATAACACCCGTCGTCCGGATCATCTTTTTTACTAAATTTTTTAAGCAATTATTTGCGTGTTTCGGATTTTTGCCCTACATTTGCATTCGCAATTCGGCACCGTAGCTTAATTGAATAGAGCATCTGACTACGGATCAGAAGGTTACAGGTTTGA
>OWIV01001708.1_pt1 | contig 9001 bp, 6 predicted proteins | sample 1732831 | NCBI WGS metagenome assembly OWIV01 (sample SAMN05065757, study PRJEB22554) | human gut metagenome | biome: ENVO:2100002; feature: ENVO:00000062; material: ENVO:00002003 | host: Homo sapiens | place: USA
TTTTAATACATAGCATGTATTTTCAAAAATAATATCAAATTCTCATTCATTTTTCTTTTTAAGAATACCCAAAGCCGTATTTTATCTTCATATTGAAATGAAACGACTTGTTTATTTCATCATCCTTGTTATTTCATCTAACACAAACAGGTACGAAATAGATATAAAATGGGTATAAAACAAGTAGAAAAGATCGCTTAAAAGATGACTCTTTTTTTGAATTTAAGGCTTTGAATCCAACGTTTTACGCACGGAATAAGTTCTGAAAGAACTTATTAAAAGTAATTCCGGATTCTAGGAAAAACTCTAAATTCAATGCTATGTTAAAACAACTAAAGTCAGTTAGTATGTTGTTGTTCCTACTGACAATGTCAGTAGAAGCAGCTTATCCGGAAACTGGTGAAAGCACTCTAAAAGTTTCCGTTGTACAACAGGGTACTACTTGTAAGGGTGTAGTAAAAGATGCAGCAGGTGAAACCATCATCGGTGCATCCGTCGTAGCCAAAGGTACGACGAACGGTACAATCACCGGAATCAACGGTGACTTCTCTTTAAACAATGTAAAAACCGGAGATATTATTGTAGTCTCTTTTGTTGGTTATCAGACTCAAGAAATCAAATTCACAGGACAATCATTGAATATCATCCTTAAAGACAATACACAAACATTGGATGAAGTTGTTGTGGTTGCTTTTGGCACACAAAAGAAAGTGAATGTAACAGGATCTGTATCTACGGTAGGAGCAAAAGAAATTTCGGCACGTCCCGTTAACTCTACCATAGAAGCTTTGCAAGGTATGGTTCCGGGTATGAATATCTCTACTGGTGATGGTGGTGGCTCCTTAGGTTCAGACAAAAAATTCAATATTCGTGGTGTTGGAACAATTGGAGCTGGTTCAAAGGTAGAACCATTGGTGCTCATTGACGGTATGGAGGGAGACATGAACGCCATCAATCCACAGGATATTGAGAATATTTCTGTACTGAAAGATGCAGCCGCTTCCTCCATTTATGGCTCGCGGGCACCAGGTGGAGTCATCCTGATTATAACAAAGAAAGGTAAGTCGGGAAAAACGGTAGTTAACTATAATAACAACTTCCGTTTTGTATCTCCCTTGAATATGCCTGAAATGGCGGATTCATACAATTTTGCTCTGGCAGTCAATGACCAGTTAACTAATGGTGGACAGACTCCCATGTATAGCGCCACCAAACTTCAACAAATTCTGGATTTTCAGGCAGGAAAAAGCACACAATATATGTGGCCGACCGATGCGGGAAGATGGAATTCATTCGATGATCCCCAACGGCAAGACGTGATGCCTACCGGCAATACCGACTGGTTAAAAACGTTATTTGGCAATAGCTTTACCCACGAGCATTCATTGAGCGTAAATGGTGGAACGGATAAAATACAATATTATCTTTCTGCGAATTATCTGGACCAAGGAGGTCTCTTGAAGTTTGGAGATGATAGCAAACAACGCTACTCCTTTACTGCAAAAATCAATGCGGACTTAACCAAATGGTTGAAAATAAGTTATAGTATGCGTTTTAACCGGACGGATTATGAAGCTCCTTCATTTGCCGGAGGCGATATCAAAAGTAATGTATTCTATTTCGATGTATGTCGCTACTGGCCTGTCATTCCGGTAGTAGACCCAAACGGATTCTATACTGTCGAATCCAAGATTTACCAATTAACAGAAGGAGGCCGATATAAATCACAAAAAGACGTGATGGCACACCAGCTTGCTTTCATCGTGGAACCCATCAAAGACTGGAAAATTAACGTAGAATTGAACTACCGTTCCAACTATAATTTCAACCATACCGATTATCAAACCGTTTATGGTTATGATGTGAGTAAAAATCCCTACATTATTGCCAATCAAACTTCCAGCGTTACAGAATATGCTTATAAGAGTAATTTCTTCAATCCGAACATCTTTACCGAATACGGCAAATCATTAGAAAGCGGGCACAACTTTAAAGTGATGCTGGGTTTTCAGAGCGAACTATTCAAACAACGTGATATTACCGCTTCCCAAGACGGTATCATGTCGGAAGTGGCTACCTTGAACACCACGCAGACAAATGCACAAAACAGAGGAGGGTACTCCGAATGGGCTACAGCCGGCTTCTTCGGACGTGTTAATTACGACTACAAAGGACGTTATCTGGCTGAAGTAAATATGAGATATGACGGCACTTCACGTTTCCTTCGAGATAACCGCTGGAATCTATTCCCATCATTCTCCTTAGGATGGAACATGGCCCGTGAAGCATTTTTTGAAGATCTGACCGATTTAATCAGCACATTCAAGATACGTGGTTCATGGGGTGAATTGGGCAACCAAAACACAGATAACTGGTATCCATTCTATCGAACTATTGATATTAACAAAGACCAATGGGGCAATTACGCACTAGGCAGTTGGCTGGTAAATGGCGTAAAACCAAATATTTCCAAAGAATCTGCGCTGGTATCTTCCTTACTGACATGGGAAAAGACGCAAACACTGGATTTAGGTTTCGACTTATCTATGCTCAACAATCGTTTGAATGTAACATTCGACTATTTCCAGCGTAAATCTAAAAACATGGTAGGCCCCGCCCCCGAACTACCCAATCTCTTAGGCATTGCCGTTCCCAAAGTAAACAACCTCGATATGACTTCCAAAGGTTGGGAAATACAGGTGAACTGGCGCGACCAGATACGCGACTTTAAGTATGGAGTTACCTTATCTTTGTCAGACAATCAAGTGGTTATTGATAAATACCCCAATCCGTCAAACACAATTTTAGATAAAGACAATAATAATACGTATTATGCAGGTGCTCACGTAGGTGATATATGGGGATTCCAAACAATCGGCATCGCAAAGACCGATCAAGAGATGAAAGATCATTTGGCCGGTATGCCCAATGGCGCACAGGATGTACTCGGTTCCGGCTGGGGAGCAGGTGACATCATGTATGCGGATTTGAACGGTGACGGCCAGATCAGCAGAGGTAACAAAACACTGGCTGATCATGGTGATTTGAAGAAAATAGGCAACAGTACACCACGCTACAACTTTGGTTTGAATCTGGATGCCGCCTGGAAAGGGTTCGACCTTAAATTATTTTTCCAAGGAACGATGAAACGTGATTATATGCCGGGGAGTGGTTCTACAATGTTCTGGGGAGCAGTAGGCTACTGGCAAACCAACTTTTTCAAACCTCATCTGGACTATTTCCGCGGAGAAGATACGACTAATCCGCTAGGAGCTAACCTGGGTGGTTATTATCCGCGTCCTCTCGAGAATGATAGAAACCGTAATCCACAGACCCGATATTTGCAAAATGCGGCTTACTGCCGTCTGAAAAACGTTACTTTAGGTTATACATTACCTAAATCTTTGACAGAGAAATTCTGCGTAAACAATCTGCGATTCTTTGTTTCAGCAGAGAATTTATTTACTATTACCAGTCTGGCCGATACGTTTGACCCCGAAACTGTTGGCATCGGCAACTGGGACGGATGTACCTATCCGCTATCCAAGACTGTATCATTCGGTTTAAGTGCAACATTTTAAATGATAAACGATTATGAAAAAACATATTAAACTTTTGACAATAGGAACATTGCTATTGGGCGGACTGACCGGTTGCAATGATTTTCTCGACAGGGAACCACTGGATAAAGTAATTCCCGAAAAATATTTTGCATCCGAAAGTGATCTGGCTGCATACACAATCAATGCTTACCCATTTGAAACAGTGACCGATGCGTATGGCATCAATTTCTTCGGCAAAGATAATGATACTGATAACCAAGCCAGTGGTGACTCACCGGCCTTCTGGATACCCGGGCAAAAGAAGGTGCCGTCAGGTGAAGGCGAATGGGACTGGAGTAAAATACGAACCTGCAACTATTTCTTTGATAATACTTTACCGAAATTCGAAGCCGGCACTATTACCGGCAATCAGGATAATGTGAAGCATTATATCGGAGAAATGTACGTGATCCGGGCATACAATTATTATAAATTACTGGTTTCTTTAGGAGATCTGCCTATTATCACTACTGCATTGCCCGACATAGAAGAGACCTTGGTGGAATCCAGCAAGCGCCAGCCGCGTAATAAGGTGGCACGCTTCATTCTGGACGATTTGCAAAAAGCAACAGAATTGTTGCTTGATAAAAGTCCCGGTGGCAAGAATCGCATCAGCAAAAACGTAGCTCACTTGCTACGTGCACGCGTTGCCCTCTTCGAAGCAACTTGGGAAAAGTATCACAAAGGAACAGCTTTTGTACCCGGTGGAAAAGGATGGCCGGGTAATCCCGCAGATGTAAGCGGTTTTAATAGTGATGCAGAAGTGGCTTATTTTCTTGATGAAGCAATGAAGTCATCAAAAGTGGTAGGCGACTATATCGTCGGAAAACTGGCAGACAATACCGATACCCCCGAAGGTATGAACGCCAGTCTGGTTTCCATCAATCCTTACTACACCATGTTCTGCGATGAAAACATGGAAGGATATGATGAAATACTGATGTGGAAACAGTTCAAGGAAGGATTGGTAACCAGCAACTTGCAAATGGAGTTGGCACGCAATGGCGGTGGTTCCGGATGGACTCGTGGCATGGTCAATTCATTCCTGATGCGCAATGGGCTTCCCATCTATGCAGCCGGTTCCGATTATAATCCCGATTGGGAGAAAGAAGGAGTAAATTCCACTTTACAGAATCGTGATTCACGCATTGTTATCTTTACCAAAAAGCCGGGTGATGCCAACACTGAAAATAAAGGTGATGTGAATTATTACGGTGATGACGGAACTCCCAGTTATTGCTCAATCCGTTTCATTTATGGCGATAAAGGAAGTTTGGCAACAACCGGATTCATCATCAAAAAAGGCAAACACTACTCCAGTCACATGGCAAATGACCATAGTGCGGGAACATCAGGTGGTATTGTTTTCCGTGCGGCAGAAGCCATGTTGATTTACATGGAAGCTTCGTATGAAAAAAATGGTAGAATCGACGGAACAGCCGACGGATATTGGAAAGCTTTACGCCGACGCGCCAAAGTGGACGAAGACTATAATAAGACAATCGCTGCAACACAGATGAGCGAAGAGGCTAAAGGCGATTTCGGTGCTTATTCTCATGGCCAATTGATAGACGCGACGTTATATAATATCCGCCGTGAACGCCGTAACGAACTTTGTGCAGAAGCTTTGCGCTGGGAAGACTTGAAACGCTGGCGTGCATGCGACCAGTTGATATCCAAACCTTACCGTGTAGAAGGTATGCTATACTGGGGAAGCAACTATGAAACGCAACTGGCAGATTTATGTAAAGTAGATCCGGCAGAAGGTAATATGTCCTCACCTGATTTAAGTAAATATATTCTTCCATACGAAAAAATCACGAAGAATAATCTGATTGCCGGGCAGAAGGGATTCCTCTTTACACCTGCTCATTATCTGAATCCGATAGGTATGGCTGTATTTCGTCAGACAGCCTCGGATAAGAATGATTTTACAAGTTCAGTCGTTTATCAGAACCCGGGATGGAAGATTGAAGGCGACACCGGCGCACAACCTGTAGAATAATAAAAAGATAAAAGAACAACTCTTTGAGCTTACAAATATATCGACCTTAATATTATATATCTGTTATCTTTTTATTTTTATAAACTTCATTGTCTCGCTTCAGATTAGGTAGAACTGCGGTCAATCTAATCCTAAGTTAGGCAATGAAGTTTTACATTCGCATGAGTTCTCGTTCAACATCCTCTGCAGATGTATAAAAAGTCTTTGTGATTTCCATAGTCACCCAACAGAGATTATCCGCAAAATTCACTACATTTGTATTTGCTTATCTGTCAACCGGGCTAATCAAGTATTACAATTACTACACTATCCGATTGATAATATCTAACTTGAAACAAAGGTGTATATGAATACTGACTTTACAAACTTAACAACAGAAAATCTTTCTAATGAGCATTTATGCTGCATTATCCGCAGCAAAAAGTCTCATCCTGGTATTGAAGCAAAACGGCAATGGCTTTCCGACCGGCTGAATGAAGGCCATGTCTTTAGAAAGTTAAACGCCAAAGCTACTGTTTTTATTGAATATGCCCCTCTTGAAACAGCTTGGGTTCCCGTCATCGGCGACAACTATTATTATCTGTATTGTTTATGGGTGCTAGGTAGCCCCCGAGGAAACGGATATGGGAAAGCATTAATAGAGTACTGTATAGCTGATGCCAAAGAAAAAGGTAGATCCGGCATTTGTATGCTTGGGGCAAAAAAACAGAAGAGCTGGCTTTCCGACCAATCATTTGCAAAGAAATTTGGTTTTGAGGTGGTTGACACTACTGATAACGGATATGAATTGCTTGCTCTTTCTTTCGACGGAACAGTACCGCAATTTGCGCCAAATGCCAAAAATCTGAAAATAGAAAGTGAGGAACTGACGATTTATTATGATATGCAATGCCCCTATATCTATAAATACATTGAAATGATCAAACAATATTGTGAAACAAATGATGTCCCTGTTTCTTTTATTCAAGTAGATACGCTACAGAAAGCAAAAGAGTTACCGTGTGTTTTTAATAATTTTGCAGTATTTTATAAAGGAAGTTTTGAGACTGTGAATTTGCCACCTATCGACTATTTAAAAAGAATACTCAAAAAATAAGAAATACAATCCTGACTTTTCCCATTAATTATCAGGATTGTATTTTATCTGCTTCATTAAAAAGACTTCTCATTTGCCATCTTCCACATATTGAGAAAAGAGGCTTTAGTGATTTCTACGACCTTATCCCAATTCAATCGGTCAGCATGATCGGAAGGCTGGTGATAATCAGGATGCCCGTCCGTATGATACCAGATGATCGGAATACCTACTTTGGCAAACGAACCATTATCACTTCCTCCTATCGGATTTTCCCAGGCGCGGTAATCCGGTTCCAATTGCAAACCGTATTTTCTGATATCCTCTTTCAACCAATCCTCAAAGACCGGATGGGCGGCTGTATAAAAATAAACGACCTGTTTAGGCTGTTGAGGTTTGTTATTACGGCCAATCATGTCAAAGTTCAGATAGCCTTTGATTTGAGATAGGAAAGGACAAGTTTGTACAAAATATTTAGAGCCAAGCAGTCCTTTTTCTTCTCCATCCCAAAAAGCAAAGATTACATTTCTTTCGGGTTGCTGTCCACTGGCTAAAAAGGCTCTTGCTATTTGCAGCACTGCCGATACACCGGAAGCATTATCGTCAGCACCATTGTATATTTGGTCGCCATCGAGTGCAGGATCAATACCTAAATGGTCGAAATGCGCCCCCACAATCACATATTCTTTGGTATTTTTACCAGGAATCATTCCCAATACATTCCTCATGGAAAGCTTCTGATGAAACTTCCTGTTTCAGTTTAACTATGGAATCAGGATGCACTTCCAGACGTCCTTTTTTCTGACGTTCTTTACGGTAAGCATCAAAAGGCTGGAAATAGCAGTCAGCCAAAGGTGATACTCCCATCCATTGAAGTAAGGAAACAATATACTCCGAGGTCACACGTGAACCATGAAAACCTGCCTCACGCCCTTGCAATTCATCACTAGCCAAAAAGTTGATAGTAGCTTCGGCAGAGGAACGGTTGATACTCTGCAACCCTTTTTCTACGTTAGTTTGGGCAGATAACAACAATGAAAAATTACACAAAAAAGAGAGAAGCAGAATGTTTTTCTTCATGATGTATATAAGATTTAAGAAACAATCGTCCATACTTTACTTATTTTCAACTATCCAGTTTTTATCATTCAAGATATTTCTATTACAATCATCTGCTCCCGGATTATCATTAAAAGAAATCCGATATTGCCGGGGAGGAGTCGGATAATAAATAGCAGGTTCCAGCACTTGCCCCAAGGAATCAAACAGTGTATTCAAGGCATCCTCATCCAATTGATTCGAGTGACAATAAAGATGTTCTAACAGACTTCCTTGCGGTACCATTAAACGAGTTAGCTGATTATGTTCACAACGCAATTCACTAATATTAGAGTTATCGGACAGATCAAGTTCGGTCAATTTGTTGTATGAGCAACTTAATTCCCTTAAAGAAGGGCAACATTTCAATATATCAGTAATTGATTGGAAAGCACATCCTTGTATCAATATCGCAGAAATTGAAGTCTTCTCGTTCAATTCCAGATGTGACAATACTTCATTAGAACTCAAATCAATATCGCGCAATGCCGGCAAGCTTTTAAGGGAAAGGGAAGAAAAACCATTATAAGAACAATATAAACTTTCCGCTTCCGGATGACTACCAAACTCTATTGAAGTCAATTTGGGATTAGAATAAACTTGTATAGATCGCAATCGGAAACAATCCTCAATCTCCAAATGCTCCAAATCAGCGAAACTACCGATATTAATACTTTCCACATTAGGACAGAAGGTATTCAAGTCCAATTCGCGAGTATCAGAAATGCTATTCAAAGCCAGTGATTTCATTCGCGGCATATTTCCCAAATAAAGATGACTCAAAGGAAGAAGCAAACCACTTATATCGATAAGCTGCAGCTCTTCAGCCCAAATCCTCACTTCATATAATCCTTTATTTCCATATCTATATACCACTCCGCCACTCATTGAAGAAGGATCTTCTATTTTCTGTATACGACCGTTTCCCCAATCTATCACCATTCGTCCCCCACTTGCTACAATGTCCAACTGCCGCCAGTCTCCTACAACATTCACTGTAAAGCGAATCGTGTTTTCATCTGTCAATGCCGGAAATTCAAAATCATCTCCAAACACTCTGTTATCCGTATCTTTACAGGCAGCAAGGGTAGTGAATAAGATAACCACCCACATACTCCGAACGAATAATATACTCTGTCTTTTCATCTTATATTTGAGTTAGTAACACCTTAATTACGCAACACTATTATAAATTAAACTTTTTAAGCACCTGAGCAACAA
>OWIV01001713.1_pt1 | contig 8975 bp, 8 predicted proteins | sample 1732831 | NCBI WGS metagenome assembly OWIV01 (sample SAMN05065757, study PRJEB22554) | human gut metagenome | biome: ENVO:2100002; feature: ENVO:00000062; material: ENVO:00002003 | host: Homo sapiens | place: USA
ACACTTATGCGATCGTCGGCAGCGTCAGATGTGTATAAGAGACAGATTCTTTACTTCCGAAACCGCAGGCTCATCCACCATACTCATATGGCTTCTCACATCAACGCCTTTTGATTTCAGAAACTCGATCACTTCTCTGTTCTGTCGTCCAAGCTCTCTGGCCAGCTCATGTACTCTTAATTTTGACAATCGCTATACCTCCTTCATGATTGCTTTCGCAAAGTTCTCATCCTGGACAGCCAGACAGGCGCGGTACTCCTTTCCCATTGCTCTGCCTAAGCTCTCTTTATCTGAGAAGAAGAAAATCGGAACTTCATAAAAACTGCACATATTCCTGAATTTCTTCTTTGTATTCTCGGAGGCATCCTCAGCAACGATCACAAGCAGTCCTTTTCCGGTCTTTACAGATTTCTCTGTGGAAAATTCTCCGCTTACGGTCTTGCCTGCTTTGGTAGCCAGCCCTATCAGCGACAGTACTCTGTTATTTTTCAATATCTTCCAGCTCCTTCTTAAGTCGTTCGTATACCTCATCCGGAACCGCAGTTTTCAGTGAACGCTCAAGTCCATGATTTTTAATCGCTTTATCCAGACATTCTCTGGAAAGACACAGATATGCGCCTCTGCCGTTTTTCTTACCGGTAGTATCAAGCACGATCTCATCTTCTGTAGTCTTAAGAACTCTGAGCATCTCTTTCTTGCTTTTCATTTCCCTGCAGCCGGTACACTGGCGCATGGGAATCTTATTCTTCGTCTTCATTCTCTCCTGCTTCCTGAGCCTGTGGCTCTTCTTCTACAGGAACTTCCTCTGAAACTTCTTCTGCTTCGGTTTCTTCTGTCAGGGAATCTTCTGCTGAAGTTTCCTCTGCTGATGCCTCAGCTGCATCTTCTGCAGTCTCGTCATCATCATAATCATAGAAATCTCCGGCTTCTTTTGCCTGAGTCTCACTCTTGATGTCAATCTTAAATCCTGTAAGTCTTGCAGCAAGACGTGCATTCTGACCTTCTTTACCGATTGCAAGGGACAGCTGATAATCAGGAACAACTACCAGAGCTGTCTTCTCATCAGGATCTGCCATAACTGCGATAACCTTTGCAGGGCTCAATGCATTCTCGATCAGGATTGCAGGATTCTCATCCCAGTTGATGATATCGATTTTCTCACCGCGAAGTTCCTCAACTACTGCATTGACACGTGCGCCGTTCATACCTACGCATGCACCAACTGCATCTACATCCGGATCGTTGCTCCATACAGCGATCTTTGTACGGGAACCGGCCTCACGTGCGATGCTCTTGATCTCAACAGTTCCGTCTTTTACTTCTGCAACTTCTGACTCAAAGAGACGTTTCACAAGTCCCGGATGAGTTCTGGATACCAGAATACGAGGTCCCTTCGGGGTATCCTTGACTTCAAGAATATACACCTTAATTCTCTCTGTCGGCTGGAAGGTTTCCCCTTTCACCTGTTCATTCTCACTTAATACTGCATCTGCCTTACCAAGATTGATGCTTACATTCTTGCCCATCACACGCTGTACAATACCGGTTACTACTTCTTTCTCTTTTCCATAATATTCATCATACAGCACTTTACGTTCTTCTTCGCGGATTTTCTGCAGGATAACGTTCTTTGCATTCTGTGTCGCAATACGTCCGAATTCCTTAGACTGGATCGGAACCTGTATCATGCCTCCGATCTCAGCTCTTGATGTGATCTTCAAAGCATCTGCCAGAGAAATCTCCATTGCAGGATCCTCTACGTATTCTACGATACTTCTGTCTGCATACACTGAAAAATCGCAGGTTTCCGGATTAATAGTTACATGTACATTGTCAGCTTTTCCAAAATGGTTTTTGCAGGCCTGGATCAGAGACTGCTCAATTGCCTCAAGCAGAGTATCTTTGCTGATACTCTTTTCCTTTTCAAGGATATCCAGTGCCTCCTTTAACTCTCTGCTCATTTTTTTCTTATCCTCCCGAATTAACTAAAACTCTATTGCGAGGCGTATCAGGGCTGTGTCTTTCTTATCAAAAACACGCTCGGTTCCATCCTCATCGATTGTCACACTGTTACTATCATATGCGGTCAAAATACCGCAGAACTCTTTTTGCTTCTCGATTGGCCGGTAGGTACGGATTTCCACCAGTTTTCCCATGTTTCTCTCAAAGTCTTTGTCTTTCTTCAGCGGTCTGTCCAGTCCCGGCGAACTGATCTCCATGATATAACTGTCTTCGATAAAATCATTCTCATCCAGTTTGTCACTGAATGCTCTGCTGACTGTCTCGCAGTCATTTACCGTAATTCCGCCTGGTTTGTCAATGTATCCTCTCAGATACCAGTTTCCTGCTTCCTTCACATATTCTACATCAACCAATTCAAAGCCGTTAAGTTCTACGATCGGTGCCAGAAGTTCCTCTGCGCGCTTTTCATACTCTTCCCGTCTGCTCATTTTCCCACCTGCCTTTCCATGCAACAAATAAGAGTGGGCTCACGCCCACTCCTTTGTCAACAAGTTCTAATTTAGATGTATTGTAACACCAATTTCCGGCAATTGCAAGGCTTTTCCTGCAAAAACCTTGATTTTAGCGGATTTGTTGGTTTTATATACGTGGTTTTATTCCTTTACTGTCCCGTTTGGACAGTTTTATCCTGTTGAGAACATAGGGTTTATCATGGTAAGTAATGGTATATTCCTGGCGGCTTTCCAGAAGATATGCATGATCCAGCTTATCTCCTTCTGCCAGTTTCATTCCACGCACCCCGATAGATGTTTTCTTCATAGCAGAAATATCCTGTTTCTGAAATCTTAAGAAATATCCACCTTCACTCTGGAATACCACCTGTTCCATTTCATCCGCAGAACCCACAAAAATCAGAGAATCCTCTTCAGCAAGTTTCGTAGACACGATCGTTCTCTTCGCCACATCAAACTCTGCACCACTCACCAGCTTGCACATGGATGCAGCAGTGACAAACAGAAGTGTATTTTCTTTTACAGATGCCAGTGGTGCTACATAGAGCATACGTTCCTGTGCACTGTCATAATTGCTCAGATTATCTGCCGGTGTCCCCTTATCCCTGAAACGAACCAGCGGAATATCTGCCACCTTGATACTGTGCATCTTTCCATTATCTGTAAAGATACAGATCTTATCTGTATTCATACAGTTAAACACATATTTGTTCTCTGCATTGGCAGCTTCTTTATTTCTCTCATATGCAGACTTATCAATGGTCCGCATATATCCGAAGCGATCCATGAGGAAGGTGACTTCCATCTCCTCCATCTTCTTTTCTTCATAGACAACTTCTTCTGCATTCTCGATCACTGTGCGGCGTTTCGTACCGTATTCTTTCTTGATCTGATCCAGTTCTTTCATGATCACTTCTGCCATGGAATCATAATTATTCAGGATATCTTCATAAATGGCAATGTTCTTCATTGTTTCTGCATAGTCTGCCTGAAGTGCCTCGATCTCCAGACCGATCAGTTTGTACAGACGCATATCCAAGATCGCAGCTGCCTGTTTTTCTGAGAAATGCAGCTTCTGCGCAGCTTTCTCGCTTGATTTGCTCTTGAACCTGATTCCTTCTGTCACACCGTCAACCAGGCATTTCTTTACCTGTTCTCTGTTCTTGCTTCCTCGCAGGATTTCAATGATCAGGTCAATCACATCACATGCCTTAATCAGACCTTCCTGGATTTCTTTCTTCTCCTGCTCTTTATTCAGAAGTGTGGTGTACTTTCTGGTCGTGACATCGAATACGAAATCTACGTGATGCTCGATCACCTGCTTCAGACTCAGAGTCTCCGGTCTGCCATCCGCAACTGCCAGCATATTCACGCCAAAAGTATCTTCCAGCTTTGTCTTCTTGTAGAGCATATTTGTAAGGTTCTCTACATCTGCGTCACGCTTCAGGTCAAGAACAATACGGATTCCCTCTTTGGAAGACTGGTTGGAGATATCCACGATATCTGTTGTCTTCTTGTTTTCCACAAGAGACGCAATATCATTCAGAAATTTTCCGATATTTGCACCGATCATAGTGTACGGAATCTCAGTGATCACAAGCTGCTGTCTGCCGCCTTTAAGCTTCACTGTCTCCACTTTACCTCTGACACGCAACTTCCCTGTTCCTGTCTCGTAAATCCTGAGCAGGTCATCTTTATTTACTACCAGACCACCTGTCGGAAAGTCCGGTCCCTTGAGATAGCGCATCAGCCCTTTGACACTGATATCGTTATTCTTCATATATGCCTTCACCGCATCTACCACTTCACCCAGATTGTGAGGCGGAATACTGGTTGCCATACCGACTGCAATACCGTCTGCTCCGTTTACCAGCAGATTCGGGATTCTGACAGGAAGTACCACCGGTTCCTTCTCTGTCTCATCAAAGTTCGGCATAAAATCTACTACATTCTTATCCAGATCTTCGAGGAAGACATCCTGTGTCAGTTTCTCCAGTCTGGCTTCTGTATATCGCATGGCCGCTGCACCGTCGCCCTCGATGGAACCGAAGTTTCCATGTCCGTCGACCAGTGTTTTGCCTTTCTTAAAATCCTGAGCCATTACCACAAGCGCTTCGTAGATCGAACTGTCACCATGGGGGTGATATTTACCCATGGTATCCCCTACGATACGGGCACATTTTCTGTATGGTCTGTCATAACGGATACCCAGTTCATACATATCATATAGGGTTCTTCTCTGTACAGGCTTCAATCCGTCACGCACATCCGGCAGGGCTCTGGAGATAATAACACTCATGGCATAATCTATATAGGATTTCTGCATGACCTCCGCATAGTCGGTGGGAATCACATTCTCCTGTTTTGTTTCCATTTAATTTCTTTCCTCCATTTCAGACACATATCCATGTATCTGTCTTAATTTCCACATAACACTCCGGCGAAATCAGATGTCCAGCTCTGCATCCTGTGCATGCTCATAAATAAATTTCTTTCTCGGCGGGACATCGCTTCCCATCAGAATCTCTGTCACGCTTGATGCAAGTCTCGCATCTTCAATCTCCACCCGCTTCATCATTCTAGTTTCCGGATTCAGAGTCGTCTCCCAGAGCTGCTCCGCATCCATCTCGCCCAGACCTTTATATCTCTGAAGAGTAAAGCTTCCCGGCTTATGGGCACGTCTGTATCTCTCCAGTGCCTTATCATCGTACAGGTATTCCTCCTGCCCCTTCTTAGGCATGACTTTATATAATGGCGGCATGGCAATATACACATGTCCCTCAGTGATCAGATCCGGCATGAAACGATAGAATAAAGTAAGGAGCAGTGTGGAAATATGCGCCCCATCCACATCGGCATCAGCCATGATCACAATCTTGTCGTAACGAAGCTTCGTAATATCAAAGTCATTTCCGTATCCTTCGGAGAATCCACATCCGAATGCATTGATCATGGTCTTGATCTCCGCATTGGCAAGCACTTTGTCAATGGTTGCTTTCTCCACATTCAGGATCTTACCTCTGATAGGAAGGATTGCCTGGTAATTACGGTTGCGGGCAGTCTTTGCGGAACCTCCCGCAGAATCTCCCTCTACGATAAAGATCTCGCACTGGGAAGGATCCTTCTTCTCGCAGTTTGCCAGCTTTCCGTTAGAGTCAAAGGAATATTTCTGCTTTGTCAGAAGATTCGTCTTCGCCCTCTCCTCTGTTTTACGAATCTTTGCTGCTTTCTCTGCGCAGGAAAGGATGGTCTTAAGAGTCTCCAGATTTCTGTCAAAATAGAGTACCATCTGCTCTCCTACAACCTTTCCGGTTGCGCGTGATGCATCCTGATTATCCAGCTTTGTCTTGGTCTGCCCCTCGAAACGCGGTTCCGGATGCTTGATGGAAACAACTGCTGTCATTCCGTTACGGATATCTGCACCTGTGAAATTCGGATCCTTGTCTTTAAGAACACCAATCTCTCTCGCATAAGTATTCATGACTGTAGTAAATGTAGTCTTAAATCCGGTCAGATGAGTACCGCCCTCTGCATTATAAATGTTATTACAGAAGCCAAGTACATTCTCACGGAACTCATTGGTAAACTGGAATGCCACCTCTACCTGAATGCCATCTGCTTCCCCTTTCAGGTAAACCGGATCATGCAGGACTTCCGCACTGTGGTTCAAATCCTTGATAAATCCAATGATACCGTCCGGCTCATGATAGGTAATATCCTCGACCTCTGCGCCTCTTTTATCCTCAAAACGAATAGTCAGTTCCGGATTCAGATATGCAGTCTCATGAAGTCTGCTCTTTACTTCTGTTGCTGAGAATCTGGTCTTTTCAAAGATCTCCGGATCCGGCAGAAAATTGATACTGGTTCCGGTCTGTCTGGTCTTACCCAGCTTCGGCAGCAACCCTTCCTCAAGTTCAATGGTCGGGATTCCCCGTTCATAGTGATCATGATGCACATATCCGTCACGGCTGATCTTAATGTCTAGATATGTAGACAGGGCATTCACAACCGAAGAGCCTACTCCATGAAGTCCTCCGCTGGTCTTATAGGCAGAATTATCAAATTTACCGCCTGCATGAAGAGTTGTAAATACAAGTCTCTCTGCCGATACTCCTTTCTCATGCATATCTACCGGGATTCCTCGTCCGTTGTCTGTTACTGTACAGGAACCATCTTTCTCCAGAACTACATGGATCAGACTGCAGTATCCTGCCAGATGTTCATCTACTGCGTTATCTACGATCTCATAAATGAGATGATTTAATCCTTTTCGTGAAACACTTCCGATGTACATTCCCGGACGCTTACGAACCGCCTCCAGACCTTCCAGGACAGAGATGCTCCCTGCATCATAGGTGTTTTTCTTTGCCATGTCTGTTACATTTCCTTTCTTTCTATCAACCGGATTGCTTACTGTAAATCCGGGAATGATTTTTTGCATTGCAAACACTTGTTCGTATTATAACCCAGTTTTTATTCTTTTTCAAGTGCGAACTTTCCCTTGTCAACGGAATAAAACACAAAAAATAATCAGAACCGAAATTCTGATCCTTTTCTGACTGTAAGCCTGTTCTGTTATAATTTGAGTGCATTTATCTTATCATTGGTTTTTTCAGCTGTCAACTGTTTCGTTTGCCCGCAAGGCTGTTTTGCATTATCTTTACAGTAGAAATATCTGTAAGAAGTTAAACTTTTATAGAGAAAGGGAATAGGTCAAAACCGGATTGAGCAGAATAAACTCAATCCGGTTTTTGGTGTTAAAGATTATATACCTATGATTTTCTAATATCTTAATATTTTTATTTCTTTTGTAGAAAACAGAATCAGAACAAATGATAGCTGCTGGAGTCACTTCTGGCTTTTTTTCGTCGGTACTTGAATATAAAAAACGAAACGCTTCGATCCAACTCTTGCTGAAATGTGTGCTGCCCCTTTGCTTATGATCACTGGATTAGCTGGTGGCCGTAGTTTATATATATTCAGATGATATCATATTTTATCATTTCACAGTAACCGTCAATGCCGCATATACACCGTTTTGTGCATATACCCATATCGTACAGGTTCCTTTACCAACTGCCTGGATAAGCCCCTCCGGGGTAACAGTGGCTACTGCTGTATTGCTGCTTTCATAGCAGAGATTTCTGTGGTGTCTGATCTTTTTGTCCTTTTTTATTTCTTTTGCTGTGATCTGTGCTGTTTTTCCTTTTTTCAGGGTTATTTTTGAAACATTCTTTTTGTTTCCGATCTTAGTTACGGAAACGGATTTTGCAATTCCGTATTTGCCGCCCTGTGTGATCACATGTATGGAGGCAGATGTGTCTGTCACTACCTTTTTGCCATCTACTATCTTATATGCTTTTACGATATATTTATAGAAAGTGCCTTTTTTCAGGTTTTTATGTATCCATGTACGTCCATTTGTAATAGTGGCAAGCTTTTGATATTTGTACGTCTTTGTCTTTGTATTGCAGCGGTTTCCATATACCAAATATCCGTCCACACCATCAAGTTTACTCCATTCTAAGGTTATGGAAGTTTTCGTCTGGTTTACAGAACGGACTTTTAAGCGTCCGAACCCTTTTGTTTTGTTAATTACAGGCTCATCAGGAATCTTCACTGTGATCGTTATTGAAGCTGTGTTTTTTCCATCCTCTGTAGTTACTGTAATTATTGCCGTTCCATTTCCGATTGCTGTTACTTTACCATTCTCATCTACAGCAGCGATCATTTCATTTTCAGATTTCCAGATCAGTTTCTGGGCGTCTGCGTTCTCAGGTTCGATCTTAACTTTCAGTTCTGTGGATTCACCAATCTTCGTCAGTGTTTCCTTCTCTGCTTCAATCGAGATCTTCTCAATTTCTACCGGAATCTTTACGGTTACGGCTACAGTTGCGGTGTAATTTCCGCTTACGGATGTGACTGTAATCGTAGCTGTTCCATTTCCAACTGCGGTTACTTTACCTTTTTCATCTACAGTTACCACGCTTTCATCACTGGACTTCCATGTTACCCGCGTATTATCTGCATAAGATGGAATCACCTCAGCGGTAAGCTGTGCAGTCTCGTCTTTTCTGGTAAGAATAAGTGTGTCCGGAGATACCTTAATACCTGTTACCGGGTAACTTGGGATATAGATTGCCGGGATTGTTGTGGTTTCTTTATATCTACAAACTTTACAGGTTCTTTCTTTTTCTCCTTCCACTCCGATTGATGCCTGTTTTGTCACTGTCCAGTCACCAAATGTATGCGCTTCCGGAGTTGTATTCTCATTTCCAACACTGCAGTGCTGCCAGTGAGTTGTTTGATCATGCTCCCAGGTATAAAAATGATTAAAATCAGTATCAGGAATTACAACAAATTGTTCCGCAGATGCCTGATAATTAGCCTGACTGGTTGCTGTTACTATTACTTTATAGGTTCCAGCCTCAGAGATTGTAAGAGTTTCATTAATCTGGCCATCTATAGGGGCAGTACCTGTCTCTTATACACATCTGACGC
>OWIV01001714.1_pt1 | contig 8973 bp, 8 predicted proteins | sample 1732831 | NCBI WGS metagenome assembly OWIV01 (sample SAMN05065757, study PRJEB22554) | human gut metagenome | biome: ENVO:2100002; feature: ENVO:00000062; material: ENVO:00002003 | host: Homo sapiens | place: USA
GTCGGCAGCGTCAGATGTGTATAAGAGACAGTCTGTCAGGATACCGGAATGGCAGTTATTTTTCTGGAAGTCGGACAGGATGTTCATTTTGAGGGAATGGCAGTCGAAGATGCGGTAAACGAAGGTGTCCGTCAGGGATATACGGAAGGATATTTAAGAAAATCAGTCGTTGGTGATCCTATCATCCGCGAAAATACGAAAGATAATACCCCAGCGGTGATTCATTACAGCATTGTTCCGGGAGATAAAGTGATAATTACAATGGCTCCAAAAGGATTCGGAAGTGAAAATATGAGCCGTGTGTTCATGCTAAAACCAGCTGATGGAATTGAGGGTGTAAAAAATGCAATTCTTACAGCAGTGAAGGATGCAGGACCGAATGCCTGTCCGCCAATGGTTGTCGGAGTTGGTATTGGCGGTACTTTTGAAAAATGTGCGATTTTAGCAAAAAAGGCGTTGACCAGACCGGTGGGCGAACATTCTACTATCCCATACGTGAAAGAGTTAGAGGAAGAAATGTTAGAAAAAATCAATCGGCTTGGAATAGGACCGGGAGGACTTGGCGGATCAACCACTGCTCTCGCAGTGAATGTGAATACTTACGCGACACATATTGCAGGACTTCCGGTGGCAGTCAATATCTGCTGTCATGTGAACCGGCATGTGGTGAGGGAAGTGTAAGAAAAAACATATCACTACAAATGTAGTTTTTTGAATTTTACAGTCATAAATGAAGAAAATATAAATTTAGAAATGGGAGCGCAGAATATGGACAAGCATATTACAACACCGATCACCGGGGAAGTGACAAAAAATTTAAGGTCCGGTGATTACGTTTACATAACAGGAACTATTTATGTGGCAAGAGATGCTGCACACAAAAGAATGATTGAGGCATTGGAGCGTGGCGAAGAACTCCCGATCGACATCAAAGATTCCACAATCTATTACATGGGACCATCCCCGGCAAGAGAGGGACGTCCAATAGGTTCTGCAGGACCGACGACTGCAACCAGAATGGATAAATATGCGCCAACTCTTTTAGATCTCGGAGAAAAGGCGATGATCGGAAAAGGAAAGCGTTCGAAAGAAGTCATTGACGCGATTGTCAGAAACCATGCAGTTTACTTTGCAGCAGTCGGCGGAGCAGGGGCGCTTTTATCCAAATGTATCACAAAATCTGAGATCGTATGTTACGAAGATCTTGGAGCTGAGGCAATCCGTAAGCTTCAAGTGAAAGATTTCCCGGTGATCGTTGTCATTGACAGTGAGGGAAACAATCTGTATGAGACAGCAATCAAAAAATATTGCACGTTGGAGTAAAATGAGAACAAAAGAATAAAAAAATTGGAAGAAAATATAGCATTTCAAGTCACTGGATATGTGGATGGAAAAAGCAAAGGAATTCTGCGGTGCAGTAGAGGTTATGTACGAGAAATAACATTTGAAGCGTAATTTTTTATCATTTTTGGAGGTGTGTTCATGCAGACAGATCCATTTAAAGAATATCTAAAACAGCAGGAGCCAGATAAAAAGTATAAAGGTTATGCATGGCAGACTGCGATTGGATTGCAGGCAGTCGATGGATTGAAGCCGTCCGAATATCTCGTTGATGCAGCAATTCAGAATATTGAAGGTAAAATTACGCTGGATGAAGTAAAAAATTTATTAGATTCTTACTATGAAGAAAAACCACAGAAAAATCATGACAGGACAGAAGAGGCTGATAAAGTTTCCATACGCATTGCGAAAATACTTTCGGAACATGCATTTTCTTTTACACCAAATGAGTATATCTCAATTCACAGAAAATTATTTACCGGAATATATGACCACGCAGGAAAAATCCGTGATTATAATATTACAAAAAAAGAATGGGTGCTGAATGGAGCAACTGTTATTTACGGAAGTGCTTCTGAACTAAGGAAAACGTTAGAATATGATTTTATGAAGGAGAAACATTATAGTTACAAAGGATTATCCATGGATGAAATCATTCACCATCTGGCAGTATTTGTTGCAAATTTATGGCAGATCCATATATTTGGAGAAGGAAATACAAGAACGACAGCCGTATTTTTTATCAAGTATCTTCGAACACTTGGATTTGATGCAACGAATGATATATTTGCGGAAAATGCATGGTATTTCAGAAATGCATTGGTTCGGGCAAATTATAATGATCTGAAACATGAGATTCATGAAACAACAGAGTATCTGGAACTGTTTTTGCGAAATCTGTTGTTGGATGAAAAAAATTTATTACAGAATCGTCTTATGCATGTTGATTATAAGGAAATGCTTGTGAGAGAGCCAAAAATAGAATATAAAACATCAGAAGCGAACATTGAAAATAGAAAAGTGAACATTCAACTGGAAAAAGTGAATATTGGAATGTTTGGAGAGAAAATTTCCGGTATTTCAAAGAAAACAATACAGCATATGGAACAACTGTGTGATTCCTTTGATAAAAATGAAATATTTGGAAGAAGCAGGGTTGAAGAGGTAACCGGGTTAAAAAATACAAGAGCATCATTGTTCTTAAAAGAACTACTCGAGAGAAATATCATCCAAAAAGTAACCGGACATGGAAAAGGAAAATACACATTTTTTATAAAGGAATAGTGAAATCAGGGGGAGTAGAGGTTATGGGAACAGTGGTAGTACGTAATTCTGTGGCAAAGAGAGTGATTGTCACACTCATGCCAGCAATCAGTTTTTTGTGTATGTTTGGTTTGGCGGCAATCAGTGTGAACTTTCTGGAATATGGATCAACAGCAGATAGAATTGTGGGATATATCGGAGTGTCCTGTATCATTCCGATGATAGTTTCAATACCGTTTATTTTTAAAGTAAACAGGGAGAAAACCGTATTAGATATCAATACTTTCTATGTAACGCCATTTGTAGGAAGAACAAAAAATATCCCGGTTCAGGATGTAAAAGTATGCACCATTGGACGAAGAAAACAGATCCGATTATTCGATGAAAAATCAAATCTGATCTGTAAATATAAAAGTACTCAGGATAAAGAGCAGATCATTTTAAAAACGTTGCAAAAAGCAGGAACTTGTACATTTACATTTTCCGTCAGAAACGGAAAACAGGTTGTCGTAAAAGGTAGTGACAGAATTTTTACCGATTATCTTGCAACGGGAGAAGTTTCCAAGACAATCAATAGCTATAAATCGTTATACTACGTGCCACAGACCTCCTCTGTATCGGACAAAAAGCAGGAGCAGGACAGTCAGTTTGACCAGAATATAAAAAAGCAGATTGAAAAAAACAGAAAAATATTCCAGATAGCACAGATTGTGAGCCTGATTATTTTTTTAAGAGGAATGTTTATGCTGGCTTTTAACACTCCTGGTGGAACAAGTGGCAAATTGGCGGTCATTTTCTTTTTCGGTGGAGTTATTGGAATGTTACTGAGTAAATATCTTTGCCGCAGAAAAGAATTTGAAATCACAAAGCCGACGTTCTATCGTGTGGAAGGGACTGCTGTCAATGAAAAAGATTTTGCATTCAGATCTTCCGATTCGGATCGTCACCTGATTTATGAATTTCAGGATAAATATGGAGTGAAACATCAGCGGCCATCGGACAAAGTAAACGCTTCGGACACTGCATGGGGATTGGGTGTTGGCGAAAAGAAAATCTTATGGTACAGTCCGTTTGTTCCATACTTACTGGATCAGGAGCCGTTAGAGTTTAAAATGTTCATGGATAGACGAAGACTTACCCCGGGTGAATGGATCAAACGGCATCCTATCCTGACCGTGGGTTGTATCGCTTTCATTGTATGGATTGGTTTTCGTGGATATAAGTTTGGAAAAGCGCAGATTTTTATTTACACACATGACGGAAGAAACTTAAAAACAGAGTGGACAGCGCGTGATGCTGTCACAGATGAACAGACAAATACAGCGGTGGAGGCTGCAGGAATGGAGCGGGAAGAACTGGAAAAATTGTTGAAACAGTCCTTCTATCCATATTTTTATGTGAACAGTACCAGCTTTGGAGAGTTTGATGCATTTGATGTGGAAAATTATGCGGACGTCATGGGAGAGGATAAGGTGGAAGCTATCCGGGAAAATATCTCCGATTATTGGGGAATTCATGACAGAAAAAGCCTTATGAAAACAACCGATTCCCTGTTACAAAAAGGCGATAAATATACTTATGCACAGACTTTGGAAAAATTAGGGGAAGAGGCGCTGACATTACCGGAGGACAGTATCTATTATACATACAAATTGTATGCCCCAGATGAAATGTGCAAATATCTGGGAACTTATTACGCATACAATAACATTGGGGATGCAGGAGTGGATGCATGGGACTATTGCAGATGCATCCGGTTATTTGCATTTGGCTATATATGTGGTTATATTTCGTATGACGAATATCTGATTCATGCCGCACCGCTTGCAGTCTATCTGCAGAATGAATATGATTCCTGGGAAACAATGTATGAGAGTTATTACTACGGTTATCTTATTTTTGCAGGAAGAAATAAAAACTCAAGCAGCAGCGTCATCTATAGTGACTATAGATATTACGAGATCATGGCAGATAAGACAGAGATTCCGTTTCGGACAGAAGAGAGATAATCTCACAACGGGAATACAGGAGTATTATTATGAAAATCGGTATTATATCAGACATACACAGCAACATTTACGCTTTTAAGGCATGCACAGAGTATATGGAAAAACACAAATGTGACGAGTACTTCTTTCTTGGAGATTATATTTCCGATACACCTTACACAAGAGAAACCATGGATTATCTGTATGAATTTATGGAAAACCATACCTGTTATCTGTTAAGGGGCAATCGTGAGGAGTACATGCTCACACAGCAGGAAGCCAGAAAAAAGAAATGCACAGAGCAGATGTGGATAAGTAACTCAGCAAGTGGAAACCTACTCTACACTTACGGGCAGCTTGTGGATAAAGATTTTGATTTCTTTCGGAATCTTCCAATCACATTTATTTATGAGAAAGCAGGTTATCCGTCCATTACCTGTTGTCACGGATCACCGGCGAGCAGCAGGGAACTTTTGCAGTTGAATGAGGATCCGGTAAAACAATGGTTAGAAAAGATTGACACTGATTACATGATCTGTGCTCATACGCATTATCCGGGAGAGATGACATACAAAAACAAACATTACTTTAATTCAGGCAGTGTTGGAATATCCATTGATGATGCCGGATATGCACAGTGCATGTTGTTAGAGTCCGGTGTGGAAAATGGAACAACAATATGGAAACCTCAATTTCTGAAAGTACCTTATGACAATCAGAAAGTTGCACAGGATATGATCACCGGCGGCCTGCTTTCCATAGCACCGTGGTTTGTGAACAGCAACATTCTGACAATCCTTACCGGAATCGACTGTTCAGCCAAAATGGTTGAGTTGGCAGAAAAACTTGCGTTAGAGGACAATGCTCAGACAAAGTGGCCGCACATTGATGAAAAATATTTTGAAGAGGCAGCCGCATATTATAAAATTCCGGATTACCGTGCCAGAAACAATGAAAAGGAATGTTAGAAAAAAGATAACATTTGCAGAACAAACACCATTAGATATAAATCCGGAAAAAAACAGGAGATGATGAAAATGAATATAAGAACTGCAACATTACAAGACATCGACCAGATTGCGGCAGTGGAAAAAGAATGTTTTCCGGCAGCAGAGGCGGCAACAAAAGAAGAATTTGCAGAAAGGCTGGAACATTATGCAGATCATTTCTGGCTGATGTTTGAGGATGACACATTAATCGCATTTGTTGATGGTATGGTGACAGATCAGGCAGATCTGACAGATGAAATGTATGAGAATGCATCCATGCATCATGAGGATGGAGCATGGCAGATGATATTTGGTGTAAATACGCTCCCGGCATACCGGAACCACGGTTATGCAGGAGAACTTTTAAAAAGAGCGGTTGCAGATGCAAAAGACCAGGGAAGAAAAGGTCTTGTCCTTACGTGCAAAGACTGGCTGGTGCATTACTATGCAAAATTTGGTTTTGAAAATGAAGGCGTTTCAGAATCTGTGCACGGAAATGTTGTGTGGAATCAGATGAGACTGAAGTTTTAAAGTTCAGGATGAATTCATGTAGATATCAGGAAAGACAGCAGGAGCGGATCAGTATGTTTTGGGAAAAGAAAACAAAAATAAGAAAACATATCATTTTTTATGGCAGAGTTCAGGGAGTGGGGTTCCGTTATTATGCAGTACAGAAAGCAAACCAGCTCGGACTGACCGGCTGGGTGAAAAACCTGTATGACGGCAGCGTGGAAATGGAAGTAGAAGGCGAGGAACCGCTGATCGATGAGCTGATTATTTTTTTGCAAAACCGTACCTACGTCTGGATTGAAAATATGGATGCAAAAAGCATCCCACTGGAACATGATAACGGATTTTACGAGAGATAAAAGAAGATATAATATGCAGATGGCAGTTATGCGGATGCATGTTTGATGATAAAAAATTGAAAGAAAGTAAGGAGTGTGACAGCTATGCCATGTACAACAATTTTAGTAGGAAAAAAAGCAAGTTATGGCGGATCAACAATCATCGCAAGAAATGATGATTCAGGATCCGGACATTATACTTCAAAAAAACTAGCAGTGATCCACCCGGAAGAACAGCCGAAAATCTATAAATCGGTCATTTCACATGTCGAAATCGAGCTTCCGGAAAATCCGATGCGTTATACTGCAATGCCAAATGCAGAAGAGGGCGAAGGTATCTGGGCAGCCTGCGGAGTGAATGAAGCCCATGTCGGAATGACAGCAACCGAAACGATCACATCCAATCCAAGAGTTCTTGGAGCTGATCCGCTTGTAAGATATCAGCCTGCAAAAGACGGAAAAGAAGAAATTCCTGGAGGAATCGGGGAAGAGGATATTGTATACATTGTACTTCCATACATACACAGTGCAAGGGAAGGTGTCAAACGTCTTGGCAGCCTGTTAGAACAGTATGGTACTTATGAAATGAATGGAATTGCGTTCCAGGATGCAGATGAGATCTGGTGGCTTGAGACAATTGGCGGACATCACTGGATCGCACGAAAAGTACCGGATGATGTTTATGTCATGATGCCAAATCAGTTTGGAATGGATCAGTTTGATCTTGAGGATGCACTTTCAAACCAGAAAGAATATATGTGTTCCGCCGATCTGAAGGAGTTTGTTAAAAAATATCATTTGAACCTTTCACAGGATGGAACATTTAATCCAAGAGATATTTTTGGCAGTCATGATGACTCTGATCATGTATACAATACACCGAGAGCATGGTATATGGCACGCTGCCTGAATCCGAGTACAATGAACTGGGATGGACCGGATGCAGATTTTACACCACTTTCTGATGATATCCCTTGGTGCATGGTTCCGGAGAAAAAGGTGACGATCGAAGATGTGAAATACGTTCTTTCTTCTCATTTTCAGGGAACACCGTATGATCCGTATGCATCTTATGGAGATAAATCCATGAAAGGTGCATATCGTGCAATTGGTGTAAACCGGACAGATTTCTTAGGAATCATACAGATGAGACCGGATGCAGGAGAAGACAGCCGGGCAATCGAATGGGTAGCATTTGCTTCAAACGTATTTAATACAGCCGTACCGTTCTACACAGATGTAGAGAAAGTACCGGAGTATTTTTCCAATACGACCGGAGATGCTTCAACAGATAATTTTTACTGGGCAAGCAGGATGATCGCAGCAATGGCAGATGCTTCTTATAGTAAATCCATTTTCCATATTGAACGTTATCAGGAAAGAGTCATGTCAAAAGGCCATGAATATATCAATCAATATGATGAACTTCTGTCAAAAGAAAGCAACGCAGAAGAACGTATGCAGCTTCGTCAGGAGGCAAATGAAAAAATCGCTGACATGGTAAAAAAAGAAACGCAGGATACATTGAATAAAGTATTGTATGAGCTGAGCAATCAGATGAAAAATGCATACTCCAGATCAGACGCATAAGGAATGATTATATTTGTTGGAGAGTGGTGAAAAGTTATGAAATTATTGTTTAAGCAAAGGTTGTTTTCATGGTTTGACAGCTATGATATTTATGATGAAGCCGGCAATACTGTTTATGTAGTAAAAGGCCAGTTTTCCTGGGGACATAAACTTGCAATTTATGACGCTTATGTTATTGATGTACAGGATCCGGGAAATGCATTAGATGCGTTGATGTTTGTACTTGCAATTGATGCAGAAAAATGTTCCAGAAATTAAATGGTTAATTGTGTTGCTGGAGAAAGAAGTAAAAAATACGCAAAAAAGTATTTCAGATCAGAAAAAGAAGAAATAGAACAATCGCAATTTAACGCTTGAAAAAAGGAACAATCGCATTTGTTCATTTGTAAAGTAATTGTACACAATGTCTGCTACGTATTGTAGCAGGCATTGTAAATGGCGGTTTCTTGTTAAAAACTCGAAAATCATTATAATGAGTTTACCAAATAATAAGGAGGACTCAAAAATGAATTTAGGAGAAAAAATCAAAGAATGCAGAAAGCAGGCAGGTTTTTCACAGGAGCAGCTTGCTGAAAGACTAAATGTATCAAGACAAGCAATTACAAAATGGGAAACTAATAAAGGTATTCCCGATATTGCTAATCTAATAGCGATTAGCGATGAATTTGGATTGAGTTTGGACGAGTTGATTAAGGATGATGTTGCCGTAAAAAAGAAAATAATTACTGATAGTTCAGCTAAAAAGTGGCACATTTTGATGATTGTATACTTGGTGGCTATCGTAGCATATATTGTTTATTTTGTAATCTGCCATAAAATATTGATGATTGGATTTTTGGTTGCTACTCTATTTATGCTGTTCTTTGAATTGAGAATTTTTATGTGTAAAGGAGAAACGAATGAAACTACTTGTGATAGATCTGTCTCTTATACACATCTCCGAGCCCACGAGAC
>OWIV01001724.1_pt1 | contig 8935 bp, 6 predicted proteins | sample 1732831 | NCBI WGS metagenome assembly OWIV01 (sample SAMN05065757, study PRJEB22554) | human gut metagenome | biome: ENVO:2100002; feature: ENVO:00000062; material: ENVO:00002003 | host: Homo sapiens | place: USA
ACTCCGAAGTAATCACTCAATTCCTGTTGTGAACGGTCGAGGATAATGTATGATTGTTGTTGCTGTTTGTAGAGCCGAAGCAGGTAAGAAGCCAGTTTCTGTCGAATCGTTTTGAATGACATAAAGAAAAGTTTATCCGACAAAGTACGGGCATAGTTGGCGGAAAGATTCATATAGTTCTCCAAAAATTGTTCGTTCTTGCGAAAGAGATTCAAAACGCTTGGTTTGGGAAGTTCGATAACCTCGGTCAACTCGTTGGCTGTTACTTCTACCGGATAACGGTTGTCCTCACCGAACAGAAATAAAGGAGCGAGTGCTCTTGGCGCAGCTATATCCTCTACTTTGATAAGCCGTCCCGAGTAATCGATCATTTCTCCGCGCACACTTCCTTTTATCAAGATTATAAGACGATTGCATACGTCTCCTTGCCGTGCCAGGATTTCCCCTTTCTTATATGAACGGGCGTGAAAACTAACTTCTTCCAGGTTGGCAGAGAGTTTTTCCGGAGTAATTCCCCGAAATAGCGGATTGTTGGTGAGGGTATGTATCATCATTATAAGTCATTGTAATTTTGTTTATAACCATTGGAATTTTAGTCCGAAAGACAAGCTGAGATAATCACGAGGACGCAGATAGCTGTTAGTAGCAGCACTGACCACATAAAGATCACAAGTACTGATTTCATAGAAAAATGTTACGGACTTGGCTAGAAACCTGCGTTGCGGGTCAATATCGTAAGTCAGGCGTTGTCCCATGAAAATGTGAAAACGTACTTTGCTTGAAAAACCATAATAACCTTTTGGATAGCGGTCCGGTTCATTTACCCAGAACTGATCCCCAAATACGGTATTCATGTATAGGCCACAAGTAAGGGGTTCTGTAGAGAATCCTTTTCCTATATTAATACTCCACGGCATGTAGTTTTGTTTAAGAGTCATGGTTATTTTAGCCTTTTTTGAAGAATACTTCGGAATCAATCCAAGCAATAAATCAGTCTCCCATTGATTATGTTTTCCATAATCCCATCCCGTACCAAAAGAAAGTAATCCCATGTTGCCGGCAAACTGTATCTTAGAGTGGGTAGGAATGATTCGTTCCCAATTTCTGCGGAAACGGTGAACCCGTTTATCGTAACGGGTATGTTTAACTTTTTTCGATGTAGCGGGCAATACGGAGTCTGCTTTGATAATCGTAAATAAAGAATCTCCGGCTTGGAAGGCGATAATTGAGTCAGCCTTGATGATGAAACGCAATGAATCGGCTTTATACGTGTTGATAATTGTATCTGTTCTGTAAGTAGCCGAGACCGGACCGGAGATAGAGAGAAGTATTGATAATACTCCCGTCCATAAAATATATTTAGTATTCAACCAATTCATAATCAGGATTTTCAGAGGTGCTTTCCGGAGTTATAGTGAATACCAGATAAGTACGGTAATCCATACAATCACTGGTTATATAATGTATTCCATCATCAAAGAGTATGTCATCCCGAAAATGATGGGTATGTGCAGCTGTACAAAACTGTAGGCCCTTATACTGAGTGACATAGTGCTGGAAAACTTTTACTACATTGTTATTGAACACGTCTGTATCTGGGCGTGCGTGCATACATACCACACTCTTTTCAAATTCATCACTTCTGTTTGTTATCTCTTCTTCCATAAAGGTGAAGTTTGGAATGGGCTCGGAGTAGTCATACTCTAAAGCGTTTGTATTGAGACAGACGAACTTCACGTTGCCTGCTATAAAAGAAAAGTTGGTAGGGCCGAATACTGCTTTATAAGTTTCTTCTCCTGTTCCCAGACAATCATGATTTCCGATAAGGGCTACATAAGGTACTTTTAACCCGTTCATGATATCCCGTTGCCAGAGAAACTCTTTGGTCACTCCAAAATCACTCATATCTCCTCCATGGATTACAAAGTCAATATCATCCCGTTTATTGATCTCTTTTACGAAGTCCTCCGTTGCGTCATACCAACGTTGTGAATCTCCCATTGCAGCAAAACGGATTGTAGTTTTGCCTTTGCAATTTGCTTCTATCTTTTCCATATTATGTGCATTGACATTTGTTTCGCCACTGATGCGGACGTCATACGGATGATAATCTATCATACCGCATCCTGCGAGAAACAGGCACGATAAAAGCCCATATAAATTCTTTCTCAACATAGTTTAATCGTTTGTAGTTTTGAAAACTTTATGCAAATATAAAGTTTTCAATCGGATGGGCAATTGATAAATCCCTAATTAGGACTGATTGAACAATAAAAATGAGAAAATGAACAGTAACTATCCTTTATTCAGCTATCGGCTGTTGTTTCGATACCTTTTTAATATATATCATCAAGCTGATTACTGCTGTGATAAAGGCTAATGCATCCGACACCGGCATACTGATCCAAATACCTTTCAATCCCCACCAATTCGGGAAAAGCAACAGGCAGGGCAGAAGATAAAGCAACTGTCGCGTCAGGGATAAGAAAATGCTTATTTTCGCTTTTCCGATACTTTGGAAGAAGTTACCGATAACAATCTGTGCTCCTACGAATGGGAACATAAGTACTGCCAAGCGAAGCCCTTCTACTGCCAGATCAATCAATTCGTCACTGTCTGTGAAGAGGGCTGATACGGCATGAGGGAATAGTTCGCAAATCAGAAATCCGCTACTAGTGATAACCACTCCTGAAAGAATTCCCAGTCGTAAAGTCTGTTTGACGCGATTAAGTTTCTGTGCTCCGAAGTTATAGCCGACAATCGGCTGCATTCCCATCGTCAATCCTAATACAATCATTACGTAAAGAGTCAGCAGCCGGTTGATGATACCATACGCGCCGATAGCCATGTCTCCTCCGTGTTCCTGTAGGCTATTATTGATAATAATGACAATAATGCAAGCGCAAACATTCATTAGGAAAGGTGACATGCCGATAGCGAAAATGCTCTCTACGATTCTCCCTTTCATCTTCCAGATTGTTCCTTCGAAGTGCACTGTACTCTCTTTCTGCATGAAGTGATTTACCACCCATACCATGCCGATGAGCTGTGAAATAACCGTTGCCGTAGCAGCTCCCCGCATTCCCCATTCAAAGTGGAAGATAAAGATAGGGGCGAGGATGATATTGGCAACTACCGTCACCATCGAGGTAAGCATTGCTTTCTTCGGATACCCGGTAGCGCGCATCACATTGTTCAATCCTATCATTGTATAAGTAATAGGAGTTCCCAACAAGATTACCTGCATGAAACTGCGTGCGTATGGAAGTGTGTCGTGACTGGCACCGAAAAACAGCAGGATATCATCGAGAAAGATAAAGGACAATATTCCGAAGAAGACAGAATTGGTGATACAAAGCATAAGCGTGTGTGACAGAATTTCCGTAGCACCTTTCAGATCCTTTTGTCCCAATCGAATAGAGGCAAGGGTTGATCCGCCTGCCGATACCAATGTACAGAAAGCGACTACGAGATTCATCAAAGGGAAACTGATAGCCAGTCCTGCAATGGCCATTGCCCCCACACCATGTCCGATGAAGATACTGTCAATAATGTTGTAGATAGAAGTAATCGTCATTCCGATAATGGCAGGAATGGAATATTGTAGCAGTAACTTGCCAATGCTTTCCTTTCCTAAGATATGTGGGTCGTTCTTGCTCATACGTTGGTCGATTCGTTGGATAAATAAAAGTCGATTTGTTGGATAAAAACGTCCGTTACGTTTTTTTTAGCATTGCAAAGGTACAAATTATTTGTCTGATTCGATGATTATTCGGAACTTTGCAGGCATAGATACACAAGGTTTAACGTTTTAGGTAAAAAGAAAGTTTCATATGAATACAACGAAAACAATTGCAGCGCTGTTCGACTTTGACGGTGTTATTATGGATACGGAAACACAGTACACCGTCTTTTGGGACGAGCAGGGACGTAAATATCTGAATGAGGAAGATTTCGGACGCCGTATCAAAGGGCAGACGCTGACGCAAATCTACGAGAAATACTTTTCAGCTCTTCCGGAAGCCCGGCAGAAAATCACGGCAGACCTCAATGTTTTTGAGAAACAGATGTCCTATGAATATATTCCCGGAGTGGAAGCTTTTATCGCCGAACTCCGCCGTCATGGTGTGAAGATAGCCGTAGTAACCAGCTCTAATGGAGAGAAGATGCAGAACGTCTACAATGCTCATCCCGAGTTTCCGGCAATGGTAGACCGTATTCTTACCGGAGAGATGTTTGCCCGTTCCAAACCTGCTCCCGATTGTTTCCTTCTAGGGATGGAAGTATTTGGAGCTACTCCGGAAAACACATACGTCTTTGAAGATTCTTTTCATGGTCTGCAGGCGGGAATGACTTCCGGTGCAACCGTGATCGGTCTTGCTACAACCAATTCCCGCAAAGCCATTACCGGAAAAGCGCATTATATAATGGATGACTTTACCGGAATGAGTTATGAGAAATTGCTGTCTCTGACAAGGGATTGAGAGGATTTTTTGCATTTCCTTCTCTGTTATGAATTAAATGTTATAACTTTGCCCCCGATTTTCGGGTAGCGCCAATGCTGCCCCGATTTTAATTTTTAATTTATAATTTTTAATTAGAAAGAAATGGCTGGTTATATATCAGATGACACAAGAAAGGTGACGACACATCGCTTGGTTGAAATGAAACAGAGAGGCGAAAAGATTTCAATGCTTACTTCCTACGATTACACGATGGCGCAGATTGTGGACGGTGCGGGGATAGATGTAATCCTTGTAGGCGATTCCGCTTCCAATGTAATGGCAGGTAACGTGACTACATTGCCTATCACGCTTGACCAGATGATCTACCATGCAAAATCTGTGGTGCGTGGTGTAAAACGTGCTATGGTGGTGGTGGATATGCCTTTCGGTTCCTATCAAGGCAACGAGATGGAAGGTCTTGCTTCCGCTATCCGCATCATGAAAGAAAGTCATGCTGACGCTTTGAAGATGGAAGGCGGAGAAGAAATCATCGATACGGTGAGACGCATTGTCGGTGCAGGTATTCCGGTGATGGGACATTTGGGACTAATGCCGCAGTCTATCAACAAATACGGAACCTATACCGTGCGCGCCAAAGATGATGCCGAAGCGGAGAAATTGATTCGTGACGCTCATTTGCTGGAAGAAGCAGGTTGTTTCGCGATTGTTCTTGAAAAGATTCCCGCAACTCTTGCAGAACGTGTAGCCGGTGAGTTGACTATACCTATTATTGGTATCGGTGCTGGTGGACATGTAGATGGCCAGGTGTTGGTGATTCAGGATATGTTGGGCATGAATAATGGTTTCCGTCCCCGTTTCTTGCGTCGTTATGCCGATTTGTACACAGTGATGACCGATGCTATCAGTCGTTATGTGTCCGACGTAAAGAACTGCTACTTCCCCAACGAGAAGGAACAATATTAAAGCAATATATGGCAGTTACATTGTGGACAGCACATTTTATACGGATATGTATAGCTAATTTGCTGTTGTTTGTGTCTTTGTATGTGTTATTTCCGGTACTCTCCGTTGAGATGGCAGACCGTCTCGGAGTGCCGGTGGCACAGACAGGAGTAATCTTTCTTTTTTTTACATTGGGAATGTTCCTGATCGGTCCTTTCCATGCCTATTTGGTGGACGCTTACAAACGGAAGCACGTATGTATATATGCTTTCGCTCTTATGGTGGCAGCGACGGTAGGCTATGCGTTTGTGACGAACCTTACGGAACTTATCCTGTTAAGCACTGTACAAGGATTGGCGTTCGGTGTAGCCACTACTGCGGGTATCACGTTGGCTATCGACATCACCAACTCTACGCTCCGTAGCGCAGGGAATGTCAGTTTCTCGTGGGTAGCCCGTTTGGGAATGATTCTAGGTATCGTTCTCGGAGTCTGGCTTTATCAGAGTTATCCAATCCGGAATTTGCTGTACGTATCCGTTATTGCCGGAGTGTTAGGGATTCTTGTCGTATCAGGAATATATGTACCTTTCCGTGCACCTATTGTCACCAGACTCTATTCTTTTGACCGTTTTCTATTGTTGCGTAGTTGGATTCCGGCTATCAATATGATTCTGATTACGTTTGTTCCGGGATTGCTGATGCCTCTTGTACATCCTTTCCTGAATGATTCCATTTTGGGAAATACAGGTGTTTCAGTGCCTTTCTTTGTAGGAGTGGGGGGCGGTTACTTGGTATCTCTCTTGTTTGCTCGTCTCTTTTTCCTGAAAGAAAAAACATTGAGACTGGTAATTATGGGGCTTGGACTAGAGATTCTTGCCATATCATTGTTGAATAGTACTCCGATAGGCGTTTCTTCCATACTCCTGGGACTTGGATTAGGCTTTATCATGCCGGAGTTTCTGATTATGTTCGTGAAGTTATCCCATCATTGTCAACGGGGAACTGCAAATACCACTCATTTATTGGCTAGTGAAATGGGTATTTCTTTAGGTATCGCAGCTGCCTGCTGTATGGAGTTGGATACAGACAGGATGCTTCATATCGGTCAGATAGTAGCTTCGATAGCTTTGATATTCTTTGTTTTGGTGACTTATCCTTATTATAAAAGGAAGAAAGTGCGATAGAATTCTTCACCACAGATTAACACGGATTTTCACAGATTAAAGAAAGAAAAGGCAAAATGCAGGATTGTGCAAATTAATGCAATTTATTTTGAACTCAGTCCTTTCGGAGTGGCTATACTGTACTTGTCTTTTTAATCTGTGAGAATCTGTGTTAATCTGTGGTGAAAAAAACTAGTTCCGGCTCACTTGTTTCACTCCTTTCACTGTTCTTAGCTTTTTGATCAGCGCTTCCAGGCGACCTGTATCTCCAACCATGACCGTTAGTGTACCGGAGAACAGCCCGTCGTTTGAATCGATTCCTATGGAGCGTAGTGTGATTCCATTTTCCTTAGATATGATAGAAGTAATATTCGTCACAATGCCGATATCATCGTGCCCTACGACGCGCAGCGTAATGGGATACTGTGTCCCTTCCGACTTGCCTGCCCAACGGGCTTTCACAATCCGATAACCAAAACGTTCACGCATCTGATTGGCGTTCGGGCAGTCTGCCCGATGAATCTTTATCCCGCCGCTTACCGTTACGAAACCGAATACATCGTCGCCATAGATAGGGTTACAACATTTCGCCAACTTGAATTCTAATCCTTTTAGATTCTGGTCGATTACGAGCACATCCTCTTTGGAGGTAGTCTCTTCCTGTGCCGCTTGCAGGTTGTACCCTTCAGCACTGCGGTAGACTATTTCGTCGCGCGTGTCGTTGTCCCGTTTCTGCTGTTCCACGTATTTGTCCAGAATCTCGTTTACATCCAGCACACCATCAGCGATCTTTTGATAGAACTCCGTCACGTTTTTAAAGCCCAAACGCTTGATGAGGCGCATCATGGTCGCTTCATCATACTCCAGTTTGCGGTTTTTGAATTTTCGTTCAAGTGTTTCCTTTGCAAAGTCATGTTGGCGTGCCACCATTTCTTTGAGCGCCTGCCGTATCTTCGTTCGGGCTTTGGAGGTAGTTACGATGTTCAGCCAATCCTGCTTCGGAGTCTGGGTATTTGAAGTCATGATTTCCACCTGGTCGCCACTGTTCAACTTCTGCTTCAGTTGGACATTTTTGCCGTTTACTTTAGCGCCGATACATTTGCATCCCAGTTTGCTATGGATATGAAAGGCAAAGTCGAGTACCGTAGCCCCTTTTGCCAACTTGAACAAATCCCCTTTAGGAGTGAACACGAAAACCTCGTCCTCGTAAAGATCCATCTTGAACTGATCCATCATCTTCATTGAGTCGTTGTCTGCATTCTCCAACGCCTCTCGTACCGAAGTCAGCCATTCGTCCAGGCCCGTTTCTCCTTTGATACCTTTATATCTCCAGTGCGCGGCCAGTCCCCGTTCGGCAATCTCATCCATGCGGCGGGTACGTATCTGCACTTCCACCCATTTCCCTTCCGGTCCCATTACGGTGATATGCAATGACTCGTAACCGTTGCTTTTCGGAATCGACAGCCAGTCACGCAGACGCTTCGGGTTAGGCTGATACATATCTGTCACGATAGAATATACCTGCCAGCATTCCTGCTTTTCTTTTGCCGGGTCAGGTTCCGAATCCAGGATAATGCGGATAGCGAACAGATCATAAATACCCTCAAACGGGGTTTTCTGCTTCTGTATCTTGTTCCATATCGAATGAATGGATTTGGTACGTCCCTTGATGTCGAACTTCAAGCCCGCTTCCGTCACTTTCTTCTTGATCGGTTCGATAAAGGCAGCGATATACTTGTCGCGTGACGCCTTCGTCTCGTTCAACTTATCCTTTATAAAATAATAAGTATCCCGTTGTGTGTATTTCAGCGATAAGTCTTCCAATTCCGATTTCAGCTTATAGAGCCCCAGCTTATGTGCCAACGGAGCATACAGATAAGCAGCCTCGTTGGCCACCTTTATCCGGTCTTCCTCGTTTCCCGTATCCTTGATTTGGCGCATTACATTCACACGGTCGGCTATCATAATCAGGATCACACGCATATCTTCAGCAAAGGATAGCAGGAGGTTACGGAAATTCTCCGACTCTATTGCCGGGCTCTTCGCATACAACTCATTCGTTTTCACCAATCCCTTGATGATACTTGCCACATCCTCTCCGTATTCCACGCTTACCTCGTCGATAGACAGAATATGCGTTTTTACAATCTCGTGCAGCATGATACCGATAAGGCACGAACCTTTCATTCCGATTTCTTCGGCTACGATGACTGCCGTTTGCAGATCTTTGATAACGGGATTCATCCCGAAGTTATTGCGTTGCAGCCCGTTACATTGGGCAGCTTTGATAAGATGATTCTTTAATTTTATACAATCCTTCCAGGAAATACTGTCTCCGGCAGATTGCGTCAAGTGCCGATAGAG